>OGGO01000923.1_pt1 | contig 20649 bp, 15 predicted proteins | sample 1571231 | NCBI WGS metagenome assembly OGGO01 (sample SAMEA2582036, study PRJEB24529) | metagenome | biome: Human gut stool | place: China | collected 2011 | reverse complement strand
AACTCTCCATTGTAAAGTATTGATAAACGGCTGCCAAGGCGAAAAAGCAAGGAGGCAAAAGCCCCCGCACAAATCACCCCGCATGCCGAAGTTGTCTCTGATTCAGAACGCCTGTTATCGAATAGTCATTGTGGTCCTTAAAACACCTTTCTCCTGTAAATTGAACGGTTCGTTTCATTACCCGGATGCCGGACAACGCACACAGGGGGAAACCCCACGGCGCGGGACGGCATCCGCTTCTTCTTGTACTACTTCTCTGTCTTATGTAAATCCTTTCAAAGAACTCTTTCTTCATTCGCCGGGGAAACCCGGCGGCCCGGGGGAACATCGTTCCCGAAAGCGAGTGCAAAAGTAACAAGAATATCCCGAACCGCCAAACTTTCAAACGAAAAAAATGAGGGGAAACGAAAACTTTTCCGAATGTTTGACAAGAAAGGACGGGGAAACCGGGGCTACACCTTATAATAATATATGCGCGGGCGGGGACCTCGGGAGCTGAAGGGGCGGAAGGGAGCCGGAGGGAAAGGTATAGCACGAAACTCAGGGAAGACCGGAAAAAGCCTTACAGCCGCAGACGGGGCGGAAACTATAGCGGGCGCGCCGCGGACGGATGGAAACGCCGGAAAGGGAGGGAAAGGATGCCGCCGGGGCCGGGCGGGAACCCGAAAGGGCCGCACCCGGAAGGCCGGACGGGCCGGACGACAGCGCCGTCCGGCCCGTTTCGCAAAGCCGAAAAGCCCGAACCGGAGGGAATGACAAGGGGAAAAAGAAAAAGGGGAAGCGAATACACGCTCCCCCCGGCCATGCAAAGGTAAGCACAAAAGGAGGAAAATGCAAACCAATGGCGAATTTCCTTGACAGCTCCGGCAAGCACAACACAAGACCGGAAAACGGAAAGACTATCAATGCCCGACAAAAGCCAAGAACAGTACAGACACTCACACGGAAGCAGATAAAACGTTAAAAAAACAAAGACAAACAAAAAAGGCCCGATAAAAAACACAGAAAGAGAACTTGAAAGACCGACATTTTTGTAACTTTGCGGACAAATATGAGGGACAAATCCCTACAACAGAGCGTTATAAAAAGATGAGCATAAAAAGCATGATAGTGGCAATCGGGTTGCTGGCCGGTCTTCCGGCACAGGCCCAAATGCACCGCTACGACACCAGCTTCACGGTTTCGCAACACCACTTTGTCGACACCATCCCTCTGGAATTCGACGATGACCAACTCTATGTGCCCATACGGATCGGCGAGAAAACCTACCGGTTTAATCTCGATACGGGGTCGAGCCAAGGTATGCTATATTATGGCACGCGCGTGCCGGTGGTCAAGGAACTCGGCCATGTGGTTTCATACGATGCCAATGGCGTGGCCGACACCACTCTCGTGGTGCAACTGCCTGAAATGCAGTTGGGCAGACTGACCATAGCAGGCTACGTGGCCGCCGTGAAATCACGCAAAGTCTATCGTAACAACTTCGACGGCATCATCGGATTCGATCTTTTCAATAAAGGCGTTGCGGGCAAGATAGACCCCAAGAGAAAAAGCCTGATACTCACAGACATCAAAGGTTACTTCGACAACGAACCGGGACACACGCTGAAATATAAATTGGTCAGATTTGTGCCCTACGTGCTCGTAAGTCCGTTCATGCGCCACACCGACCTCGCCCTGTTTGACACCGGTGCCCGCCAACTCTACCAGATGAACCGCGAACACTTCTTCGACCACCGATACAAAAGCAAGCAAGTGAATGCACAGGTGGAGGGAGAGGCCCGCGGCAACTTCGCCATAGGCACGAACAGCACGGAAAAACAAGACATCGTGTATTTTCTAAACCTTGACCGGTTGAAATGGGACGACTTTTCCTTCGCCCGGGTGCGCGCCATCACCACCCAAGGCGACTCGCGCATCGGCGCCCAGTTGTTCAATTACGGCAGTGTGGTGGTGAATCCGTGGAAGAAGCAGCTCACATTCTCCCCCTACAACGGGGCTGACAGCGTGAGTGTGAGCAACAGACAGTTCGGGGTGGCCTTTATCGATAAGGATGACCGAGCCGCCATCGGCCTCGTCTGGCACAAGAGCGATGCCTACAAGAACGGCATGAGACAGGGAGACATTGTGCTGAAAATCAACGACGAGCCCATCGACTCCTACCGCAAATTTACAGCCTACCGGTTTGCCGACGGGCACACCTACAAGTTTGCGCTGCGCGACAGGCGCGGTTTCGACAAAGAAGTGAGCGTGACCCGTTAGCCACCAATTCATCCCATCAATCATCAACAAACATGGAATCATTGAAGAGAATCTTCCGCATCGGCAAAGGCCCGTCGAGCAGCCACACGATGGGCCCACAACAGGCCGCCCAAATCTTTGCCAACAGCCATCCCAAAGCCAAGGCTTTTGAGGTGACCCTATACGGCAGCCTCGCCGCCACAGGCAAGGGGCACATGACCGACGTGACCATCAAGGCTGTGCTCGAACCGATAGCCCCCGTGGAAATCGTGTGGAAAGCCGACATCGTACTCCCTTTCCACACCAACGGCATGGTGTTCAAATCTTTTAACGGAGCCCACCACGTGACCGACGAATGGACGGTCTACAGCATCGGTGGAGGTGCCCTCTCGGAGGGCAAAGGCAAAGACGACCTGTTCTATTCGCCCTCGGTGTACCAGCTGCACACGCTCAAGGAAATACAGCAATGGTGTGAAGACAGCGGTAAAAGCTACTGGCAATATGTGGACGAATGCGAGGGAGCAGAGATTTGGGACTATCTGCGCACTGTGTGGCAGACCATGCAGGAAGCCATTGAGCGCGGACTCGACCACGAGGGACGATTGCCCGGGCCACTCAACTTGGCACGCAAAGCCCCCAACTACTACATCAAGGCGCGCGGTTACAAGCACTCGTTGCAAAGCCGCGGACTGGTCTACGCCTACGCACTGGCCGTGAGCGAGGAGAATGCCTCGGGGGGCACCATCGTCACCGCCCCCACCTGCGGAGCCTGCGGTGTGGTGCCGGCCGTGCTATACCAACTGGCCAAAGGCCACGAGTTCAGCGAGTCGAAGATGCTCCATGCTTTGGCCACTGCCGGACTGTTTGGCAACATCGTCAAGTTCAACGCCTCCATATCAGGGGCCGAAGTAGGTTGCCAAGGCGAGGTGGGCGTGGCCTGCGCCATGGCCTCGGCAGCAGCGTGCCAACTCTTCGGCGGGAGTCCGTCGCAAATAGAATATGCTGCAGAAATGGGCCTGGAACACCACCTCGGCATGACCTGCGACCCCGTGTGCGGACTGGTGCAGATACCCTGCATCGAGCGCAATGCCTTTGCCGCCTGCCGAGCCCTCGATGCCCAACTCTACGCCTCGTTCAGCGACGGCCGCCACCGCGTGTCGTTCGACCATGTGGTGGAAGTAATGAAACAAACCGGGCACGACCTGCCCTCACTCTACAAAGAAACGGGCATCGGAGGACTGGCCAAAGACTACGACCTGTTGAGAAAGGCAGGATGTTCCTGAACCACAAACACCATACGAAGATGGCTATTAAAGCACTGTTTTTCGACATCGACGGCACACTGGTGAGCTTCAAGACCCACCGCATACCGTCCTCCACGGTGGACGCCCTGCGCCGGGCCAAAGCCAATGGCGTGAAAATATACATCTCCACGGGCCGCCCCGTGGGATTCATCACCAATCTGGGACAGATAGCCGGGCTCATCGACGGCTACATCACCACTAACGGAGCTCTCTGTTTCATCGGCCACAACACCGTCTGCCGGCACGAGATAGCCCACTCTGACGTGGACACCATCTTGCAAGCCTGCGCCCACAGCCGGAGACCGGCCATCGTGGTAGGCGAGCGCGACATTGCCGTGTACCAACACCAATCCATTGTGGACAAGGTGTTTCGTGACGGGTTGGGACTCCATGACTTCCGCTTTGCCGACCTCGACATCGTGATGCGGCAACCCATCTTGCAGGTGACACCCTTCATCACGGCAGAAAAGGAAGCGGAACTGATGCCCACCATCAGCGACTGCACAAGCGGTCGGTGGTCTCCCGAGTTCACCGACATCACCCAACGAGAAGCCGACAAAGGCAAAGGACTACTTGCCATGACGGCCCACTTGGGACTGCACACAGACGAGACAATGGCTTTCGGTGACGGCGGCAATGACATCAGCATCATCCGCCGGGCAGGCATCGGAGTGGCTATGGGCAATGGCGGAGAGCGGGTGAAAGCCGAAGCCGATTTCGTGACCACCTCCGTGGACGATGAAGGCGTCAGACACGCACTCTGCCACTACGGTGTGATTTAGCCCCGGAAGGCTTCCACAGTCTTCCCAGACTGTCCATTGACAAATCTTCGACAAAGCAGATAAAACTACACTTATACCATTTAGAAAATACCATCAAGATTATGAAAAAAGTTATACTTCGAAAACTCTTGGTGCTGCTGGCGGCAATAACCATACCAGCCCATGCAGCGGGAACTTTGATTGTCGTATCCAACAACAGCGATGTCCAGCGACACGAACTGATAGAACTTAACTTGGATGCGCTCCGGAAACATGCCGGGCTGGCTGAATCGGAAACTTTTCTGATCAAGAACACGCTCGGGCAGGAACTTCCTTATCAGCTTTCACACGACGGACAGCTACTGATGGAAGTAAGCGTGCAACCTCATGCCAAGGCGACCTATCAAGTGATGAAAGGTACTCCGCAGCCCATGAGAACCTATGTCTGCGGAAAGATGTACCCCCTGCGCAAAGATGACATTGCATGGGAAAACGATCGTTGCGCCTATCGCGTTTATGGGCCGGCACTGCAACGGACGGGAGAGAAATCATACGGTATCGATGTGTGGGTAAAGAACGTGCCCTACCCTGTCGTGGAAAAACGCTACGAGATAGACCACAAGGGGAATCTCTTGGCTGACTCCCTCAAGAGCGTGGGTCTGGAAATGCTGAATGACTCTGTGGACAAAGCCACCTCGTTTCATCTCGATCATGGAGAGGGAATGGACGCATACGCAGTCGGTCCGACCCTCGGGTGCGGTACACCGGCCTTGATGAATGGCCGGACGATGATTTTCCCCTACTGCTATGAGCGTTACCGCATCTTGGACAACGGTCCCCTGAGGTTTACGGTAGAACTGGACTATGCGCCCAACAAGGACGGAGTAGTGGAACACCGGCGGATAAGCTTGGACAAAGGTGCGCATTTCAACCGCATGACAGTGTGGTATGAACACATTCGGCAACCCTTGACACTGGCTACAGGAGTGGTGCTCCACAAGACCGGCGACCTGAAAGTCGGCAGTGACTACATTTGCTATGCAGACCCGACCGACAGACCGGATGTCCACAACTCGCAGATCTATGTGGGGGTGCTGTTTCCCGAAGGAGCAAACAAAACCTTTGTCACCGAAGACAAGAGCCACGCTATAGGCATGATAGACAACTATAAGGGGAAAGAATATACCTATTATTTCGGGGCAGCATGGAGCAATTACGACATCCGCAACTTTGCCCAGTGGACACTTGAGACCGAGTCGTTTCTCCAAGCCTTGAGCCAGCCCCTCACCGTCACCCTCCGTTGAAGGAATGGGGAGGTTGTCAATCCCCCCCTCCCTTGACACGCCCACGATGTTCTTTCGACATCAATCTGAATATCAGCACCTCCAAATCAGATACATTTTAGGCGCAAATTCTTCTATGAGGATTTGCGCCCAAAGCTTTCAACTGTCAGGGAATCTACAAGCTATCTGAAATTAAGAATGTTTTCATTTATCTACGATCGGTTTCTGAAACAGTTTTTTATATCGAACTAATGCTTCTACATAATAGTAGTCGGCATAAGTAAGGGGAACGTCCACTTCCGTTCCTTTTGGATAGTTGCCGACAGAATGTTTGAGAATAAATCCCCCATTGGTCCCTTTCTTCGCCAGATACTCATCAGATGTGAGTGACCGCAACTGCATACCTGCCATATTCAAACACTGCTTGGAAAAGTCAGGAGACTCTTTTGTCAAACAACTTAATTCTATGAAAGCTGCAGCCATAATGGCAGCTGCGGAAGCATCGCGCTTGGCATGAGGTATGTCGGGAGCATTGAAATCCCAATAAGGGATCTTGTCTTTAGGCATATTAGGATGCGACATAATGAAACGGGCAATACCTTTGGCATGGTTCAAATAAACGGAATCTCCCGTTTCGCGAAACATCATTGTATAACCATAGAGTCCCCAAGCCTGCCCACGTGCCCAAGCCGACTCATGTGCATATCCTTGATGGGTATTTTTCTTTTCCACCAGGCCTGTACGAGGATCGTAGGACACGACATGATAGGAACTAAAGTCGTGCCGGAAATGATTTTTCATCGTTAGCCGGGCATGGCTGGAAGCTATTTTAGCAAACTTGGCACTATCGGAATGCCGGGCAGCCCACTCCAATAATTCCAAGTTCATCATATTATCAATGATGACAGGATACTGCCACTTATCTGTCTTAGTGTCCCAAGAACGAATAAGCCCCACTACCGGATTAAAGCGAGTGGACAGAGACTGTGCTCCATTAAGCAAGACCGGAACATAGTTTGCTGAGTGAGTCAAACGATAGGCATTCCCAAAACTGCACATCAAAATAAAACCTATATCGTGATTATCGGTCGTGTATTGTTGTTCTGCAACACGTTGGGTATAAATCTCCGCATATCTTTTTAGTTTTGGACTGCCTGTTGCCTCATAGAGATACCACAGCTCTCCCGGAAAAAATCCGCTGCACCACCAATGCGAATCGGATTTGACAAGCCCGGTTTGTTTAGTGTAACTCCTTGGCAGACTGTCATGGTCGGCCTCCATAGCCTTGGCAAGAAATTCCGTCTGCTCGACCGAACGTTTGATGCCTTTGTTGATGACAGCCTGCATCCCATCATATTGTTTGCAGCCGGAAAGAAACACTGCCAAGCACGCTATAAATAATATTTTCTTCATGAGCATATCTAATGAATTATTATTCTGGCATTAACTTAACTCGAAACGTATATTGGCTGTTGGCCGGTAGCACAGATTCAAATCCAACAAGCACTGTACCGGGATTTGGGGCATCGTAAGAAGTTGTGGGAGCAGTGCTCCATGTCCGTAAGCGTACTTTAACGGGCGCACTTATTTCCATGACCAAACGCTTTCCATTACGGTTGAGTACAATTTTATTCTTCCCTTTCAATTCTGCATTGGCAGGGGTCAACATCGTCCAACGCATTGTAGTGGGCTTTTCATTGGTACGAATATCATCGTTCACCAATACATATTGTTCTTCCACTATTTCGACCCGACGCTTGGCTGACTTTACCTGTCCCGCATAAACAGGGGTCAAATCTGCTGATGCTGAAAGATGATCGAATGACGAGGAAGTGCCATCCAGACATACGTAGCCTTCCACCCGTTGTAGACGATTGTCAAAGGTAAGTGTATTGTGGGCCAAGTTATTATAGCGGAAAACTTTCCAACGGTCTGAATTCTGTGCCTTATTCCATATATCCAGCCCCAATGATTCCAACGAATTGTAATCCTGCCGCCCAAAATCCATCGCCCAACGCTCTCCATTGGCCACCATCACGAAAGAGCCAGCATCCAAATGAGCATGACTCGAAGTGGCAGTTCCACCCTTGAAAGCAAGGTAAATGGCCTTCTTATCATTCCAAGAAGTACGCATAAGAGCAACTGGTGTCATGGCAGCAGGTGAAATCCAAGTCTTTTGCAGCGGTTCAGGCAGATTGTACATGTCCACACCGCCCCCCCATAACAAGGCGAGTGTGAAGAAACGATAATCCATCAACTTCTTTTTACTGCCATTCTTGAAAAGACTGCGCTCATTCCACAGCAATGAGAGATCTTTATTCCGCTTAGCCAGCCAAAACATAGCAGGACTCATCCTACCGGAATCTTTGTTGTCGCCATAGTTGAACGAGTCATGATCAGGAGCCACCATGTGAAGGATGAACCCCGCTGTCGCCAAGAATCCCTTCTGTTTAAGCAGGTTAAAATCGGTACCAAAACATTTCTCCAAAGCATCAATGAGCATAACATTATAGGTAGTTCCAAATCCCCAATAAGAATATCCCTCCGGATAGGCTCCGTCAGGGCCGTAGTTTTTCATCGGCCTATGTATGGAAGAAATGGAACGCTGAATAACACTATCAGCTAAAGATGGAACATCCTCGTAAATGGCAAGTGCTCCATAAGCCATAGCCGTATTGCAAACTTGGTTCCAATTATTCTCCCTTTCTAGCCAGTCATTATACCGAACATCAAAAGAAGGTTTCAGGCCTTTGGTAAGAATAGCCTGCCGAATAGTGGCTTTTGTAGCATTACTCATCATGCCAAACAGCCAGTCATAACCAATGGCGACAGCCGTTGTCATCTCCGCGACATCCAAATAGTGACTTGGATTCCAGTCGGAAAAGGCCGAAACTGCAAGCAACTCCTGCTCTGCCCGTTGACCATAGCAGCTATCTCCCGTCATACGATAGGCATAACCAAGCAGCAGAATACGGCGTAATGTCTCCCTGGAAACATCCAACAAACGCCGTCCTGTCACAATACGTTGAGGTGCAGGCAACGACAACGCTTCATTTGCAGCTTCCATAAGCAGGCTGTCTATCTGTTTCCAAAAGCGATCTTTTCTTATAGCTGCCCTTACAGATGCTTCATCGGTCTTGCCCATCAGCAAACGAGGATGAGAGGCTTTCATCTGAACATCTTTTAAAATATCTTGAGCTTGTATTTCAGAAGACAAACCCAAAAACAGGGCAACCAAGAAAACCTCCAAACGTAAATATTTATACAACAGATTCGTCATGGACTTATTGTTCAATTAGTGAATATTTAGCATACTATTTTTCTATTGATTCCATACGGGAGCACCTAAAGGGCCTTGCGTAGTAGAAGCCGTGGCAGAGGTGGACGAAGGAGAATACCTGAACGTGAATGTCTCACCATTAGTAAACCCATCCATTCCATTCTCGTCTACATAAAAAGGCAAATCTGCCCAAGGAGACATACCTGTATTCAACACCTCAAAGAATTTTTCTATATAAGTCATTGGAAGCGGAGATGCACCATCAAATGTCAAGACCTCAGAGATATTGTTCTCGTAGACCAGACGGCCATCGGCAATCATAGCCTGAGCAACAGAATTGAGAGGGACGCGCTCTATATTACCGGGATACTTGACATAGAGTGCCTTGATTTTCGGATCTGTATATACATTATTGTTACGGATACAAATGCGAATATCCATAGGATGATAGGCACCACCGTTTGCCAACTCTCTCAATTCCCAAAAAGCACCGGGGGAGTCTGCTTTATAACCGGCCTTCCACCCTACATTGGCAAAAATATTGTTTTCTATGTAAGCCTTCATGGCATAGTCAATACGGAAATGGTAGCCTACATTATAAATCGTATTGTTCTTCAGTTCTACATAATTGGCTACAGCACCATCGAAACGAATGAGATGACCTGTAAGGTTATAAATGGTGCTGTTGATGATAGAGAGTGTATCAGGAGCATTTCCCCGAGAATCGAACAAACGCCCGTTGGCCGGATCTGAGGTCAGTGCAAAATTGCGAAAAGTCGAGTTGTCTATATACACCTTGCTGCCACTATTGTCTGTGCGTATACAGAAATTACGACAGTTTTCAACAAAACATCCTTCGAAACGCAATCTCAAATTTTTCTTGTCCAAACGGAAGAGACGCTGCATGATGTTGTTGGAAGCAGCATCTTTTCCGTTAAAATATACATTCTTAAAAGTAACATTACCTTCAAAACGCAACATGTCGGAATTGAGAGCACCCTGTGCATCTGATACAGGTTGAATTGTAGGAAGTGCTCCAGACCCGTATGTAGCTCTAATGGTAACATGATTTGAAATGACATTCTTACCCTCCAGATAATAAACTCCACCGCGCTCCAACTCATAAATGGCATCGCCGTTTTCCTTTATGGCTTTCGGGAGAGAATTTACTCTCGTCACTCCATCGTCCGGTTCAACCCGTACAACCTTTTGTCCCGTTTGTGGAATGGTAATATGCTCCTCCTCAAACGTATCTTTTGGTTCACATCCGGACAACAACAATACAGCCATTATTCCAAGAAACAACTTGACGGAAGTCTTATCAAGTTTCCAATATCTGATTTCTGCTGTCTTATGAGACAATCCTGATTTCGTCTTCATTTTAGAATTCCTTTCTCTTATTTTAATATAATGTCAATACCGGATTCCACTATTTAAATATATCATACTTCACGCCTATATAGAAAGAAGAGCCATATATCTCAACACTGGAAGGATAACCCGTGACATTTCTCTACTTACTGTCAGACCAATTAAAAATGTTGGATGCACTTGCATAGACGTAAAGCTGCCTGTTGATACGCTGTTTCAGTTGGAGATCCCATTTGGAGAATGCCCTTGTTGATTCGACATCAGCTCCGTCCGCCCGATGCTGTTCAGCCACAAGGATATTGCCTTGATAAGTGTAAGACAAACGACCTGAGAAACCTTTATAATCATATCCTAACGAGAAATTGGCCAAGAAAGATGGTTGTTTGAGCAGACGGTCATAATAAACTGTATCTCTGTTTACGGGCAAGAAAGGCTTACTGCCATCACCCACTACATAATCGGGATTCTTCACACGAGACTTGGTCGTCTCAAAATAGCCCATTTTAGAATCCATCAATGTAATGTTGGCACCTAAGACAACACCTTTAAGCAAGCCCGGAAGCTGACGCAGCTGTGTCTGGATGTCAACTTCGATACCCTTAATTGTCGCATCATAAGGACTATTGAGCGAATAAGTAATACCGGAACCGACCAAGCTCGAAGCCAATCCGAAGTTGGCCGGATCTGTGGCAGTCCCTTCAAGCAAATAAGCCGAACGTGTATATATGAAATTTTTGATCTTTTTATAGAATCCGCCCACAGTGAACAACCCTATTTTAGGATTGTAGAACGAAATGATGGCATCAAAGTTCTTGGACAAAGCCGGTCTCAGATTGGTTCGGTTATACACCACTTCTCCAATGGTAGACTTGATGATGGTACGTGGAGCCAACAAGTCATAATCCGGACGCGATAGGGTTTCCGTATAAGCCAACCTGACATCAAGGTTGTCTAAGGGCTTTATCTTCAAATGGATTTGTGGCAACCAATACCCAAAAGAGTTTTTGTCGGTGGTTTTGGCATAGTCAAATGCCAATTCCTGTGTCTCATCGTCAGGCACATTGACACCACTATATGCTCCATAACGCATATTGGTATGGTCATAGCGAATTCCGGGAATAAAAGTAATATACTTGCCAAAGTTGAACTCCCCCATGACATATGCTGCCGTGAGCCGTTCATGCCCGTCGTAATCCTTCTGAATTTTGGTGGTGAGAATCGGCCGATAAATTTCAGAATTGACATGATAGAAATCCTTCATAACATCTTGATTGAGCGCAAAGGAGAAGTCAAGATTGTCATAACGGTTGCTCAGAAAGTCATGATGCTTGAATTTGCCATCCAAAAAGTCCGAGATACCAACATAACGGCGATCATAGCCCGAACGTGTAATATCAGGCATATTAGCATAAACGAGCTCTGCGTTTTGATCAAGCCGCCGATAGTTCCGATTTGTGAGCCGCTCACGATCTTTTTGACGATACTTGCCTCCTATTTTGATATACCCATTAAAATATTTTCCAAAATCAAATGACTTCTTCCAATCCAGCCATGCACTATATTCCTTTTCCGTAGTACGTTCAGTATTGAATGTCCCGTCATAGAGATAATACTGTGTGATATCAGACTCGTTCACATTGCCCGGTGCCGACACCAAATGTGGCGGAAGAGTGCCCAATGCGTTGATGTCAACCGTGAATGGAGTGTTCATTCTATACTCCAAACGATGCTCATAAGGGGTCTTTTGCCTTGCCTCACTGCGGCCTATCCCCCAACTTAACGTTGAATTCCAAAAATCATGGTCACCTTGGAGCATGTTTGTCAACACGCTACTACGTATGTCACCATCCGTCTGTGCATAACGCAAGCGCCCACCCTCAAGATCGTAGCGTTTCTCCCGGATATCCCTGTCACGGCTGAGCGCACTAAACAGATTATACATCTTTATTTTGGAACCACGCCCTATATTAAAATCAAGATTCAGATTGACATTATATCGATTTCGCTTTTCAAGATTAGATTGCAAGCGTGTACTTGTAATCCATGGCTTGGTATAAGGCAAGCCTTCGGTCGGCGTATTGCCATTAACCTTATAAGCAGCGATAAAACGGTCGTTACTTCGATCGGTCTGTTCTGCACTGGCCGTAAAGATTAGCCCCAAGCGGTCGTTAAAGAGACGATTGCTCGCCAAGATATTCCCCTTGACATTGCCAACACCATTGATTTGAGAGTGATAACCGGTCTGTCCGGTTACATTCAATTTAAGCCCCTTGGGAGCATCTTTCATGATAAGATTTACCGTGCCACCCAATCCGTCAGCATCCTTGTCGGCCGTATTGGCTTTCAGCACCTCAGCTCCACCAACAATCTCGGGGGAAATCATATTCAAATCCGAACTGCGGTCACTGGAACTGGTGGAGGGAGAATTCATGCCATTGATAGCGACTGAATTGTATTTGGGATCCAGACCACGAATAATAATTTTCTGTCCTTCCCCTCCATCGCGCTCAACCATCAGCCCCGGTAAACGACCGATAGCGTCAGCAACATTTACATCGGGCAATTCGCTAAGTTTCTCACCGGATACAGCACTGATAATTCCTGAGGCATTGAGTTGTCTGTTGATGGCTGCCGTCTGCCCCTTGGCTTGGGCACTGACGACCACCTCGGCCCCTAATATACTCGCAGGCTGCATATTGACGTTCATGGTGCGCGTTTCATTATCTCTCACGACAACTTCCATCGTCTTACTTTCGTAGCCCACGAAAGAAAATTGCACTTCGTTCTTTCCCCTCGGTACAGACAACAACGTATATCTTCCGTTGATGTCTGTGATGGTTTTGTTGTTTGTACCTTTCAACCAAACAGTGGTACCCGGCAGGAAAGCTTTATCTTCGTCTACCACAACACCTGTGATAATAGCATTCTGTGCCATTGCATGAAAGCAAACTGCTAACATATACAGGATAACAAATAGTCGCTTTTTGGTTTTCATATCAGGTTTTTTTTAATGTTTTTAGATTATCGTGTTTAATATCAATCGGAATCGCCACGGAGCTCGGACAATACCACTTTGCCCTCTTTCATCAGATGCTTAAATTCTTTCTTCGCCTTCGCCAACTGTCTGACAAAACCTTTGTCGGCATGTAGCCGTGCCACGACAGCACTTGCTACCAAGCGGGCCGCATCCACATCACTCTGAAAATGATATCCGCAAATAACCCTGCTCTCCCCCATTTCGTATCCTCGCTTTAAGATTTCATTTTGTCTATCGACATTTATCTCGGCCAGCACCAAAGCTGTGGCCCAACCTATGGCTGTGTGTCCGGATGGATAGGAACCATTAGAAGCCAGCTCTTGTTGCTGGGCAGGATTACAGGTCGGTTCATTGTAATATGCAAACGGTCGTACCCGCATATAATGTTTTTTTGCCAATCTGGTGGACAAATCTCCGGCATCCTCACGCATTTTAAGAACCAACCGGTATATTTCCGGAGTCTGATCTTTCGATATCCGAATGCCAAATGACTCTGAAAAAGCCTGTGGCACTCCTTCACCTTCAACATTGGCATCTGCTGCTGCCTGCTCTCCTCGGAGAGTTTCACGTTGGTTCTTTCCCCACAGATAACGTTCTTCGTCATACTTGAAGAGCGCACTGCCTTGCTCGGGTGGAGCAGGAAGCAGCTCCAGACTGTTGACCACATCTTCTGCTTTCAGGAAATAACTTTCAGGGTGTGTCCTGACATCTTTACTTTCTGTTTGTGCGTAGGTGCCAACAACACAGTTGAGGAATAAAAAGACGATTATCCTCCTCAACCGAAAACGGTTACCGATCTTATCAGTCTGTGTTTTCTGCTTTTCGTTTGATATTGACCCTTTCATTTTTATTCAAGGTAAATTAAATGGTTATAGTAATCAATTATTCGGTAATAATGCTTTAGGCATGTCACAAAGATAGATAAAAAGAGACACAAAAAAAAGTTGCATTCCATTATTTCGTACAAAATAAACTATGCAACCTTTTGCAACTTTCTATTCTAAAGTACATGTAAAGAGGCTGTTACAAAGGTCTATTCGGTCAGTCTCAGGATATAGGCAACAATACCGGCCGGATGTTTCTCAACATAAGCTTGCAACCATCCCTCATTGGGTTTAATCTTATTATTTACCAAACGGCTGATAACCGGATTCAGGTTTCCATACATACCAAGCATTCCCGGCAGCAAAACCCTTTTTACTTTCGGATTGGCTATCAGCAGAGCCAATACACGAGCCTGCTGATTGGTAAAGTTTGTGAAATTCAACACATGCTCAAACACCTCTTTGTCCGTAAAGAGAAAATCGTCGTATAATCGTATGATCAATTTGTCTATCCTACTGATTACATCCTGTGTGTAGTCTGAAATTTTCACCTCCAACCTCACATCCATTCGTCTATGCCCCCCTTCGCCGTATTCCTGAACAACTTCTTCTCTCATACGGCGATAGCACTCCATCTCTTCCATGAGCTGTCGGCGTATTTCCAGCTGTGACAATTCGGCCTCTACACGCTTCATCACATGCAACATTTCTAGACGGGGAAGTGTTGCTGCCACAGTTTCCAACTTAGTTATACTTTCCAACAGGGCTGTACTCACCCCGTCTACTGGCAATTTTGACACCCGCTCTCGGAAATGACGGAGTGCATCGGTAAGTCTCAAGAGGGTTTCATCAGTGAAAATATGGTTATAATCAGCCTCTGCCTTCTCCATGTCCTCTTTCATCTCCACCATAGGGCGATGGCGAAGGGCATTGCACAGCACCTCAACATGCCGTTCCATCATGCCATTGACATATCGTATTATTAAACAATCATCCACTACAGACCTATACTTCCTCACATTATCTATAAACTTCCGATATTGTTCCAACCATAAACCATTCTTCATGACTCTTTCACCTATCTCCGAAACCTTATCTTGTGCCAATGCCGTCTCAGATTTTTCAAGCATCTTGATGCAGTCGTAAGCCTCAATATGCTGTAACTCTCCTATTTGTTTCTTCAACATTTTAGACAACAAGAGTGCCATATCACGGTTTTTATACATGATACGCTCGGAAAGCATGCTAATCTGCTTACTTGTCTGCCCGGTTCCTGCTTCCAACATATAAATATCTTCCATGAGTTGTCTGATCTGCTCTTGCTCGTCTTCACTCAGCAGTGCGGCCATCGTTTCCATTCCCAAAGTACGTTCTTTTAAATCGCTTATGCGCAATCGTATCTGTCGCTTCTGTTCTTGTCTTCTGCGAGTATGCATCCAAAAAGATATGCCCGTCAAAGCCAATACGACCAAACATACAAACAACACCATACGAATGGAGCCCACATTGGTATCGAAGGCCACGTATTCGGGTGCATTTTTTTCTTCTGTCTTTAGCTTCAGTACACCGATTTCCGATACCAGATATAACGTGCGGCCTATGCAGAAAGAGGCTTTCGCATTGAACCGGATATCTTTAAAGTAATATCCTATATATTTCATCTTCCCATTCACTATGGCATATTTCTGCACGCCAAACTCAGGAAAAGCATAAAAAAGCGAATCGTCAACAGGAATGAGACGATTATACCCGTTCAGGCTGAGCGTATCTTGTCGGCTCGGTCTCACCAATGTGTGATTGGTGAGTACTGTCAAGGCCGGCTGATAGCCACCCGAGACAAACAGATCCCGAATAAAGGTCAAGCGTTTCGACCCGGGGATAGTAAAATACCGTCCTTTATCGGCATATAGTATGCCGTCGTCCATCGTTCCCATATAAATCCCATCCATGCCGGAGGACGAGAAAAAAGACGTGATATATTTGTCTTCCATCCCCTTGACAGAGCCGGCCACACCATTCCTGTCAATGACCACCAAACCATCCTGTACACCCAGATAAATTCTATCTTCCCGACCCTTTTCTTCAAGATGGAGGGCTGTCACTTTCTTGTCAGAATGGTAAAGCGTCCTGATATTAGACAACACCTCATTCCGCAAATTGTTGCCACTAATATCCACGGCCCGCAAGTCTGAACGATCATTTACATAAATCAATCGTCTACTGTCGGTAACAACCATTTCCGTCACCTGTTCCTCCTTGGGGAGCGAATACACTTTCACCGCCACACTGTCGCCAGCAGGCTGTCTAAACACTTCATTCTGACTATTCAGATAGTAAGCTTCACGACTATTAGCGCAGGCAGAGACCACAATCCCATTGTTATTGAAATAGCCGGAGTGGAATGGGATTCGCCAAAATGCATTGTCGGTGACAAAAATAGAGGTCTCCGAACGGTAATCGGGGAGCAACACATTGTGGCATCCCTTTGGAAAATCTCTTCTAAGTGGGATGGTAATAAAATGGCGCAAATCTTCGCTGATGACCATGGAATGGCTGCGCAGGATATAATGCACATTCCCCACCCGGTAGTAGAAACGGGGAACGAAAGACAGGTCGACCGTTCTGACAGACTTTCCCCATACGTCTTCAATATAGATTCTCTTTCCCGAAAGAGCGCACACCTCATTTCCAAACACCGTCACATACTGTATGTTTTCGCCTTTATGTAACAGGGAGATACTGCCACTTTGCAAATTTATCCGCAGCAGTCCGTTGATGGAGGCGGCAAAAAGATAGTCCCTGCCGTAAGGACACAGGTTGTAGATGATATAGGGCATGCCTGCCTTAGCCGTCGGACTGTCAAGGGCAGGATACAATAACGAAAAGCTCTTGTCGCTCCGCAATAAATAGAGGCCTTGGCTGGTAGCCGTAAAAATACCCTTTGCTGTAATGATAAAATCGTAGGCTGAGTATTCTTTATTTTTAAAAAGTATGTCATAAGTCCGTTCGTGGCTCATCTTACCCCGGTACAACCGCCACTCTTGAAGACCGGAATTACGTCCTCCCAGCCAACAGATTGTGTCACCGTCGGCATTGGGCCGTGTAGCAATTTTGTAGATTCTGTCTGTGCCGGTAATATAAGCCGACACCTTGTCTCCGTCTACATGCCACACCTTTCCCGACTCTCCCCCTATCCAAAAAGTAGAATCTTCATCAGCAGAGATTGAGGCCAGCCTTTCACCTATGTAATATTCGTTCTCTCCGAGTGTCTTCGTCCGCTTGGAGTCAAGGCATCCGTAGAATAGTATAGAGATAATAACAATGATTGTATAGGCTTTTTTTTGCATCGGTACAGAATTGGAATCCTTATGCAAATTTACATAAAAATCGTGATTTATAAGCCAGTGGTAATAAAAAACCAAAAATAAATTCCCTGACGGCTTCCCTTGTACCGGTAGAAGTGTCAAGGCCAGCATAGATTTCCTTGTCCTAAACACATGCTCGTGGCACAATTTGTATTATCTTTGAGAGGTATTAATAATCCTCAAAATGTAGGCTTATGAGAATCGTATGCGGCCTTGACGTGCACAAAGATAGCATTTATCTTTGTATTTTGAGCAGCACAGGCGAAATTATTGAGAAAGTTTTCGGTGTTCTGACCTGCCAGTTACAGGAAATGCGTGATCTGATGCTCACACATCACGTAGAGGAGGCCGGCATGGAAAGCACGAGTGTCTATTGGATTCCTGTATGGCGTGTGCTTGAGCCGCACTTCAAGCTGAAGCTCATCAACCCCTACTTCATCAGGCAGCTTCCCGGCCACAAGAGCGATGTCAAGGATGCCCGGTGGATAGCGGAGTGCATGATGAAGGAACTTGTCCGTGGCAGCTTCGTCCCGCCCGAGCGCATCCAGCAGCTGCGCCAGTATGACAGGCGCATCTACGACCTTGACGATGAGATTGTCCGAAAGCTCGCCAAGCTCGACGCCGTCGTCCAGCGGTGCAACATCCGGCTGGGCAACTACGTGTCCAACACGGACAGCAAGAGCTACAAGTCCGTCATAGACAGGATCTGCGAGGGCGTGACCGACCCCAAGGTGCTTGTGGAGGAGATTCACGGCCGTATCATCAATCGCCACGGGAAGGACACCATCATCTCCTCGCTCACGGGATGCGTCACGGAATGCGACATGGACATCCTGCGCCAGCTCAAGGCCGAGATAGACATGGCCGGGCAACATAAGCAGGAATGCATGGACAAGATGCAGGCCGTCTGTGAAAGGGAATACTCCGCCGCATTGCAGAACCTACAGACCATACCGGGAATAAAGATGAGGGCCGCCACCTCACTGATTGCAGAAATCGGAACGGACATGGGCCATTTCCAGACGGCAAACCATCTTACTTCATGGAGTGGCCTGAGACCACGCAACGACCAGTCGAACAAGACCATAAAGTCACGCTGCATCACCCATGGCAACCGCTACCTGCGCCGCACCCTCATCCAATGCGCCTGGGGCGCGAGCCGCACCCAAGGCTGTTTCTTCAACCGCTTCTCCTATCATCAGACACAAGTCCGCAGAAAGAACAGGATGAAAGTACAGGTCGCCATTGCGCGCAAGATGCTTGTCTGCGCATGGCACATACTCAGCCGGAACGTCCAATACAAGGACTTCGACAACAGAATCGGGACTTCCGACGAAAACAGATGACACGATATACCGGTCATGGAAAGGCTATTATCTTTGTGATGGCACGCGACCTCGCTTTGCAAATTAACCCACGACATGGCCGGCGATGGAACCCAGTGTGAGCCCGGAGCTCGAAGAGGAAAGTATCATTATCGTTTATGCAGGCCTGGAGACGGGCCTGTACGCAACCAATATGGAACGAGGTGGCGAACTCCGGGTGTTTGAGTTACCTGGAAGGGCTTTTATTTTCGGTTTTATAGAGGAAAGATAGGAAAATATCTTCATTTGACAGTAAACGCGTTGTTGTTTTTATTTCTTTTTTCGTTTTATCTACTTGCTTCCTGTCTTCTTGCCTTTCATTACTTCATAAAGACATCGGGAGCACCCCTTGCAGGACGCTCCCGATGTGTGTATGGTGCTTAAAACAGCTGTCGGTCTCATGTTGTCAGCCCTTTCGGGCGGCAACAACTTTACTTTCTCTTGCCTTTCGAAGCCAAAGCTTCACGGCGTTCTTTCAGCATTTGCCGACAACGGCTGGCCGTCTGGTCGCCGATTTTGGCATTTACTTGAATCAAACTTTTATCCATCATGTTATCCTTACTAAATATTGGTTTGAGCTGCAAAGGTATGTTTTTCTCTCCTTTCGGCCATCTTTTCGGGCGAAAAACGGTGTCGTTGCCGGTCGTTTTTTGACCTATGTCAACTCCGTTGTGGTGTGATGCGGGCTTTTTCTCCCCATCCCTCGGCCTCGCCAGAGGTCTCCAAGAAGGCAGTTTCATGTCCCCGATAGGGATTTCCTCCTGCGAAATAGGATTTTCCCCTTTTTCGATTGGAAGAAAAAGCCGACCTTTGCGCACGGAAATTAAATTTTAAAGAGAACTTGCTTTAAACGAAACATCACAATGAAGAAGATAACACTGATGATTGCGGGCGCGGCCCTGCTGCTGTCCGGTTGTGGAGGAATGGGAACAATGGGAGACACTTCGTCTCAAGCCACATCGACAACTTCGTCTACGGGCAGCGTGCTCGGAGGCATATTGGGGGCCGCCACCGACGGCGAGACCATCGGCAACGTGCTCTCTTCGGTCATCGGACTGGACAAGCTGACCTCCAAACAACTCCTGGGCATTTGGCGCTACGACGGACCCGGTTGTGCTTTCACCTCGCAGAGTGCTTTGGCCAAGGCCGGTGGCGAAGTGGCTGCGACCGAAGTGGAGAAAAAACTCGAGGTGCAATACAAGAAATTAGGGTTCACTCGTTCCAACACCTATATCCAATTTGAAAGCGACGGAACCTTCGCGGCCAAACTCGACGGTAAGAGTTGGAGCGGCACCTACACCTTCGACACCGCCACCTCACAGTTGCGCCTGCAAGGACTACTGCTCAACCTCACCGGCTATGCCAAGCGCAACGGTTCGGGCATCAGCATACTTTTTGAATCGAAAAAACTACTCACGCTCATCCAAACCCTCTCGGCCATGAGCGGCAACACCACGATAGCCTCCATCGGCGAAATCAGCAAAAACTACGACGGTGTGCGTTTAGGGTTTGACATGAAGCAATAATCCAAGTAACAAAAGACGGTAATAACAAGCATGGGACGCATGAGGAGAGAGCTCCGAGTGCGTCCCTTTCCCGTGTTCGGGAAACCGTTGATGCCCCGACCGTGCCGGAGAAGCCGGCAGGAAGTGTCTCTTGATGACGAACAACCTTTACAAAAACACTTCCACGAAAACTCTCCAACCAGATTGGAAAACGGGACTTGGAACCCTGCGAAAGCCTCTCCGATTTGCCATTTGGGCCCCTCGGGCTTGCGAAAGAGCCACAGTTGGAAGCTAAAAGGGCCACAGTTGTAGCG
>OGGO01000911.1_pt1 | contig 20889 bp, 17 predicted proteins | sample 1571231 | NCBI WGS metagenome assembly OGGO01 (sample SAMEA2582036, study PRJEB24529) | metagenome | biome: Human gut stool | place: China | collected 2011 | reverse complement strand
GAAGACACTGGGCGTAAAGGAAAAGAAGGCCAAAGAAGCTCTTGCCCAAGCCCTCATGGCACAGAATGAGTTTGCACGGCAAATCAGACAAAAAGCAGAAGACATATACGAGAGCGGACGAAAAGCGGGACGGCTGACACTCCTGCTGGCGGGAAGGCCCTACCACACCGATCCACTCATACAACACAAACTGTCGGAAATGATTGCCTCACTGGGCGTAGATGTGATTAGCGACGACATCGTAAGGGGAAACACGGAAACAAGTGCCGGAGACACCTATCTCGTGAAGCAATGGGCGTTCATGAATCGCATTATCAAAAGCGGACAATGGGCGGCCGACCAAGACGACCGGCTGCATTTTGTGGAAATGACCTCGTTCGGGTGCGGCCCCGACGCTTTCATCCAAGATGAGGTGAGGGACATCCTGCAAAGACACAGCAAACCTTTCACACTGCTGAAGATAGACGACGTGAGCAACATAGGCAGTTTGAAACTGCGTGTGCGCTCGCTTGTGGAAAGCCTCAACAACAAGATGAGGACCGCTCAAAGGCAAGAAACGGCAAGACTTGAACAGACCCGGACTTTCCGTACTCGGGATGCCGGGCGCAAAATACTCGCCCCCTACATGACGGAATACCTCACGCCCATCATCCACCCGGTGTTGAAACTCATCGGCTACGATGTGGAAGTGCTTCCCATGAGCGACGAAAAGAGTGCGGAACTCGGTTTGAAATATGCCAACAACGAAATATGCTATCCGGCCACGCTCATCATCGGCGACATCATCAAAGCCCTGCAAAGCGGAAAGTATGACTTGAACAACACGGCCGTGGTGATGAGCCAGACGGGAGGCCAATGCCGGGCCACCAGCTATGCCGGACTCATCAAGCGGGCAATGGTGGCCAACGGATTCCGGGAAGTGCCTTTGCTCACACTCGGCGTGACGGCTACAGCCGGAGAGGGAAACGAGCAGGAAGGATTCAAGGTGCCTTGGTTGAAATACTCCAACATCATCGTCACAGCCATCCTCTACGGTGATGCCATATCGGAGATGTACCATGCCACTATCGTCAGAGAACGACAACCGGGCCTGGCCCTTGCCTTGCGCAACAAATACATGGAAGCCGTTGACGGCCCCATCTTGCGCAACGACGCAAAGGGGCTGGTGAGACTGATAGCGCAGGCCGCTGAAGAATTTAACAACGCAGCCACCGACAAAGAGGTACCGCAGGTGGGCATTGTGGGAGAGATATTCTTAAAATTCAACCCGTTCTCACACCAGTTTCTTGAAAAATACATCATCTCCAAAGGCATAGAGGTGGTTCCTCCCCTGTTGGCCCCCTTCTTCCTGCAAGAATTTGTCAATGTGGAAGTACAGAAACACCTGCGACTGAGCTGCTCGCACGTTCCCGACTTCGTTGTCAGAGGGGCCTATCAGACCCTCATCGGCACAAGAATCAGACGAATCAACAAAGCCGCCGGGAAGTTCCGCTACTTCCGCCCGTTCTCCAACATCTATGACGATGCCAAGGAAGTGGACGGCATTGTGTCGCTGGCAGCACAATTTGGAGAAGGCTGGCTCCTGCCGGCCGACATCATAGGCTATCTGCGGGACGGCATCACCAATGTCATATCCCTGCAACCTTTCGGGTGCATCGCCAACCACGTGGTGTCGAAAGGCATCGAAAAGCGATTACACGAAAAGTTTCCCGAGCTCAACCTTGTGTCGTTGGACTTCGATTCGGGAGTGAGTGCGGTAAATGTCACCAACCGACTGCTACTTTTTTTAGACTCCATAGCAGTATAAGCAAAAAAATAAGTATCTTTGCACCGGAATTTATTGAGACAATAAAATGAGTAAGACCACATTGACTCATCAGTTGACGGAAACGGTTGAAGAACTCTCTTGCCTTCAGTCACTTAAAGGCCTTTTCCACCAACACCGTGACGGGAATCCCCTCCCTTCGGGCAAGGCGCTCGAAGAAATCATCGACTTGTCGCGTTCCATCCTTTTCCCCGGATATTTCGGAAACTCATCGGTCAACATCAGCACCATCAAATATCACATAGGCGTGAGGCTGGAGAAGCTCTACGCCCGGTTGAGTGAGCAGATTCTGGCAGGCCTGTGCTTTACCAACGAGTGTGAGGAAGAGACCACACAAGAGCTGTCCATGGCCCGTGCGAGAGCAAGCATCATGGCGGCCCAAGCCATCAACACATTCCCAAAACTACGCAAAATACTGGCTACCGACGTGGAAGCAGCCTTCGAGTGTGACCCCGCAGCCAAGAGCATCGGTGAGATCATCGCCTGCTATCCGGTCATTAAAGCCTTGGCCAACTATCGCGTCGCCCACGAGCTGTCGCTATTGGGAGTGCCGCTCATACCGCGGCTCATGACGGAATTAGCCCATTCGGAGACCGGCATCGACATCCATCCCGATGCACAGATAGGCAGCCATTTCACCATTGACCACGGAACGGGAGTGGTGATCGGAGCCACCTGCATCATAGGCAACAACGTGAAACTCTATCAGGGAGTGACGCTGGGGGCCAAAAGTTTCCCCCTCGACAAAGACGGCAACCCCATCAAAGGCATAGCCCGACACCCGATCATCGAAGACGATGTGGTGATTTACGCCAATGCCACTGTGCTCGGACGCATCACAATAGGCAAGGGATGCGTGATCGGAGCAAACGTGTGGGTCACACGGGACATGAAGCCAAACACCAAGAAGTATAAACAAGAAAAAGTAGATAAATTAGATTTTGAATTCAATAATGGAACAGGAATTTAAGCTCATTGCCAAAACCTTCATGGGACTGGAACCCGTGCTGGCACAAGAGCTCATCCAACTGGGTGCTAACAACGTGGAAACCGGACGGCGCATGGTGTCATTCACCGGCGACAAGGAAATGATGTATCGTGCTAACTTCCAGTTACACACTGCCATCCGCATACTCAAGCCCATTCACACTTTCAAGGCCCGTTCGGCAGAAGAAGTTTACGACGAGATACAAAAGATAGAATGGAGCAACTACCTTGACAACAAAAAGACCTTCTCGGTGGACTCGGTGGTCTATTCTGAAGAGTTCCGCAACTCCCGCTTTGTCACCTACAAAGTGAAAGATGCCATCGTAGACTGGTTTCGCGAAAAGACAGGCACACGCCCCAACATCTCGGTGAGCAATCCGGACATTCGCCTGAATATCCACATTGCCGAAGATGACGCTACGCTGTCGCTCGACTCCAGCGGTGAAAGCCTGCACCGCCGCGGCTACCGCCAAGAGTCGGTGGAAGCACCACTCAACGAGGTGCTTGCGGCCGGCATGATTCTGATGACCGGATGGAAAGGCGACACCGACTTCATTGACCCGATGTGCGGTTCGGGAACCATTGCCATAGAGGCGGCCCTCATAGCCCGCAACATCTCACCGGGCGTGTTCCGCAAGGAGTTTGCTTTTGAAAAGTGGGCAGACTTTGACCAAGAATTGTTTGATACCATCTACAACGACGACTCGAAAGAGAAAGAATTCACTCATCATATCTATGGATACGACATCGACATGAAGGCTGTCAACACGGCCCGTATCAATGTCAAGGCTGCCGGCCTGAGCAAGGAGGTGACTATAGAGCAAGCTGACTTTAAGGACTTCCAGACACCGACGGAGAAAAGCATCATGGTGACTAACCCACCGTATGGCGAACGTATATCAACCCCCAACCTGCTTGCCACCTACAAGATGATAGGCGAACGGCTCAAACATACTTTTGCGGGTAACGATGCATGGATTCTCAGCTATCGCGAAGAATGTTTTGAACAGATTGGTCTCAAACCATCCATCAAAATCCCGGTTTTCAATGGAAGCTTGGAATGTGAATTTCGGAAATATGCTCTTTTCGACGGCAGAATGAAAGAATTCAGAGCCGATGGCGGCATTGTCAAGACTGATGCGGAGAAACGAGAGATGGCCCAGAAACATCGGTTCAAGAAAGAACGTGAATTTAAAAAACGTCTTGATGAGCAGGAGGCCAACGAAGAAGGGGACATCCGTTCTTTCTCTTTCCATAAACACGACATCGGAGACTTGGGATTCCGCAAAGAACGCACTGGCAGAAATGACGGTGACGAGCGCAGAACCGGAAGAAATGAGCGCGGAGGAAAGAGATTCGGACATGGAGACAGAGAAGAACGCGGCTTTGGAAGATTCGACAGAAGCAAACGTGACGAACGAGGCGGAAAGCGATTTGAACGTGGAAGCAAAAGGTTTGACCGATCGGACAAACGCGGAGGCTTAGGAAAGAAAAACAGAAGATTCGATGATGAAGATTAAAAAACTGAATTTTCTAGGAGGCATCACTTTGGCTATTTGCACAATGGTTGGTCCTGCACAGGCACAAGAGTTGAAGTCTTTCACGTTGGAAGACCTCAATTTCGGTGGTAACAACTACCACAACATGGTGGTCAAAAACCGCTATTTGGAATGGTGGGGCGACCAACTCATACGTTTGGATGCAGAAGACTGCAAACTGATTGACAAGAACACAGGCAAAGAGAAACAGCTCTTCACCCTATCTGATATCAAAAAAGAGAGTGATGCGTGCGTACCGACATTCTCCCTCCATAGCTTTTATTATACCCAATTTCCATACGCAGACAAACCATACGCATTACTTGGCAACGGAAAACAACGGGCACTCTTCGATTTCAAAAAGAAGAAAATCGTATGGTTACAGGACATCGGCACCAACATGGTGGCGGAGTGGAACCCTGCAAGCCAAACCACAGCCTATGTAAAAGATAATCAGCTGTATGTCAAGGATGGTAAGGAAGTCGTCCAGCTAACCACCGACGGCAGTAGCGACATCGTGTATGGACAAAGTGTACACCGTGATGAATTCGGCATCAACGGCGGATTGTTCTGGAGTCCTGACGGACAGAAATTGGCATTCTATCGTATGGATCAAAGCATGGTGAGCACGTTTCCCCTTGTCACAATGCCCGAAAACGACTGGGTACCGGCCGAAGGACAATCGAGAATTGCCACTCCGGAGCCTATCAGATATCCTATGGCAGGGGAAACTTCACACAAGGTCACAGTGGGAGTCTACGATTTAAAGAATAAAAAGACAGTCTACCTTAAAGCAGGTGACCCGACCGACCGCTATTTTACCAACATCTCATGGAATCCCGACTCGAAAACGATTTACATGTTCGAGCTCAACCGAGACCAAAACGACTGCCGATTGGTAAGCTACAATGCGGAGACGGGGGATAAGATTACAGAAATCTACCGTGAGACGGATGCCAAATATGTGGAACCGCTACATCCGATTATGTTTTTGACATGGGACAAAAGCCGGTTTGTCATGCAAAGTCAAAGAGACGGATACAACCACCTGTATCTATATAATATAAAAGGTGAGAAAATTCGACAACTTACTTCGGGCAAATGGGTTGTATTAGATCTCGTTGGCTTCGATGCCAAACACAAAGCAGTCATCTACCAAAGCAACGAATGCAGTCCCATCCAAAAGAACACTTGGAGGGTGGATGTGCAAACCGGAAAGCGAGCCTTACTGGATAATGGCAAGGGCTGGCACACGGCCAACCTCAGCAAAAGCGGACAATATATTGTCGACAACTACTCTGAACCGGATGTCCCCAGGTGCATAGACATCATCAAAGTGGAGAATGCCAAACACACCCGTTATTTCGAAGCGCCCAATCCATGGAAAGAATACAGGTCTCCAAAGTTCTCTTGCGGCTCTATAAAAGCTGCTGACGGAATCACTGATTTATACTACCGCATGGTGAAGCCAATCCGCAAAAGAAATATTCGACAATCATCTACGTGTATGGGGGGCCACATGCTCACAACGTGGATGCCCGCTGGAACTATTGCAGCCGTGGTTGGGAGACCTACATGGCACAGAACGGCTATCTTCTTTTCATCCTTGACAATCGTGGAAGCGAGAATCGAGGTAAAGCCTTTGAGCAAGCCACTTTCCGGCAGTTGGGCCAGATAGAAATGCAGGACCAGATGAAGGGTGTCGAGTTTCTGAAGGGTCTCCCGTATGTCGATGCTGACAAAATCGGGGTACACGGTTGGAGCTTCGGAGGCTTTATGACCATCTCGCTGATGACCAATTATCCCGAAATTTTCAAGGTTGGCGTGGCGGGTGGCCCCGTCATCGACTGGAAATGGTATGAAGTGATGTATGGAGAGCGTTACATGGACACTCCGCAGACCAATCCCGAGGGATATGCCAAGACCAGCCTCATCAAACAAGCCAAAAACTTGAAAGGCAAGTTGCAAATAATCATCGGAGAGAACGATCCGGTCGTAGTGCCCCAGCACGCCAAGTCGTTCATCCATCAATGCATTCTTGACGGCACACAACCGGATTTCTTCATTTATCCCGGTGAACCCCACAACATGCGCGGACATCAGAGCACTCATCTGCACGAACGCATCAGCCAATATTTCTTTGACTACATGCCTGCAAAGCAAAAATAACCATATAATCCCAGAAACTTCAAACTACAAAGTTAAAATGAGAATATTACTGTTAGGAGGAGGTGGCCGTGAACATGCCTTGGCATGGAAAATCGCGCAAAGCAAAAAAGTAGATGAACTCTTCATTGCTCCCGGCAATGCGGGAACGGCCAACTGCGGTCACAATGTACCCATCCAAGCCGATGATTTCGAAGCCTTGAAATCCTTTGCCCTTGAAAAACAAGTCGACATGGTGGTCGTAGGCCCTGAAGACCCTTTGGTAAAAGGCATCTATGACGATTTCCAAAACGATGGGAGAACGGCCCACATCCCTGTTATAGGACCGTCAAAAGCCGGTGCCATACTCGAAGGGAGCAAGGATTTTGCCAAAAGTTTCATGCTGCGTCACCATATTCCTACAGCCAAATATCAGACTTTTGACGGAACGACACTTGAAAAAGGACTCAAGTTTTTGGAGACTCTCCAGCCTCCTTATGTATTGAAAGCAGATGGACTTTGTGCCGGAAAGGGAGTTCTCATCTTGCCTACACTCGAAGAAGCCAAGAAAGAATTGAAAGAGATGCTAGGTGGAATGTTTGGCAATGCTTCAGCACAAGTCGTCATCGAAGAGTTTTTAAACGGAATCGAATGTTCTGTATTCATACTGACTGATGGCAAGCACTATAAGATTCTTCCAGAGGCTAAAGACTACAAGCGCATTGGGGAACACGACACAGGTCTCAACACGGGGGGCATGGGGAGTGTGACCCCTGTTCCGTTCGCCACAAAAGAGTGGATGCTGAAAGTGGAAGACCGCATCATCCGTCCAACGGTCGAAGGATTGGCAGAAGAGCATATCGACTACAAAGGTTTCATCTTCTTTGGCTTGATCAATGTGAATGGTGAGCCGATGGTTATTGAATACAACTGCCGGATGGGAGACCCGGAAACCGAAAGTGTGATGTTACGGTTGAAAAGCGATATTGTAGACCTTTTTGAAGGTGTGGCGAAAGGAGACCTTGACAAGCGGACCATAGAATTTGACGAGCGTGCCGCAGTCTGCGTGATGTTGGTCAGTGGCGGTTATCCGGAAGCTTACAAGAAAAGCTACCCCATTTCCGGCATCGATCAGATAAAAGAAAGCATAGTTTTCCATAGTGGTACGGCAGAGAAAAATGGTCGGATCGTCACCAATGGCGGGCGTGTAATAGCCGTAAGCAGCTATGGCAGTAACAAAGAGGAAGCATTGAAGAAGAGTTTCGAAGAGGCCCGGAAGATACAATTTACAGACAAATATTTTCGTTCTGACATTGGCCGGGATCTCTAAAAAGTAATCATCAGCGTGCGCGCCTGCAACTTGACGGGTACGCACGCTCCCCTATTTTCGGAACACATAACACAAGCAGCAGAAGACAAAGGTACAACCATTGAGGATAAAGAGATTACAGAATAGGATAGCTGAAAGCAAGTTTGCTCTCCCCGCAGTGACCGTTTATACCATTTTGGTATGGCTGGTAGGAGGATTGTTCTCCCATCAGCAGTGGGTTACGTTTGGCTGTACTGTTATCGCCGGCTACTTGATGGTAGAACTAAACAACCAAAACTCCCTCATGCGCATTTACAGCCGCATGGTTTCCTGTTCATTTCTCGTTTTGCTCAACATGGCCAATTTTCTGTTTTCTTCTTCGGAAACATTGGCAACCATACTCAGTTTTGTAGCTTTCTATCTCTTTTTTTTCCATGCCTATCAAGACAAGACGGCATCAGGCTGGGTGTTTTACGCTTTTCTGTGCCTTGGTATCGGTTCCATATTCTTTGTCCAGTTACTTTTCTATATACCTGTTTTATGGCTGTTGATGGCTTTCCGAATCTTAAGTTTTAGCCCTCGCACATTGTTCGCCTCCATTTTGGGATTGCTGGTTCCCTATTGGTTTGTAGGCGGATATTTGGCCTATTCGGGAGAAACAGATACATTGATGGCACATTTAGTCGAATTGACAACTTTTTCTCCTATCCTCGATTACTCATGTTTGAAACCGGAACACGTGATGTCGCTCACCTTGGTGGGAATACTCGGGTTCACCGGCATGGGACATTTCTGGCATAGCAGCTATAAAGACAAGATCCGCACTCGTATGATCTATGAGATATTCATAGCTATCTTTTGGACGACATTGGTATTTATGGCTTTACAGCCCCGGCATTTCGACAAGTTATTGGGCATCCTTATCATCAACACTTCTCCTCTGATTGCGCATTTTATTGCTCTCACCCACACCAAAATAACCAATATCGCCTTCTTACTCATCATTATAGGCACACTGACCATGACCGTCATCAATCTGCTTATCACCAACCAACTATGGATATTCTGATAGGTTTTCTCATCCATTGGGGATATTGGGGAATGCTGGTCTCGGCATTCCTTGCCGGCAGTTTCTTTCCCTTTAGCAGTGAGGCAGTCATTGTTGGATTGCAGTCGGCCGGACTCGTTCCACTACAACTGGTGATTTATGCCACCATAGGCAATGTGTTAGGTGGCATGTTCAACTACAGCATCGGGCGTATGGGGCGTCTCGATTGGATAGAAAAATATCTGCATGTCAAGCACGAGAGTCTTGACAAGGCCCAACGATTTATGAAGGGGCATGGTGCTTGGATGGGATTCTTTGCCTTTCTTCCCGTCTTAGGAAGTGCAATAACGATTGTGCTCGGTCTCACAAGAGCCAATCTACCAATATCCATTCTCAGCATCAGCATTGGTAAATTGCTACGCTATGTGGTGTTGGTGTACGGTGTCAGTCTGATTATATAATCATAGAAAAGATGAAGAAATACATACTTTTATTGCTCGTTGTTCTGGCATTTGGAGGATGCAGGAACCAATCGGCTACCAACAAAGAGATTTTATTTGTCACTATCGAACCGCTCCGCTACTTTGCAAAACAAATAGGAGGAGACTGCTTTGAGGTACGCACGATGGTACCCAACGGGAGCAATCCCGAAACATACGAACCCACTCCCCGGCAGATGGTAGACCTCTCACAAGCCAAAGGATATATTATGGTAGGAGATATTGGTTTTGAACGTACTTGGATGAAAAAAATCAAGGCTAACATTCCCGACATGAAAGTCATTAAAGCTTCTGATGACGCCTATCAGATAAAACCGGTTCAATCTTCCCCCGACACAGACGATCCCCATACTTGGATGAGCTGTGCAAATGCAGAGATACTTGTCAAGAACATGACCCGGTTTCTCATTTGCCTACAACCGCAAGACAGTGTTTCGTTCAAACAAAATGAAAAAGCACTGTTGGGAAAAATTAAGACACTCGACGGAGACATCAGACACAGGTTAGAAGGCAAACCTTCAGCTTTCTGCATCTATCACCCCATCCTCACTTATTTCGCACGTGACTACGGATTACGCCAATTCCCCATTGAAGAAGAAGGACGTGAACCCGGTGCACGACAGTTGCAAATACTCATAGACAATCTCAAACGCAACAATGTTGGTATCATCTTCATTCAAAAAGAGTTTGATGAACGTAACGCCCACACAATCGCCAAAGCAGTCAATGCCCGTTTAGTAAACATCAATCCACTGGCCTATAACTGGCCCAAGGAGATGATGAACATCGCTGAAGCTTTGCAGTAATCTCCCAACCCCAATTCCACCGACATGGACACCATCATCCGACTCAACCATATCTATGCCGAATACGACGGCAAACAAGTGCTCAACGATATATGTCTGGAAGTATGCGACCACGACTATATGGGCATCATCGGCCCCAACGGCGGTGGCAAGACCACACTCATCAAGATCATCCTCGGCCTCAAACAGCCAAGTAGTGGTACAGTGGAGTTCTTCAGAAAAGGTCAGCGAGTGAAAGAGCTTTCCATCGGTTATCTTCCTCAATACAACGAAATCGACAAAAAGTTTCCCATCTCTGTCTACGAAGTGGTACTTTCCGGTTTGAGCAGACAGAAACGTTTGTTCCACCCTTTCACTTCACAACAGCACGCACAAGTGGAAGAGACACTCCGACAAATGGAATTGGAAGATTTCAAGCACCGTCACATCGGTTCTCTCAGCGGCGGCCAGTTGCAGCGTGTTCTGTTGGCCAGGGCCATCGTTGCCCATCCCGATGTCGTCGTGTTGGACGAACCCAACACCTACATCGACAAGCGGTTTCAGGCTCAGATGTATGAAATGCTGAACAAGGTAAACCAAGACTGTGCCATCATCATTGTCAGCCACGACATAGCAGAAATACTTAACAATGTAAAACATGTGGCCTGTGTCAACCATTCGCTTCACTACCACGACCACACCAATATTCCTATGGCACAGCTCGAAAGACATTTCCTCGAGATGTGATGCCGAAAGTTATAATATATGAAAAAACACCCTGTACGAGCCACCATTTATAATCTTTTTCTTACCTTTGCAAAGATTAAGTAGTACTTTGACCGACACTATGAAGGGCGTAACACTCTTCTTTAGTTCGGTCATCTTGAAACAAGCATCCTGAAACAACAGTTATTTTATCATAAATGAAACAGTACAAGTTGATAGACAATGCACTGGGCTGGTTGACATTTCTAATAGCCGCCTTTGTCTATTGTTCTACGATTGAACCGACAGCCAGCTTTTGGGACTGTCCTGAATTTATCGTAACAGGTTACAAACTCGAAATCGGGCACCCACCGGGAGCACCATTCTTTATGCTTGTAGCCAACTTGTTTTCACACTTTGCTTCCAACGCTTCAGAAGTAGCCCGCATGGTCAACACCATGAGTGCGCTGCTCAGTGCGACGTGCATTCTGTTCCTCTTTTGGACCATTACCCACCTCACACGCAAGCTGATACTTAAAGACTGGAGCGAACTCACTACCGGTAAGTTGATTGCCATCGAGGCCTCCGGACTCGTTGGCGCACTCATTTATACTTTCTCCGACACCTTCTGGTTTTCAGCCGTGGAAGGTGAGGTGTATGCCTTCTCTTCAGCTTTTACAGCTGTCGTATTCTGGTTGATTCTCAAATGGGAAGACCATGCCGACGAGCCCCATGCCGACCGCTGGCTGGTGCTCATCATGTATATGACCGGCCTGTCCATTGGCGTACACCTACTCAATCTGCTTTGCATCCCGGCCATCGTATTGGTCTATTATTACCGACGGGTGCCCGATGCCAACCTTAAAGGCTCGCTCATGGCGCTGTTTATCTCTTTTGTGGTGGTAGCGGCCGTGCTCTACGGTGTTGTTCCAGGCATTATCACCGTAGGTGGGTGGTTCGAACTTTTCTTTGTCAACACTCTCGGCATGCCGTTCAACACAGGTGAGATCGTCTATATCTTCCTCCTCGTGGCAACAGTTATCTGGGCCATCTACGAAACTTATACTGACAAAAACTTCAAGCGTGGCAATTTGGCATTCATTCTGGCCGTGTCCATGCTTGGCATCCCTTTCTACGGTTATGGTTGGGGAGCTGCCCTCACCGGTCTCGTGATTGTGGTGATTCTCTGGTTTGTACTCAACTACCGTCAGAAAAAGGAGAAAAGCCTCATCCCCCTCATCAGTGCGCGTGTGAAGAATACGGCCCTGCTCTGTATGCTCATGCTGATGATTGGCTACTCAAGTTACGCCCTCATCGTCATCCGCTCCTCGGCCAATCCGCCGATGGACCAAAACTCACCCGAGGACATCTTCACACTTGGCAACTACCTGAGCCGTGATCAATATGGTGACCGTCCGCTTTTCTACGGACAAGCATACACCTCGCAAGTGAAATTTGATGTCGACGGTAACATCTGCCGTCCCCATTATAAGGATGGTGCTCCCATCTACCAGCGTAAGGAGAAAGCAAACAAAGACGAAAAGGACTCCTACTTCATTGTAAGCCACAAGAATAAATTGCAATATGCACAAAACATGCTCTTCCCCCGCATGTATGACCAAGCACATGCACAGGCTTACGAGTCGTGGATGGGTGGTGTCGACGGCACGGAAGTTCCCTACGACCGATGTGGCGAAAATATCATGGTGAAGGTGCCATCCCAGCTGGAAAATATCCGTTTCTTCCTTTCCTACCAGTGCAATTTCATGTATTGGCGCTACTTCATGTGGAATTTCGCCGGCCGACAGAACGACCTGCAAGGTAACGGCGAACTGGAACACGGCAACTGGATTACCGGAATACCTTTCTTTGACAATATGCGGTTGGGGGACCAGAGTAAACTTCCCGACGATTTAAAAGAAAACAAAGGACATAATGTGTTCTACTGCTTGCCTTTGCTGCTTGGTCTGATCGGTCTCTTCTGGCAGGCCTACCGGGGCAAACGCGGCATTCAGCAGTTCTGGGTGGTGTTCTTCCTGTTCTTCATGACAGGACTTGCCATCGTCATCTACCTCAACCAGACACCCATGCAGCCACGCGAGCGCGACTACGCCTACGCCGGTTCGTTCTACGCCTATGCCATTTGGTGCGGCCTTGGTGTGGCCGCCATCATCGATTTACTCAAGAAACGCATACAGTTCAACGACACAGCCCTCTCAGGCATTGTAGCTCTGCTGGCCTTAATCGTTCCCATACAAATGGCCAGCCAAACGTGGGACGACCACGACCGTTCGGGGCGTTACACCTGCCGTGATTTCGGCCAGAACTATCTCATGTCGCTTCAAGAAAAGTCAAATCCGATAATCTTCACCAACGGCGACAACGACACTTTCCCACTTTGGTATAACCAAGAGGTAGAAGGCGTGGGTACAGATGCCCGTGTGTGCAACCTAAGCTACTTACAGACCGATTGGTATATTGACCAGATGAAGCGTCCTGCCTACAATTCTCCGTCGGTACCTATCAAGTGGCCACGCCTCGACTTCTGTTCGGGCACCAACGAGTATGTGGAAGTGCAGCCCGGGCTGAAAAATGAAATCAAGAAGTTCTATCAGGAATATCCGGAGGCAGCCAAGCAACAATTTGGCGAAGATCCTTTCGAACTGAAGAACATCCTCAAGTATTGGGTGCGCTCCAAAGATAAAGACCGTCATGTGATACCCACCGATACGGTCTATCTTACTATTGACAAGGAAGCTGTCAGGAAGAGTGGCATGCTCATGGCCTCCGACAGCATCCCCGACCGCATGACCATTTCTCTGGCCGGCAAGAATGCACTCTATAAGAACGATTTGATGATGCTCGAAATGCTTGCCCAGTGTAATTGGACTCGTCCTATCTACGTGGCTCTCACCGTAGGACAAGAAAACTATATGAATCTTGGTGACAACTTCGTTCAGGAAGGTCTGGCCAACCGCATCACTCCTTTCCGTACCAATGTGCCCGGTGCCAAAAACTTCGACACCGAGAAGACCTACCACAATGTCATGACACGTTTCAAGTTTGGTGGTCTAAGCACACCGGGCCTGTATATCGATGAGACCACCATGCGCATGTGTTACACCCATCGTCGTCTGATGGCTCAACTGGCTCTCCAACTCATCGCAGAGCACAAGAACGACAAGGCCCTCAAGGTGCTGACAAAGGCAGAAAAAGAGATTCCATCCTACAATGTTCCGCTCAACTACATGGGAGGTAGTCTCGACATGGCACGTGCTTATGCGCTTATCGGCCAGAAGGATAAGGCCAAAGCCATGTTGCAGCAGCTGTTTACCGGTTCTGTGCAATACCTGCAGTGGTATCTTAGCTTGAATACCGACCGCTTCCTCCAATCACAGAATGAGTGCATGACCCACTTCTGGATCATACAGCATCTGATAGAAGTCTCGGAAATGGTAGACCACAACATGGCTGTACAGCAGACCAAAATGCTCAACACGCTCTTTACCCGCTATCGCAGCCTTGGCGGACAGTCGCTGGAATAAGACCACAAAAGGGAGAAAACCATGATTATCGAACAACCGGCAAAATGGTTGCGTTGGCTTTACCCCAAGGCGACTTGGAGGATGGGGAAGGATGAACATGCAGTCTATCTGACATTCGATGACGGCCCCATCCCCGAGTCCACTCCCTTCATTCTCGACACACTCCGCGAGTTCGACATCAAAGCAACTTTCTTCATGGTGGGTGAAAATGTGCTCAAGCACCACGACTTGTACAATCGTATTGTGGCCGAAGGTCATCAGGTGGGTAACCACACCTTCAACCACATCGGGTCGCTGCGCCACTGGGCACTCACCTATCACTTCAACACCGAGAAAGCCAACGAACTTATCCATTCTCATCTCTTCCGCCCCCCCCACGGATGGATGCGGCCGAGTGTCTATTGGTGGATGGCGCACAAGTATCAAATCATCATGTGGGATCTCGTCACCCGCGACTATTCCAAGTGGATGACAGCCCAAGATGTGCTCAACAATGTGAAACGCTACGCCCGCAACGGCAGTATCATCACCTTTCACGATTCACTGAAGAGCATTGACAAACTCCACTATGCACTGCCCAAGGCTTTAGAATGGCTGAAAGAACAAGGATATGAGTTCAAAATCTTTAAATAGCAATGACATCAAAGCTGAGGCCCTACGTCTCGGCTTTTTTGCTTGTGGCATAGCCAAAGCCGAACCGGTCGATGCCGGCGTGGCTGCCTCGTTCAGCCATTGGCTCACTGAGGGGGGGAACGCTGACATGGGCTACATGACCAACTACCTTGACAAGCGGCTTGATCCGCGCCTGCTCATGGAGGGGGCACGCAGCATCATCAGCGTGGCCATGAACTATACACCCGCTGCACGACCTGCAGAAGGAGAATACCAGCTGGCGGCCTATGCATTGGGGAAAGACTACCATGATGTTGTGAAAGACCGCCTTCGGCAACTGGCAGCCCACTTCGGATGGAAAGACGCACTGCACAACGAAGATGGGAATGCCCATAAATGCCGTATTTTCGTTGACTCCGGTCCTATTCTCGAACGCTATTGGGCTGAACGGGCCGGACTTGGATGGACCGGGCGCAACCATCAACTCATCATCCCTAAAGCGGGAAGCATGTTCTTCTTGGGCGAGATACTTGTCGATGTAGAACTCGACTACGACAGCCCCATGCCCAATCGCTGTGGCAACTGCCACGCTTGCATCGACGCATGTCCCACTAAGGCCTTGGGCAAAATATTCCATGCCGACCGTTGTCTGAGCTACCAACTGATAGAAAACCGTGGGCAGCTTACTTCCGAGGCCCAACAGTCAATGGGCGACACCATCTATGGTTGTGACCGCTGCCAGTCGGCCTGTCCTTGGAACCGCTATGCACATCCCAACACCATACCCGAGTTTCAGCCCAAACAAGAGCTGCTCAACATGACACGACAAGACTGGCAGCATCTTTCTGAAGAACAATACCGCTCCCTTTTCAAAGGAAGTGCGGTAAAGAGGGCCAAATATGCCGGACTCGTAAGAAACATAACAGCGGCAACCCTACAAGAGCACACGGTACAGGACCAGCTGCAAGAAGAGGAAAAACGTTCTTGACCGCCCCCCTCCAAAATCAACAAACAAGCATGACATGACCAATCAACTTGAAATCTCCATTCGCGACTTCTTCCATGACTTCGCCTCCGACATTCTTCTTCAGGCACATGCCGATTCCAACGATCCGCAAGCCGTGAAGATGGCCTTGCTTGACCACTTCGAGGAGATATACCCCCGATTTGCCAAAACCGAGGTCTTCAAGCAATGCTTCGAGAAAGAAGACCATGAATTGATGGTGGAAGCATATAAAAAGAATTTCACTCTCCTCCTACAAGGACACCTGCCATGACCGATCGACGACAAAACTTGAAAGATTCAACACTCTACCGGTGGATGCAGCACATCACTTTATGGCTCGACCAATATTATCTCGATGCCATAGCCGGGCTTGTCCCGGGTGGGATAGGAGATGCCTTTTCATCTCTGTTCTCCCTCGTCCATGTCTATTTTGCCGCATTCCGTCTGCGCTCTCTCCCACTCACTTTGGCCATACTCAACAACTGTCTGCGTGACCTTTTTCTGGGTTTGCTGCCATTCTATGTGGGCAATGTGATAGATTTCTTCCATCGGGCCAACAAGCAAAACATGGCCCTCATCGACGGTTTCATCAACAACGACCGCGACATCATTCGTGCCGTCAAGCGTAAAGCCGTCTACTCGGGAATCATCGTGCTGACATTTGTTGCAGCTATCATTCTCCTTGTCAAGCTGCTTCTTCGGCTAACCGATGCCCTCGGAAGCATCCTGTTCAGTTGACAAAGCCCACATATTTTTCCCTTCCACTACCAATCAATATTCCACAACGTTTATGAAACAGTTTTACATCCTTGCAGTTCTCATCCTGCTGACTGCCTGCCACAAGAAAATCTACACATACGACATCTCCTTTAAAGGAGACACCGTGGTTTATCAGGGGCGCCCCTACACCGGTGACATTTGGACAGACGACAACACTTCGGGCTTTTTCAAAACCGAAAACGGGCAGTTGCAGGAATTGACTTTCTTCCACCGCAACGGCAAAATGGCCATCCACATGAAAGTAAGTCCGCAAGGGGCACCACACACCGAAATCTTTGACGACCACGGAGACTCACTCGATCTGGTCTCATTCCAACAGCACTATATGGACATCTATCTGAAAATGGCTATGGTGCAAGGAGAACTAATGCAAAAATAGCCTTGTTGACGTAGTATAACTCCTTGCCTGCCCCATCAACCATCCACCTGTTCATACTTGCCTCTTAACCTCTTTGGAAGCCGTGAACGCACTATCATGTACGACTTTTCTATCAGTGTCCTGACCAACCTGTCGTCAAGCATTTCCAGATAAAGGTCGTTCCAATGTGTCTTGTTCAGGTGATAGGCCGGGCGGATGCCGTCGTAGTGCTCACGCAACTCCTCCCCCTCATCAGGATCGAGCTTCACGGCGCATACCGGTTCCGGTGCCTCCAATCGAATGTGAAGGAATATCTTGCCCTCAATGCGAAATATCAACCAGTCTGGACCGTAGGGCATATCCTCCTCCACTCCGGGCAATGCCATTGCATATTCCCTTACTTCTTCTATATTCATCTTCACCGTTGGTTCGTAAAACAAGGATCAATATTTTTATCTACAACAAAGATAGAAAAAAGGATTGTAACCTCCAAACACTTGACCTAAAAGTTATATTTGAGCTTTTTTAGTAGCATGTTATATGAAGTGATTTATTTTTTTATCTTTTATAGAAGATAAAAACAAGGAGAAAAGCTGTTTTTATCTCGTATACTTCACATACATTCTTATCTCCAATCATCTTAAATGCAATATTTTACAAGAAAATGTTCTCTCTAATTGCGATAATCTACCATGTTTTCAAAGCCTGTCAAAAAGCCCCCATGAAAAGAAAAATCTTCATTTATTGAATCTGCAACTAACAAAGTTGGCTAATTTTAACTATCTTTGCATAAGATAGGTGGGCCCAAGCTTGCAAGATATAGAGCCGGCATCTGCCTTTAAAGCCCATTACGGGCCTGTTTTCAACAATCATCGACCATAGCCCATGAAATGTAAACCGGTATCGAAATATATCCTATACGTCGTTTGCATGTTGCTGCTCGCTGCTTGCAACAAGAGCGAACGGCGATATGTCATCGGCGTATCACAATGCAGCGAAGACATTTGGCGCGACAAACTGAACGACGAACTCGTGATGGGCACCTACCAGCACGACAACGTGAGCCTGAGGTTTGCCTCGGCCAATGACGATGACAGACTGCAAACGGAACAAATCAATAAGTTTATCGAAGACGGTGTAGACCTGCTCATTGTCTCCCCAAACCAGATACACACCATCACTTCCGCCATCGACAAAGCCTACAACCGGGGCATTCCCGTCATCCTGTTCGACCGCAAGACCGACTCGGGCAAGTACACAGCTTTTATTGGAGCCGACAATTTCGAGGCGGGCAAAACGATGGGCGAATACATCGCCCGCCAATTAGGGGGCCGGGGAAACGTGGCCGAGATAGCCGGACTCACAGGTTCTTCGCCCGCCATCGAGCGCCACAAGGGATTCATGCAAGCCATCGGCCGATACCCCGGCATACGCCTTATCGCACAACACCATGCCGGATGGCTAAAAGAGCGTAGCCAAATAGAGATGGACAGTATCTTAAACGAACACCACCACATCGACTATGTGTTCGGACAAAACGACCGCATGGCCATCGGGGCCCGGCAAACAGCCGAGAAACGGGGATTCAAGGACATCAAGTTTGTAGGCATAGACGCACTCCCCGTGCCGGGTGGCGGACTGGAAAATGTACGCGACGGCCGGTTGGAGGCATCCTATATCTATCCCACCCGCGGCGACCTCGTGCTGCAACTGGCCATAAACATTCTGGAGCATAAGCCCTACGAGCGCGACAACTATCTCAAGGGGGCACTCGTCACGCGCGACAATGCCCATGTGCTGTTGCTGCAAAGCGAAGAGATGAACAAGCAACGCAGCCGCCTCTACTCGCTCCACGACCGTGTGGACACCTATCTGGCCCAATACAACCATCAGAAAGTCTACCTGCTGTTGTTCTCCATCATCACCCTGCTGCTCGTAGGCCTCATCGTCTACATCTACCGAACCATCAACATGCGGCGCCGGCTGGAAGAAGAAGCCACCAATGCCAAGTTGCAGTTTTTCACCAACATCAGCCACGAACTGCGCACACCGCTCACACTGATAGCCGACCCTGTGGAGCATATCATTGACGACGACAACCTGACCCGGCAACAACGCAACATGCTGCTCATCGTGCGGCGCAATGTCAATGTGCTCACCCGGCTTGTCAGCGAGATTCTCGATTTCCGAAAGATACAAAACGGCAAGATGACACTCACCTTGAGCGACTTCGACCTTGCAGTCTACATGCGGCAGTGGCTGGATGTTTTCGCCACCACAGCCGGAAAAAAGAAAATCTCGTTGGAACTGCACGCTGCTTCCCCACTGTCCATCCGTGCCGATATATATAAGGTGGAACGAATATGCTATAATCTGCTGAGCAATGCCATGAAGTACACCCCGGAAGGCGGCCGCATCACTTTCTCGGCTGTCACGGAGGGCAACTCCGTACATATCAGCGTGGCCGACACGGGCATTGGCATGACCAGAGACGAGGCAGCCCATGTGTTCGAACGCTTCTATCAGGTAAGACACCCCCACAAGGGGGGAACGGGTATCGGCTTGGCCATCGTGAAGTCGTTTGCCGAACTACACAAGGGCACTGTTGCCGTGGAGAGCGAACCGGGCCGGGGGAGCACATTCACCGTCACCCTGCCGCTGAAGGCCAAAGGTACCAACATCGTCGAAACCACAGAAGTCTATACCCCTGCCGAATATCCACCCGAAGACTCGGCGGCAGAAGACATTACCTCACAGGCCATGACCGACAAGATAACCCGGCCGGGCGAAAAGGAAAAGCCCTCGCTGCTTGTCATAGACGACAATCCGGACATACGTTCCTATGTGATGACCCTACTGGGCAACGACTATAATGTGGAACAGGCTGCCGACGGTCGGGAAGGTCTACACAAGGCCATGAGAGACGTGCCCGACCTCATCATCTGCGATGTGATGATGCCCGTGATGGACGGCGCTGAGTTTTGCCGGCGGGTGAGGGCCGACCGCAACACGAGTCACATTCCGCTCGTCATGCTCACGGCCAAGACCGATGACGACAGCAAGGCCGAGGGCATGGAGTGTGGAGCCGACGCTTACATCGAGAAGCCTTTCTCCATGAAATATCTTGAGGCGTGCATCCGCAACATGCTCGACATGAGGCGGTTGCTCATGCAGAAGTTCTCCAACACGCCCTCCGAGCCGATAGCCAAGATAGCGCAGACGGCAGTAGACGACGATTTTCTCACGCGTATGAACGGGCTGATAGAAGACAACATCGACAATCCCGAGTTGTCGGTGGGCTTCATTGCCGAGCGCATGAACATCAGCCGTTCGGGCCTTTTTGCCAAACTCAAGTTGCTGGCCGATGTCACGCCCAACGAGATGATACAGGTGGTGCGCCTGCGCCATGCTGCCCGTCTGCTCCGCGAAGGCAAATACCGGGTCAACGAGGTGTGCTACATGGTGGGTTTCAGCAGTCCGTCCTATTTCTCCAAGTGTTTCTCCAAGCAGTTTGGTGTAAAGCCGGCGGAGTATAAGTGAGTGGGTAAGTAAACAAGTTGACAAGTGAACGAGTAGACAAGTTGGCAGCAGGCAAACGCCCTATATGTAGTGCCGAACACATCATACCCAACGCTGAACGTGCCGTATCCAACGCTGAACGCATCATATCCCACGTTGAACATGCTATACCCCTACGTGTAGGGGCAGTGCTTTATGCCTGCCCGCACGCCCGAAGGGCGTATCAC
>OGGO01000893.1_pt1 | contig 21386 bp, 8 predicted proteins | sample 1571231 | NCBI WGS metagenome assembly OGGO01 (sample SAMEA2582036, study PRJEB24529) | metagenome | biome: Human gut stool | place: China | collected 2011 | reverse complement strand
AGAATACGCCCGTACCAATCGCCTGACGGCTCGCCGAACCCGGACCACTTGCCAGTACCATCGGAAGCATTCCCAGTACAAATGCAAGGGAAGTCATCAGAATAGGACGGAAACGTAATTTCGCTGCGTAGATTGCCGACTGAATCAAGTCTTCACCTCTATCTACCTGCACTTTGGCAAACTCTACAATCAAAATGGCATTCTTGGCGGCAAGCCCGACAAGCATTACCAATCCGATCTGGAAATAAACATCATTCTCCAGTCCGCACACCCAAACTCCCAGATAGGCTCCCAATGCTGCTACAGGCAAGGATAGCAATACAGCAATCGGCACTGTCCAACTTTCATATTGTGCGGCAAGGAAGAGGAAGACAAACAAGAACACCAGTGCCATGACCATACCCGTCTGACCGCCTGCCTGTTTCTCCTGATAAGAAAGTCCGCTCCACTCCAGTCCGATATTATCCGGAAGATGGTCACGGGCGATCTGCTCCATAATCTCCATTGCCTGACCGGAACTGTATCCCTGTGCAGCAGCACCCCGGATAACGGCAGTAGTAAACATATTGAAACGCTTGATACTTCCCGGTCCTGTCGTATAAGAAGCATTACCCAAAGAAGTCAGCGGCACCATCGCTCCATTGGAAGCTTTCACAAAGAACAGGTTGATATTGTCTTTATGTTCCCGATAAGGAGCTTCCGCCTGAATATATACCTTATATATACGGTTGAACATATTAAAGTCATTCACATACACCGAACCTGTATACGCTTTCATCGTAGAAAACACATCTGCCAAAGGTACTCCCAGCATTTTCACTTTGTCTCTGTCCACATCAAAATAAAGCTGGGGAATCTCAGACTGCAAGGAAGAAGACAAACCGGTAAGCTCCTTACGTTGGGAAGCATAATACATCAACGTATCTGCCGCATCTACCAAATTATCGAAAGTAGCCTCTCCACGAGCTTCCAGCTGCATTTCAAAACCACCGGAGCTGCCCAGTCCCGGTATGACCGGAGGAGTAGACAGGTAGACTTTACATTCGGGATATTCTCTCAAATGTTTTTCTACCGTATCCATAATTTTTTCAATACTGGTGCTCTTTCTCTCTTCCCAAGGTTTCAGAATAACGGTCAGCTCGGCACGCCCCTGATTACTCCCTACACGCGGGCTGCTTCCGGTCACGTTTTGTACATATTCTATATATGGATTCTTCTCCAGATAAGCAATCGCGCGTTCCGTCACTACACGTGTTCGCTCCAAGGTAGCTCCTTCCGGCAGTTCAAGTTCAATCTTAAAGTATCCCTGGTCTTCTACCGGCAAGAAACTAGTCGGAATAATCCGGTGAATCAACAGAATAGCAATCAATACCATACCAAAAGCACTCAAAACCCGACGAGGATGTTTGATAGTACGGGTGACGGCAGCTACATACTTATTGCTTCCGATACCCAGCCACTCATTGATCTTTCTGAATACTATATTTTTCTTCTTGCCACTATCCGGTTTCAAAATGAGCGAACACATCACAGGGCTCAGCGTTAAAGCAACCACAGTAGAAATCAGTACAGATACCACGATAGTTACCGTAAACTGACGATACAGCTGCCCGGTAATTCCACTCAGAAAACTTACCGGAACAAACACAGCCGCCAATACCAGTGAAGTAGCGATCAATGCGCTTGATAATCCGTTCATCGCTTTCTTTGTCGCCTCATAGGGACTCAGCTTCTCCGTTTCCATAATATGCTCTACTCCTTCCACCACTACAATCGCATCATCGACCACGATACCGATGGCGAGAATCAAACCGAGTAAGGTCAATATATTAATAGAGAAACCAAAAATCAGCATGAATCCGAAAGTACCAATCAGGGAGATAGGTACTGCTACCACCGGAATCAATGTAGCACGCCAGCTCTGCAAAGACAGATACACTACCAACACAACCAGCACCAATGCTTCAAACAATGTTTTATACACCTCATGGATAGACTCGGAGATATACGTTGTCATATCAAACGGAATCTCATAACTCAATCCTTCCGGAAAATTCTCGCTGATTTCTTCCATCGCCTTCTTTACATTCTTGGCTACTTCCATCGCATTGGCACCCGGCAACATGTAAATACCCAGTACCGCTGCATTCTCACCATTGATACCACTCTCGGTATTGTATGAAGAAGCCTCCAAGGATACACGTGCCACATCCTTCAGCCGGATGATGGAACCATTGGCATTGGCACGTACCACAATATCCTCAAATTGCCCTACTGTAGAAAGACGTCCTTGAGTAGTGATTGGAATCGTTATATCCAGTCCCTGTACCGGCTGCTGACCTAATACACCGGCTGCCGATTCACGGTTCTGGTCTTTCAAGGCATTCTGCAAGTCCTGTACAGTCAATCCGAAGTTAGCCAGCTTATCAGGCTCTGCCCATATCTGCATAGCATAGTAACGGCTACCAATATTGGATACACGTCCTACTCCCGGAATACGGCGAATCACATCGAGCACATTGATCGTAGCAAAGTTGCTCAGGTAAATTTCGTCAAACTTAGGATCGGTAGAAGTCAGACAAAGTGTCATTAACTGACTGGGTGCCTGTTTCTCTACGGAAATACCATTCTGAATCACTTCCGCCGGAAGACGGGATTCAGCCAGCTTCACACGGTTCTGAATTTCCACAGCAGCCAGATCCGGGTCGGCAGATACATCAAAGGTAACTGTTGCCGAGAAGCCACCGGAGTTAGAACTGTTTGATTCCATATAAAGCATACCGGGCGTACCATTGATTTCCTGTTCAATCGGAGTAGCCACCGCCTGTGACACGGTAAGCGCACTCGCACCCGGATAAGACGCACTGATCTTTACCACCGGAGGCGTGATCTGCGGATATTGATCCACCGGAAGCATGGTCAGCCCGATGATTCCGACAATCACAATCACGATGGAAATGACAGCCGAAAATACCGGCCTGTCTATAAAAAAACTAACTTTCATTGATTATTCTCCTTTTGCGTTATCCTTCATTCCTGTTGTAGAATCACCTGCCACCATAGTGGTATCCTTCACCTCCATTTCCGGCTGACTGATCCGTACTTTCATGCCCGGAGTCAACTTATGGAAACCTTCTACAACAATTGTCTCTCCTACAGCAAGTCCTCTTTCCACTACGACGTTATTCCCCACTTCGGGTCCTAACTCGATAAAACGTTTCTCTACTGTATCATCTTTACGCATTGTATAAATATAAGCTCCGCCTTTTTCAATGGTAACAGCTTTCATCGGAACAAGGATAGCTCCTTCACGCACGTCCAAAAGTAGTTTTACTTTGGTAAACTGTCCCGGAAGTAATACCTGTTTCGGGTTAGGCATCTCTGCACGTACGGAGAAAGTACCTGTCTGGGGATCGACCTGCGGTTCTGCAAAATCGACATATCCTTTATAGGGGTAAACCGTATTATCCGCCAAAGTAATAGTAATGTTCGGTTGCCAGGAACGGGTAGAATCCTGTTGTCCGAGGTTAATATTACGTTCTTTACTTTTCAGATAATCAAGTGCCGTCATACTGAAATCGACCAATACGGTATCGCTTTTTACTACTGTAGCCAGCAGAGACTTTCCTCCCGGACCAACAAGCGTTCCCAAGTCTACATTTCTTTCACTGATATGTCCGGCAAGAGGTGAACGAACGATGGTATAGCCTAATTCGAGTTCAGCCTGCGCCAAGTCCGCTTCACTCATCGCTACTGTCGCAACAGCGCTTTCATAAGCTGCTTCCGCATTATCCAGATCCAGCTGACTAGCAGCATTTTGTTCGTACAACGGACGGATACGTTTCAAGTCACGTTCAGCTTTCAATGCCTGTGCTTCATCCTTTTTCAGCTGAGCCCGTGCCTTGTCGGCTTTCGCGCGATACTGATCCTGATTGATCACAAACAAGACCTGATTCTTATTTACATAAGTGCCTTCGGCAAAAAGCATGTTTTCCAGATAGCCTTCTACCCTGGCACGTACTTCGACAAATTGCTGGGCACGGATTCGCCCCACATATTCTCCGAATATCTCTACATCATCTTTTATAACCGGTTCAACAATCACTGTCGGCATTTCCGGCGCAGCCTTCTGAGGTCGGGTCAGTATCCAATACACTCCCAACACAATTACCATACATACTACAGCAGCAATGGTTCTCTTTCTCCTCAGTTTCAACTCATGTTTCGAAAAGAATAATCTCATATCGAATCTTATTATTTAATTTAACTTATGTTTGTTCTACACTCTATTATGCAATACACATACCAAAATATCCTGTTTTATCTTATCTGTTTATTATCAACATATTACATTTTTCCTCTTGAAGACGGAAGTGTGGAAAACATCCTTAAAGTGTAGAATTTATCCACATTTCCGACTTTTAGAACATTTTTTATAGTTCTTGTTTCATCAACTAAACAATTTATCCCCTACATTTGTAGTTATATTGTACATCAACACAATAACATGTCTAATGAAAAAACAAATCTTTTCAACATTAGTTTTTGCAATGTGCCTGATATTACCTTTTTCTGTTTATTCACAGGAACAACGGAAGAAGGTCGGCGTCGTCCTCAGTGGCGGTGGTGCCAAAGGAGTGGCACATATCAAAGCACTGAAAGTCATTGAGGAAGCAGGCATTCCGATCGATTATATAGTAGGCACCAGTATGGGATCTATAGTCGGTGGACTTTACGCCATCGGTTATACTCCGGAACAACTGGACAGTATGGTACGCAAGCAAGACTGGACTTTCCTTTTGAGCGATCGTATCAAACGCAGTGCCATGTCGCTCACCGAACGCGAACGCTCTGCAAAATACATTGTTTCGCTTCCTTTCACAAAGAACCCGAAAGCTGCCATGTCCGGAGGAATTATCAAAGGACAGAATCTTGCCAATCTGTTCTCTGATCTGACAGTGGGCTACCATGACTCGATCAATTTTAATAAGTTACCGATCCCCTTCGCCTGTGTATCGGCCAATGTAGTCAATGGGGACCAGATCGTATTCCATGATGGCGTACTCTCTACTGCGATGCGTGCCAGCATGGCCATCCCCGGTGTATTCACTCCGGTGAGAAAAGACAGCATGGTATTGGTCGACGGTGGAATTGTCAATAACTATCCGGCAGATGTGGCCAAAGCAATGGGGGCCGATATTATTATCGGAGTCGATGTTCAGAATGCGCTGAAAAGTGCCGACAAGCTCAACAGCGCTCCGGACATATTGGGGCAGATTGTTGATCTCACTTGCCAGACCAATCATGAAAAGAATGTAGAACTCACTGATACCTATATCAAGGTAAATGTAGACGGATTTTCTTCCGCCAGCTTCACTTCGGCAGCCATCGATTCCCTGATGCGTCGGGGCGAAGAAGCCGCACGTGCACAGTGGAATTCCCTGATTGCCTTAAAAAAAGAAATCGGTATACCGGACAATTATGTCCCCAAACAACATGGACCGTACTCTTCTCTTTCCAATTCACGGACAGTATACGTCACAGATATATCGTTCTCCGGCGTAGAGGCTGATGACAAAAAATGGCTGATGAAGAAGTGTAATCTCAAAGAGAACAGTAACATTACCACTCAGCAGATAGAACAAGCTGTGTATCAGTTGCGTGGCAGTCATTCTTACTCAAGCGCCAGCTACACACTTACCGACACTCCCGAAGGGTATCACCTCAATTTCTTGTTAGAAGAAAAATATGAGAAAAGAATCAATCTGGGCATCCGTTTCGACTCGGAAGAAATAGCATCCCTGCTGATTAATGCCACAGCGGATCTCAAAACTCATGTTCCTTCCCGATTATCCCTGACCGGCCGATTAGGAAAGCGATATGCCGCACGCATCGATTACACTCTCGAACCGATGCAGCAACGCAATTTCAATTTCTCATATATGTTTCAATATAATGACATCAACATCTATGATGAAGGCGAACGTGCCTATAACACTACTTACAAGTATCATTTAGCTGAATTTGGCTTTTCGGATGTCTGGTACAAAAACCTCCGCTTCGGACTCGGACTTCGTTTCGAATATTATAAATACAAAGATTTTCTTTTCAAGAAACCGGAACTCACTGGGCTGGATGTAGAATCCGAACATTTCCTGAGTTATTTCGCTCAGGTATACTATAGTACATTCGACAAAGGATATTTCCCTTCCAAAGGAACCGAATTCAAAGCTGCCTATTCGCTCTACACCGATAATATGGCTCAGTATAATGATCACGCCCCGTTCTCCGCACTGAGCGGTTCGTGGGCCAGCGTAGTTCCCGTAACCCGACGTTTTTCTATCATTCCATCCATCTATGGTCGTGTTCTGATTGGAAAAGACATCGCCTATCCCTTGCAAAATGCCATTGGCGGCGAAGTATACGGACTCTACATTCCACAGCAACTGCCGTTTGCCGGTGTGACCAATATGGAACTGATGGACAATTCAATCATGATTGCATCCGTGAAACTCAGACAACGGATGGGAAGCATTCATTATCTCACTCTGACAGGTAATTATGGCTTGACAGACAGTCACTTCTTCGAAATTCTAAAAGGGAAACAACTGTTTGGTATCAGTGCCGGATATGGTATGGACAGTATGTTCGGTCCGTTGGAGATTACGTTCGGGTATTCCAATCAGACTGACAAAGGAAGTTGTTATGTGAATCTGGGATACTACTTCTAAGTCACTATTTCGGTTCCTGCATACATAGGACTATACTTACCATGATGAGAAAAAGTTCTCACTGCGATGAGACTTTTTTCTCATCATAGTGAGAATTTTTTCTCATCGCAGCAAGAACACTTGAGAATATTCAGCATCCTAATCTGCTGTTATACAAACTTTTCCCTTTTCTGTAGATATAGTAATCCGATCATCATCCAGACTAAACTGGCGGATAAAAGGAAAATGCGGTTTTTGATAAGGATTCCCTCCCAAATAATCGGATGAACATTATCGGGAACACGAAAAGGATTCAGCAGAACGTTCCAGAAAGAATCCGGCTTACCTAAGAACATCAATGCAATGCCTATAATAATCATAAATACGGCAGTTCCGTTTCCACTCCGCGTAATGGTAGACAGCATAAAAGCCATATTTCCGAAAAAGAGTATCGGGAACATCAACTGTAATGCCATCTCAAGCGGATTGACCGGATACAGCAATAAAATGGCTATGTATGAAAAGATAATCAGAATAACAAAAATTGCCACATAAATCATCAATAACCGCACGCCCCAAACCTTATACTTATAGTCGGGGATTCCAAAGAGAATCTCCAATATCCGGCTATCTTCATCATTCTGAATGCCGAATACAGCCGGATAGAAAATAAGCAGCATAGACGGAAACATCAGGATGCTATAGATGAGTCCCTCGTTAATCTCCTCCCGTTTCCAGGCATTCTGAAACATGAAAAGAGCAAAAAAGCCAAATGCAGCCAGCAGAAACCAGAAAAACTTCCCGGCAAATATAATCTTCAGGTTATACCTGACTACTTTAGGCAACAGTTGTATCAATTGTTTGAATGTCATATCCTTCTTTTCTTTTTAATTCATATTCTTCAGCAGACAGAGATAAGCGTCTTCCAAATTAGCTTCTACCTCTACAGCCCCTTCATAAGGCTGTCCGACAGAAAGATAGCGCACCCGAATCGTATCGCCTTCCTGAATATGATGTATTACCAACGATTTGTCCAGTACTTTTTCAAATTCTGTCTTATCTATATTAAACTGCCATACTTTCCCATTAGCCATTTCCACCATGTCCGAAGGATCACCGAAATATTTCAGTTCACCCTTATTGATCACCACTACCTGATTACAGGAACTGGATATATCCTCAATGATATGAGTGGAGAAAATAACGATACGGTCCTTACTCAACTCTACCAGCAGATTACGGAAACGGATACGTTCGCGAGGGTCGAGTCCCGCTGTAGGCTCATCCACAACCAGGATACGCGGTAAATGAAGCAGAATAAGCGCAATACCAATACGCTGTTTCATACCTCCCGAGAAAGAACCTATCTTTTCGTCTTTCCGCTCGTACATATGTACCGCTTTCAGTACATAATCCAGACGCTCCTTTCGTAACTCACCGTCTACAATCCCTTTCAGTATAGCCTGATAATCCAGAAACTCCCACGAAGTCATATTCTCATAAGTTCCGAATTCCTGTGGAAGGAAACCTATCAGACTCTGTAGCTCTTCTCTGTAGATACGTGTATCCAGACCATTGATCCAGATACTACCATAGCTCTGCTCAAAGATACCACAGATGACACGCATCAAGGTCGATTTACCTGCCCCATTGGGTCCCAGTAGTCCGAACATACCTGTCTGAATCTCGAATGACACTCCACGCAACGCTTTGAAAGGTTTGCGTCGTTTTCCAATCATAGGAACACTCTTCACCATGCGGAAATAGGAACGGCGAAGCCCTGCAAATCGTCCGGTGACACGCTCAATATTTACATCATGATCATACAGATACTGGGAAGTGACATAGATGGCAATACCCACAAGCCATAACAATCCGATCATGATGACCAGCCCGTTATTATCCAGTTTACGGAATAACTGAAACAGAATAAGGGGAGGAAGACTCCAGAATATCACCCGGTTTACGATCTTTGTTACTCGATTATCTCCGTATCGATAATATAAATAGGAACGTACCTTTCTCCACAAATACAGTATCGCTGCATAAATAGCGAACGAGAACAGGAATATCCAAAGCCTGTTATGAATGAAGAAATAGGTGAAATAAATGGCAAACAGTAAGATACCAAACTGCCATAGCACATTGATAAAGTCCTTCAGGGAATGGTATTCATTGCTCAATCCCAGACGTTTGCGTAATTGCAAACCACTGTTCCACTGACGGCTGATGTGTCCAGGCCAATCGTAGATCTTAACCAGATTGCGGACAGAAATACGAATTTCTTCATCCGGATTGATAACCTCCGCCTTAGCTCTCCGAAGACTAGTTTGCGCAAAGTATGTCATCCCCGGTATGCCTGCAATCAGTGCTACCAGATAGATTGACTGCCAAAGGATTCCGTCAGTGTATAGCCAGATACAGATTACACCGGACACAAAAAGAATCAGGTGAATGGTCCATAGTTTACGGGATAACGAACGGTACCACTGAAGCACATTTTCCAGTCCCATACAAACTGTCGGAATTAAAATCAGCGTCAGCATGGCGGAAAAGAAAAGTCCGCCTATCACTGTAATGGCAAAAGGTGCACCGATAGCCCCTGCATACTCCGTATCTCCCATAGCCAACGGAAGCATGGCAGCAATTGTGGTGATGGAAGTAATCAGAATGGGACGAATACGTGACATACCGGCAGTCATCAACGCCCTGTTCCGACGGTATCCCCGTTTACGCAAAATGTTGGCGTAATCTATCAGAATGATTCCGTTATTGACGACTACTCCCAACAGAATAAGGAACCCTGTCAGTGTATTCGCATTCATCAGACTGTTGCTCGAAAGCAATAATGCCAGCAAAGAACCGATAGCAGCCAACGGAATGGTAAAAAGCAACACAAAAGGCGTCACTACAGATTCGAAGACTGAAGCAAGGATCATAAATATCAAAAGAAAAGCTGCCAGAATAAGGAATTTGAAATCCCCGAATTCATCCTCCTCATGGAATACCTGCACAGCGACTCCGGACGGAAGATTATAACTGGCAATCAACTGGTCGATATCGGAACGATATCCTCCCAATAAATCTTTCGAAGACTGAACATCTCTCGGAAAAGCATAGTATACCTCAATCTGTTTATCTTGATTGACACGGATGATGCGCGAACGCCCACGTCCATAATTCAGAGACGATATATCTTCTAGATTGTGCATACCGCCATTGGCATTTTCTATCCGGATAGCACGCAAGTCATCCACAGTTTTCTCTTTCTGAGCTTTTTCCTGTGCCTCTTCTTCAGTTTCCTTTTCCGGTATTTCGTCACGGATAATAATATCATAAATATCCTCTCCCACCTTGAAAGTAGCTTCGGAAGAGTATTCATTATTAAGCGCAGTTAATCCGGTGGTAATATTGCCACGGTTAATATCATAGGCAGTCAGCAGAATAGGGTCAAAGTTCAGATTTATTTCCGCCTGACGGGGAGTATACGAAACATGAGTATGCTGTACAAAATCCTGTTCGTCCAACAAATAACGCACTTCCTCTGCCACCATCTGCATCATTTCGAAATCAGATCCCCTGATCACCACCCGTTCACTGTTGTCACCGATGCCCAACAAACGCATAAATCCGCCCAGACTGCTCAGAGCCGAGTTATCTCCTCCGCCTCCCATAGCATCAGAAACATAGATTTCCGCACCATTGATATTGGCAACTTTAGTCTGCACATCCGCTTTTATATCGGCTATTTTCCGTTTGGCGATCTTTGTGTAATCTTCCTGCAAAACGAGTGTCAGAGTCGCCTCTTTTTCCCGAATACGGCAAATCAGATCTTTCTTTTCCGGAAAATCCTCCAGACGTTCTTCCAGTACCTTTACAATCTTATCCGTATTTTCAAGCGTACTTCCGGTAGGCATCACGACACTGATGTTGAACCGGTCTGAAGCAACTTCTTTCATCTGTTGCACATTCAAGGTCAATGACAAAATCAACGTTGCAAAAAGCAAGATCACAGCTCCAAAGACTGTCACTCCCGGATTACGCATACAAGTCTTCAATAAGACCAGATAGACCTGCATCGGACGCTGAACGATCGATACTTTTTCATAAACGACACTGTTCCCACTCTTACTCTTCAAAAGAAGGTAAGTAATCATCGGTATAAAAAGTAAAGCTACAAACAGCGAGATCGTCAAAGTTGATATAATGGATACTCCGATATGGTGCCCGATCAGTTTTATCAGGAAATTATCAGAAAAAACGAACGGCAGGAATACAGTAATGGTAGTCAGGGTAGCCGCCACAATGGAGCGCCACACTTCTTTTGTTCCCTGCGTTACCGAACGTTCGGGCGTATAGCCGTTTCCCGACAAACGATAAATATTCTCAAGCACCACGACACTATTATCCAGCAGCATTCCGATGGCCAACGCCATTCCTACCAAGGTAAGACTATTGATAGTGATACCAAAAGCGTAGAAGAAGTTGAAAGCCGTATAGACAGAAATCGGTATGGAAAGTGCGATAAAAAACACCAGCCGCATATTCTTCAGGAAAAGCCAAAGAACGAACACAGCCAATAATCCCCCTACCAATGCCAGATTAATAATCTGGTTGATATTATTTTCCATGGTTTCAGCCTTGTTCTCCTGAATGACAATTTCCAGTTCGAGCGGAGCCAGTTTCTCATTCAGCTTTTCAATCACATCGGATACACGGTGTGAAAGTTCAATCAGATTAGCCTGTGAATCATTGATCAAAGCAACCGAGACGGCTTCTTTTCCATTCACACGACTATAAGTGGTTTCATCTTTCAAGTCAAAAAAGACGGTTGCCACGTCTTTCAGCAGAATAGGACCGGGAGCGACAACTATATTCTCCAAATCAGAGACTTTGGTATACATCGCATTGACATGGACAAAATTCTTGCTGTCGGGTTCATCTGCGAAGCCTACAAATGTCTTTTCCTGGGTATTCTGCGAAAGCAAACCGCTTATTTTGGAAGCTGTGAGGTTCAGAGCTTTGCAAGCCTCCGGATTCAGACGCACTTCAATGGCTTTCTGCCGTCCTCCGTAGATATTGACGGAAGCTACTCCATCTATGTTCTCCAGATCAGAACGAACATCCTCGTCTACCAGACTCCGGACACGGTCAGTTCCCCCCGTACCACGCACTTGAAGCACCATGAAGTTATTATTCATCTGAGCAATATCCACTTTCTGTACCTGTACGGTAAAACCGGTCGGCAGGGAGGCTGCGATTTCATTCACTTTCTCCTGCAGTTTAAGACTGGTCATCTTGAAGTTGATATTCTTTTTAAAGTCAATCTGTATGCTGGACTGCCTCCTGTCAATGTAGGATTGCAGTTTGTCTACTCCACCTATCGCACTGACCGCTCCTTCGAGTGGAATAATCACTTCCGACTCTACATACGAAGGGTCCATATCCTGCTGTGACGACACCTGGACAAACAGAACCGGAAGTTCTGCGTTGGGCAGCAACTCCACCGGAAGTTGTTTATACGACACATAGCCCAGCAGGCTGAGTGCAATAAACAGCATACAAATCGTTATTCTCCTATTTAGTAAAAAGTTCATCTTCAGCTGTTTTTAGTTCGGCGATTTATACGTCTTTTGATATTCTCCAAGACATAATAGACACAAGGAATAACCATCAAACTCATCAGAGTAGAAGTTATCAATCCTCCGATCACAGCTATAGCCATCGGTGAACGTAAAGATGCACCTTCACCAAAACTGAATGTCATCGGAAGCATGGCCAGAATCGTAGTCAAAGTAGTCATGATGATCGGACGGATACGCTGTTGCCCTGCTTCTACAATGGCATCAGTCAACTCCATTCCCGCCTGACTAAGCTGATTGATACGGTCTACCAGAATGATAGAGTTATTGACGGCAATACCTCCCAGCATGACAATACCGATAACTCCCATCATATTGATAGTGGTTCCGGTAATGAAGAAAAGTAAGATAGCACCTACTACAGCCAGAGGAATAGTCAGCAAGATCGTAAACGGATGCAGCAAGGATTCAAACTGGGAAGCCATCACCATATAGACAAGTACAACAGAAAGCATCAGAGCAAACAACAGACTGTTCATTGATTCTTGCCGTTTTTCTTCCTCTCCTGTCACTGTAATACTGTAGTTAGCAGGCAATTCAATACCTTTCACCGTTTCACGCACTTCGGCTGCTACTTTATCCAGTGATTTACTCGCATCCATATTAGCCATCACCTTACCGATACGGCTTTGATTGCGGCGCAGAATCTCCTTGGGCGCTTGTCCGTGAGTAATGGTAACAATCTCTTGTAATACAAATTCCTGTGTTCCACTTTTGATGACAAGAGCACCAAGAGAACTCAACGGGATATCCGGCACCTTTATGACGATATCACGCATCTCACCGCGATATTCCATCTTACCGACTTCCTTACCGCTTAGTTGCTGCTTCAATTGTTCGATTACCATAGCCACACTCAGATTATTGATACCGGCTATTGTACGATCAATCGAGATCACAACTTCCGGAGCACCGTCTTCCACGGAGGTAATAACATCATAGATTCCATTTACGCCAATCATCCGTTCCTTCACCTCTTCAGTCAACTGAGCAATCTCATCCAACTCCTCTCCTTTGACCTCCACAACAATAGGAGCCCCTTCGCTTCCTAACAGTGAACTCAGAGAATTCTCATCCTGCTGAATCGTCAGTTCCAGTCCGTCAGGATTCTTGGCCGATTCCACGAAAGACGCAATCACCTTTTCCGGTGAAAGTGTACATTCCGGTGAAAGGATCACTTTCATCATTGCTGTATTTTCTCCTTCAAATATGGCATTTTCCGAACCGCTCCCCTCTCCGATATGACTGTATACCGTACATAAAGAATCACCGCCAACGATAGCATATAACAATTCTTCCAGATTACCTACAGCAGCGGAAGTGCGTTCCATCTGTGTACCTTCGGGCATTTTGATTACAGCCGTAAACGTCTTGCTTTCCGCACGGGGCATAAACTCAGTTCCGATAAACGGAGTCAGCAATCCAGTCACGATAAGGAGTAACACTGCCATACCGATCACCAGCCAACGTCGCTGAATCAGCTTGCGAAGCACTCTGCTATATCCTGTAATACGAATGGACTTCACTTCTTCCAGCTTAACCTTCTTGCCGGAAAGCTGGATATATAACATCGGAATCACCAGGATAGCCACAAACAAAGAAGAAACCAGTGAGAAAGTAACCGTCCATGCCTGATCTTTAAACAGTTCGCCCGAAGCTCCGTGAAGATAAACAATCGGCAGGAAGACGACAATAGTCGTCAGAGTAGAAGCTATTACCGCATTGGCAACTTCTGCCGTCCCGTTAATAGCAGCCTCTTTGATACTCAATCCTTTCTCCTGATTTCGGAAGATACTTTCTATGACGACAATGGCATTATCGACGAGCATACCCGCCCCGAGCGCCAGTCCTCCCAATGTCATAATATTCAGTGACAGTCCGTTGAAGAACATCAGATTGAAAGTAGCCACAATCGAGATGGGAATAGCAAGACTGACAATCAGTGTTGTCCCCATCCGGCGAAGGAATACAAACAAGACTACAATAGCGAGAATAACACCCAGAACAGCACTGCTCTTCACTTCTCCTATCGCACTTTTTATAAAAGTACCCTGATTGGAAATCACCTGAAAATGATAACCGGGCAATGCATTCTCTATCACTGCCAATTGGCGGGTTACCTCATCCACCACTTTTACAGTATTAAAGCGCATCTCCTTATAAATAGACAGTCCGATACTACGCTTCCCGTTAATCCGTACAATGTTCTCCGGACGAGCGTTCAAAAACTGCACAGTAGCCACTTCCTTCAAAAAAACAGGAGCTTTATTACTGTTGGCAGTCGCTGTTCCCGAAGCATTGTTTCCGGATGCTTCCTCTTGTTGTATCGCTTTGTATCCGACAATCAGATTCTCAAAATCATCTTCCGAAGCAAACAAGCTCGAACTTTTCACCAGATATTGTAATCCCAGTTCACTGACCCGTCCACCGGATATACTCTGATTATTCGATTCGATGCGCGAAGCGATATCTTCTATTTTCAGTTGAAAAGCATCCAGTTTATAAGGATCAGTCTGAATGGTAAGAGTACTGACTTCTTCTCCCGAAAGCGTCACTTCAGCCACGCCTTCCAGACGAATCAACTCATTGCGGATATAGCTTTCGGCGATTTTCCTTAATTCCGCCATATCTGTAATACTCTGATGAGACATTCCCACCAAAACTACCGAAGACAAGTTCGCATCGTGTTGCGTAATCTTCAGTTCAGTAATATCCTTGTTCTGGGCAAACGGATTCATGGCTTTCTGCAAATCTAGAAAAGCCTCATCCATATCCTTTGTCCAGGTATATTCTACAGTAATTCGTGCCGTCCCGGCTTTAATCACGGAAGAGACCTGAGTAACATCACTCTGCCGGATCGCCATAGACTCCATATTTTTAACGAATTGCTTTTCGATCTCCTCGGGAGGGCGTTCACCCGCCTTTAATTCAATAAACAGGCGGGGATTATTCAGATCGGGCAATAAATCCACACTCAACTGATCGTATGATACTTTTCCCAACAATAAGAGGGCAAATACTACCATACAAATCGTAACCGGATTGCCTACTGCAAATTTGATTATATTCTTCATAAGTATTTCCTATTTTCAAAAGATGCGTTCATATATCGCATCCATGATTTACTTTTGGATTTTGACTTTGGCGTCTTCTTTCAGTGTTTCAAAACCCTTCACTACCAAATTGTCATTTACATTAAGTCCGGATAGAATTTCGATATTATATTCATCCTCCAGACCTGTTTGCAGATTGCGTATCTTTGCCGTATTCTTTTCGACGATATATACGTATTTCCGGCGACGATTGGACAAGATTACGTCTTTAGGTATAATGATAGAACTATCAGCTCTGTCAACGATAATATCTGCTTTGGCGAACATACCCGGACGCAACTTCAACTGGTCATTATCAATCAGAATCTTTCCTTTAAAAGTACGTGTCTCCGTACTGATTGCAGGAGACAGCTCACCGACTCTCGCTTTTAAAGTATCTCCAGGGATGGTATAATGAGTAATATATACCGGTTGCGCTTCCTTGACATAACGAATGCTGCTTTCCGGCAGATTGATATCCATATACATTTTATCATAAGCCATCAGACTCACCATAGCCTTTCCCTGCTCCACTCTTGTATCGGCCGTATAGTGAGGCAAATCAACAATCACACCATCAAACGGAGCTTTCACTTTCATCTTCTCCAGATTGAGTTTTGCGTTTTCATAATCGTAACGGGCATTCGTTACTTTTACTTCCGTATTCCGCATTTCACTCATCGTCACCCCTCCTTTTTCATAGAGAGCTTTCTGCTTTGACTGTTCCTGTTCAGCAATTTCAAGACTTAGTTTTTTAGCGTCAATAGCGATTCCGTTTTCATACTCCTTGTCTTCCAGACGGATTATCAGTTCCCCCTTACTTACCCTGTCTCCCATTTTGAAAGGTTTTCCGGTTCTCGGATTAGTCTGAAGTTTATAAAATCCGCTCATTTCCGCATTCTGAGATGCACCGTAAGTCGGCTGCACTGTTCCTGTTGTATTTATTAATTTACTGATAGAACCTTTCTTCAGCTCCACGACAGATACCGGAGTTGCAATATTATTGGGTGCGTTTTGTGGTTTGTTGCCACAGCCGGTTAACAATAAGGTTGTTAACAAAGAAGATGCAATAAAAATTTGATACTGTTTCATGGTCTGCTTATTTTTTATCAATAATGTCTTTCATAGGAACAAGAGGGATATTCTTGTCGAAATCATACAATGAAAGGATTTTAAGATTAAGTAATTCTATTCTGTAATTAATCAACGCCTGCGTATAAGTAATCTTCTTATTCGAAAGCTGAGTCTGGAACTGGCTCATTTCCATACCGGTTATGTCACCTTCCCGGTAACGAGTCTGATTCAGATCATAGGTCAACTGTGCATTCTGTACATTTTGCTCGGCGATCTTAATCTGAGTCCGGAGGTTTTCGAGGTTACGCCATACCTGACGAATATTCAGCTCGATATCCACTTTATCCTCTTGAAACTCGAGTTCATTAATCCGTTGAGCCATCTTTTGTGCTTTAATCCTTGCTTTCTTTTCACCCCAGTCGAAAATAGGGACAGCAAAGCTGATGGAAACCCTCGGATTCTGTGTCGGATTATTATAGACTTTATTCAGGTGGCTATTATCTCCTATCAATCCGAAAGAGATGGATACATCTCCTTTAAACTCGTTCAGCGCTTTTGTCTTAATCATATCGAACTCAAGTTCCTTGCTCTCTATTTCACGCTGACGAAGTTCCAGACGCGAACCCAATCCATGCGATATGGCCTGGTCCAGATTTACCTGAATCGGTTTAATCTCCACTTCCGCAAATACGAGAATATCTTCATCCAGCCTCATTCCGAGAGTCTGTTTGAGTTTGTCTTTCGCATTCTCCAGATTCACCTGACTTTCGTCTACAGACGAACGTGCCGTAGCCAGATTCAGTTCCGCTTGAAAGAGTTCGTCCTTCGCTGCTAAATCCGCTTCTACCTTATTCTTGATAATATCATAACTTTGCTGGGCATTAACCAGTTCTTCACGACTGATTTCCAGATTACTCTGTGCCATATAGACAGAATAGAACTGATCGGTTATACTTTTCTCCGTATTCAGTTGCTGCAAAGCATAACTGATATTGGCATTTTCATAATCATATTCTATTTGCTTCAGTTCCATTTTACGCTTGTTGTATGTAAAAATAGGCTGAGTCAATTGCAGATAGAGGTCATTGCTGAATGCCCGGTTACTAGTTTTATCGCCTTCTATAATGGAACTGTTGTCCTGCCAGCCGAAACGGTTGATTAAAGAAATAGTACCGTCTGTCCATAGAATGGGCTGATCGACCTGAAAGGTCCCGCTGGTATTGAATGTTTCATTCGTGTACCATTGTGACAGACGATTATCGAAACGCCTGTTCTTGTTATAGTCCACCGGGTTCAGATTTAATGAAAATCGAGATTTTAATGAAGCCTTCTGCGCCAGCAGATTCTGCTTATATCTCTCCAGATTCATGTAGGAACGGCGAAGAGAAGGACTGTTCTCCTGCGCAATCTCCATTGCCTTGTCAATCGTTAAAGGAATTTGTCCTTGTGATGTCAGGGCAATTCCCGTAAAAGTTACGATTGTCAGCAGCATTCTTTTTAATAGTAGTAAGTCAATTTGCATATAGTTTGCTGTTTTAATAATTATCGTTTCACTATTTTCACTGCGTCGGCTGTCACAGAGCGCAGCTTACATTCATCCGTCAGCACGACACGAACCGTATCGGCACTAAAATAGTAAGTACCGAGTTGTTCCCAACCCTCATTGGCTTTTCTCAGATTGATATAGGCATCTTCCATCTCACTGTCGTATGCCACCCTGAAATGATATTCACCCTGAAGGCGATCATTCCATCGCAGTTCATCATCCTTGAATACATGATAATAAAGCTCATATTGACCGGCTTCCGGCACAGGAATTTTCCATGTAGCCGTCTGACTGCCGTCTCCACTCTTAATCACATAGGCCGAACGGATATATTTGCCATAGTATTTAGCATTGGTGGTAGCTGTCCATTGTAAAGGCGCACGCCACCAGGATATGCCCGAATATTTAAAGGAAGTATCCTCCACTTTATCCAGCCATTTAGGCAGAAGTCCTACGACAGCAGGGGTAGAAAGTACAAAGAGAGTGGAATCTTCATTATCCACAATAACCTCTCCCGGCATTTCTAAGGATGATTCCGGCAAGGTATAGATAGTGTCCTTGACTATTTTATTCCGTTCTTGTTTTACATTACCAATGGATTGCCGTATCATATAAGGAAGATTGCCGGAAACCATCGTATTGATTTCCACATCACGTATCTGTTCTTCCCAGACAGAAACAAATTCTTTGCTTGTATGGGCAGCTATCTCTACCTTTTTTCTGGCTCTGGGATCTTCCATCGGTTGATACCACCAGCCATTTTGAAGAACGTTCATCTGAATGATTCCGTCATAATCCGAGTTATTGCTCACCAGTACTTTCAAGACAAAGAATTCTTCTCCTCCTTTATTGACAACTTTGGTCAGTTCGGGCTCTCCGATCGAATAAAAAGGAAGAGGCGTCAACTGTTCCCATTCTTTCAAATATGAATAAAGATCCGTCCGGCTCATTTCTCCCAGAGTATCCAGCATATTTTCGAACTTTATGTTCAGAAATGTATTACGCTTCAACATCGCATATAGTGAATCCCGGAAAGCATCTACGCCCATGTTTATTTCTGACCGGGCAAAAAGACGGCTTGCCTCCAGTCCTACGATATTATTTTGCAGATTACGCTGTTCCACATCAGCCAGCAACTCCTTGAACGTATGCTTTTCCAGCAGCAGGTTGGCCTTTTCATTGTTACTAAGCCCATTTATCTGACGTTCCCACCCTTCATTTTCCGACTTCTTTTGCAGATATAGCTCAATAGCACGATTGGCAACAGGCCATTCCGAAGAGTAAATATTGTACCGGAAATTATAAATCTGCGGGAAAAGGAAATAAGGATTTGCCGTAGACGAAAGATTTCCCCGTCCTCTACTACCCGACGAAAAGTTATAATCGCCTTCTGTCTGCAAAAACATCCAGGCAAAGTTACTAAAAGTCCGCATCTGGGCTTCCTGCAGACTGATTTCATTATTTCCCGACCACCGGATATGATTCTTCACCTGCCTCTTCACATCCAGTTCCCAGAATATAGCTCCTTTTTCGGGGAACAATACCATTTCAGGTTGTACTGTCTCCTGCGCTTGCGACCAGGCACGTTCATAGCTGGCAAATTGCACAGGAACTTCTACAATAGAAAATCGCTTAAAAGGATAATCCAGTTTATATTGCCGTGCCAGTTGCTCTTTCACATTACGTATCAGCCAGGGAATGGTATCGTGAATAGAATCAAACGAAGCAGTAAAATAGTCATGGTCCCTTAAATGCCAAACGCTATAAAGAATGCTGTCCGCATAAGCACTTTTTTGCTGATAGTCACCTATAACCAACGATAGTGTCTGAGACGGATAATCTCCTTTAAACGAATACACTCCTTCTTCATCACACTTTCCTTCCCCTTGAGAAAGAGGAACTAACCCCGGTAGAGGCTTGACCTTCAAGCGATAATTACTGAAATAAGTCTGCTGCCAGTCAGGATTTTTATCACTATAGCTTGTTCCTGCACGGGGATACCAATAAGTTTCAGGGGTAAGCATCAGATAATTTTTCGTCTGAAAACTATACTGCTTGTCTATGTTGAACAGAAACTTTTTATTGGAAGCTTGCAGCACTTCGGGAGGGATATCCAAATAACAGAATGAGTTATCTATCTGTCCGTCATACCTGAATGTTGCAGAGATTGTATCGCCTTTGGCATGCTTCGTGCCGAAATCCACCAATACTATTTGCTTGTCACGTTTAAACTTGAGTTGCTGTCCGGCCGAATGAACGGAATGAATGGTTAATCCCGGATTCAAACAGAAGGTGAATACGGCAGATGAGTCCAATGCCACTCCTTTCACAGTTACTTCCGACAGAAAATCTTCAGGATGCTGCTCTACAGAAAGATCATATTCATGAATGAACATCTTCGGAGTAGAAACATATTGGTTGTTGATCTTCGTATAGGTAGCGCGTATATCACTTTGATATAAAATCGAATGTATATGCCAATAACCGCATACGAAAGCTAACATGAGAGTACAAAAAGAAATAACCAGCCACGGATAATTACTGTGCGATGAATTCGGCAGACGCCTGAACAGGGAAATCGTGAAAAAGACAAACGCCAGTCCGGCAAGAAAATAGATGCCACGATGATTTAAAATCACCTCCCAGTTGGAAAAACCGACAATGCTGGACTTCACCAAAGGAAGACTATAAGCCATATAATCGAAAAGATAATAAAACTTATCTTCAATATAAAAAACAGTCAAGCCGATATATCCCAATAATAGAACGAACGTCAGTGCCTGATTTTTCAATACTAGCATCAGAAAGATAGCCAGACCAATAATAAAAATCAGCGTAGGTACACTGATCAACAGAAAATAAAGCAAATAAGCCATCCAGTCCACTTCTCCCAATGTCAGGTTGAATGCAGCCGTAATAGCCATAATAATGAGATTCAGCAACAAAAAGACGCGCAGATTTCCCCAAATCTTACCGATGACGTATTCAGCATTACTTAATGGACGGACATAAAAGACTTCTGATGTATCCAGCTTTTTATCTCTTTTCAGGAAGTCGGATGCCAGAAAAATAGCAATAACAGCCTGCCCTGTATTTAGCAACAGTAAAATTAGATAAGGAATGTTCGATGGAATGGCTGTAGCAATCCAGAAGCCTCCGCTATCTTCCGATACGAACAACTGGAAATTGAAAAAAGTAATGATAGTTACAGCGAGTACCGTGAATACTCTGAAGAACCAGCTTCTGATTAATAATTTACTTTCATATTTTGCTACCGATTGTATATTAGATAAAAAGGTCATATCAGCATATCGTGTTTAGT
>OGGO01000873.1_pt1 | contig 21740 bp, 18 predicted proteins | sample 1571231 | NCBI WGS metagenome assembly OGGO01 (sample SAMEA2582036, study PRJEB24529) | metagenome | biome: Human gut stool | place: China | collected 2011 | reverse complement strand
GGATTCCATCCGTTCGGTATCAATAACAATGTCAAGCGCAACGTCATGCAGTTCGTCGCCGACGATTACTGGAGCGAAAGCAATCCGAATATCTATGCGGCCTATCCGCGGTTGAGCGTCGTGGAATACGGCAACAACACGGTTGCCTCGACCTACTGGCTCCGCGACGCGTCGTTCCTGAAACTGAAAAACGCGGAGATCGGCTATACCTACAAGAAAATGCGTTTCTACATCAGCGGATCGAACCTGCTGACCTTCTCGAAATTCAAGTTGTGGGACCCCGAACAGGGCGGCGGATCGGGACTGAAATATCCGACCCAGCGGGTTTTCAACATTGGAATCCAGATGACGTTATAAAATAAATTCCAAACGAAATCCTATGAAATATTACACACATATTCTATCCCTGATTTTATCTGCCGCATTCCTGTTTCAGGCGTGCAGTTATCTGGACGTAGTCCCCGATGAGACGCCGGACGAGAAAGACGCCTTCCAGAACCCGACGATGGCCGAACGCTATCTCTATTCCTGTTATTCGTTCCTGCCCAATCCGCGTCACGAAACAGCTTCGCTGGATCTGATGACGGCCGATGAAGTGGTGACCCCGTGGGAACACGAGACCTTCGCCAACTTCCCGAAGGGAAACTACAACGCCAGCGAACCGGTGATCTCCTACTGGAATACGCTTTTCGGAGGTATCAGGCGGTGCTACATCTTGCTGGAAAATATCGACGCAGTGCCCAACATGACGGAGGCGAATCTCCGGATTTACAAAGGAGAGGCGAAATTCATGATCGCTTATTACCATTTCCTGCTTTTGAAGAACTACGGTCCGATTCCGCTTATCAAGGGCGTCATGTCCATCGATATGGACAAGGCGGACTTCCCCGAGCGGGACAGTTACGACCATCGCAAGATGATCATGATCGATAATTACATCGCGTACACCGGCAGCATGAATATGGTCGATCCGCGCTACTTTAAACAGGACTCAGGAGTCGGACAGTGGATTGATCTGATGGCGCGAATGGAAGGCCCGGTGGCGACCTCGATGGGCATCGTCTACTCCTGCGACTGGGAAATAGAGACCGGCAAGCGCATTCTGCCGCCGCCCCCGGACGTCAATATCATGCCGTTCGAAGAGGCCAGCGGACATACTATTCACACGATCGCCTCCGGACCGGGCTTTCCGGAAGATCTGATTCATCAGGCTCTCCTCACCGCCGCCTATGCGGCGAAAGAGCATCTGATCATGACCACCCCCTACTTCGTACCCAGCGACGACCTGCTGCATGCGATCTGTACCGCCGCCCAGCGCGGCGTTGACGTGAGCATTATTTTACCGCGCAAGAACGATTCGCTGCTGGTAGGCTGGGCCAGCCGGGCCTTCTTCACCGAGCTGCTGGCGGCCGGGGTCAAAATCTATCAGTTTGAGGGCGGACTGTTGCATACCAAGAGCGTGCTGGTCGATGGCGAGCTAAGTCTTGTGGGGACCGTCAACCTGGATATGCGCAGCCTGTGGCTCAACTTCGAGATTACCCTGGTCATCGATGACGCCGGTTTCGGCAGCGATCTGGCGGCGGTTCAGGATGATTATATCTCGCGCTCGCGCCTGCTGGATGCCCGTCTCTGGTTAAAACGTCCGCTGTGGCAGCGGATCGCCGAGCGACTGTTTTACTTCTTCAGCCCGTTGCTGTAAAACGTGCCCATCAGATACCGAATGAGTAGCAATCATGGATATGGATTTAAACAACCGCCTGACCGAAGACGAAACGCTCGAGCAGGCTTACGATATCTTCCTCGAACTGGCGGCCGACAATCTCGACCCGGCGGACATCATTCTGTTTAACCTGCAGTTTGAGGAGCGCGGCGGCGCCGAACTGTTCGACCCTTCGGCAGACTGGGAAGAGCATGTGGATTACGATCTCAACCCGGATTTCTTCGCCGAAGTGGTGATTGGTCTGGCGGATACCGACGGCGGGGAAATCAATGATATCTTCGCCCGCGTTCTGCTGTGCCGCGAGAAAGATCATAAGCTGTGCCATATTCTGTGGCGTGAATAACCTTTAACATCCAGTAAAAAGCCTGCCGCGGTTCTCCCGGCAGGCTTTTTTATGTCGCCAGCTTACTTCGGCAAGGCATGACCGCAGGCATGGCAGAAACGGGCGTTATCGTCATGGTCGCCCTGCTGACACTGCGGACACAGGCGCTGCTGTCGTCGACGATTCAGGGCGCTGGTCATATGCGTGGTGATAAGTCCGGTCGGTATGGCAATAATGGAGTAGCCGATCAGGATAAGAATGGAGGCCAGGATGCGACCCAACGGCGTGTGCGGCGTGATGTCTCCGTAGCCGACGGTGGTGATGGTCACGATGGCCCAATAGACCGAGGCGTTAAGCGTGGTAAAGCCGTATTCCGGCCCCTCAATCAGATACATTAACGAGCCGAAAATCACCATCACAATGGCGATAAACGAATAAAACAGGATCAGCTGATGGCGCGCGCTGACAATCGCTCGCCAGAACACGTTGAGCGAAGGCATAAAGCGCAGTAGTTTGAGAATACGCAGCGCGCGGATCGCCCGCATTGCCCGCCAGGCGAATACATAATTGAGGCTAATTTCCGGCCATAGCCACATCACATACAGCGGTAAAATCGTCGCCAGGTCAATCAGCCCCCAAAAGCTGAAAATATAGTGGAGCGGATTGGGCCAGGTAGCGATACGCAGCAGGTATTCCAGGGTAAAGACCGCGGTCACCAGCAGCTCCAGCCAGACGAAAATATGCCATTCATCTAATGTCAGGTGATATTGCGTGCCCAGTCCCGACTCGATAAATATCACCAGTACGCTGAGCAGGGCGAAAAGTCCGCACAGCCCTTCAAAGCGGCGGCCGGAACGTCGGTTCTGATCGAAAAGTAAATGATAAAGCCGCAGACGAGCGGCAGAAAGCATACCCACTTCGTTAACCTCGCAAAAAAAAAGGGCTGACCTGCGTCAGCCCCTGAGATTATAACGGGTCTACCTTAAGGCAGGAAACCGCATGGCGGAAACTGCCTTCCAGCACCGGGCGGGTTTTGGCGCACTCCGGTCCGGCAAGCGGACAGCGGGTGCGGAATACGCAGCCTGAGGGCGGATTAATCGGCGAGGGTAATTCGCCTTCGAGCAGTTGGATAGTTTTCGTTTTCTCGAGATCAGGATCGGGGATCGGCACCGCCGACATCAGCGCTTTGGTATAGGGATGCAGTGGATTATGGTACACCTCGTCGTAGGTCCCCAGCTCCACCGCATGGCCCAGATACATTACCAGAACCCGATCGGAGATATGCTTAACCACCGCCAGATCGTGAGCGATAAATATCAGCGATAGCCCCATCTCACGCTGCAGTTGCTGCAGCAGGTTGACGACCTGCGCCTGAATCGACACGTCAAGCGCGGAGACCGGCTCATCGCAGATAATCAGCTTTGGCTCAAGGATCAGCGCCCGCGCGATGCCGATACGCTGACACTGACCGCCGGAGAACTCGTGCGGATAGCGGTTGATCAGGTTGGGCAGCAACCCAACTTTCATCATCATCGCTTTGACGCGATCGCGCACTTCCTGACGGGGCATATTCGGATGATAGGTACGCAGCGGTTCGGCGATAATTTCTCCGATGGTCATGCGCGGGTTCAGCGAGGCCAGCGGATCCTGGAAGATCATCTGGATATCGCTGCGCACGTCGCGCCACTCTTCCTGCTTCATGCCCAGCAGATCTTTACCCAGCCAGGCCACTTTGCCATCGGTCGCTTTCACCAGACCAATAATGGCGCGGGCGAAGGTCGATTTGCCGCAGCCCGACTCCCCTACCACACCGAGGGTTTCACCCTCGTAAAGGCGCAGCGTCACGCCATCCACCGCTTTCAGCGTTTTCGACGGCTGCCAGAACCACTGCTTGCCATCTTTGATATCGAAGTGCACCTTCAGGTCGGCAATTTCGAGCAGGACTTTTCGTTGTTCAGTTACGGCGTTCATAGCAGATCCCCCACCGGTTTAAAGCAGGCGCGCAGGCGGCCTGGCGCGAACGATTCCAGCGGCGGCGCGCTGCTGCACTGCTCCATGGCATGCGGGCAACGCGGCTGGAATGGACAGCCTTTTGGCAATCGCAGCAGGTTCGGTGGGTTGCCGGGAATGGTCAACAACGCATCGCCTTCCGCATCCAGACGTGGAACCGCATTCAACAGCCCAATAGAGTATGGGTGCGACGGTTGATAGAAGACATCGCGCGCCTGACCGTACTCCATGGTGCGCCCGGCGTACATCACCAGCACTTTATCGCAGATCCCTGCCACCACCCCAAGGTCGTGGGTGATCATGATAATGGCCGTGTTGAATTCGCGTTTAAGCTCATTCAACAGCGTCATGATCTGCGCCTGCACGGTAACGTCCAGGGCAGTGGTCGGTTCATCCGCAATCAGCAGCCGGGGCCGGCACAGCAGCGCCATGGCTATCATCACGCGCTGACGCATGCCCCCGGAGAACTCGTGCGGGAACATTTTCATGCGCTTACGCGCTTCCGGCATTTTTACCGCGTCGAGCATCTTCACCGACTCTTCAAACGCTTCGGCTTTACTCAGCCCTTTATGCAGCATCAGGACTTCCATTAACTGCTCGCCCACCCGCATATAGGGGTTAAGAGAGGTCATCGGATCCTGGAAAATCATTGAGATTTGTTCAGCGCGCAGTTTGTTCAGCTCACGCTCGGGCAAATTGAGGATTTGCCGACCGTTAAAGGTGGCGGAACCCCCGATGCGACCGTTGGCCGCCAGCAGTCCCATCAGGGCGAAGGCGGTTTGCGATTTACCGGAGCCGGATTCGCCCACAATGCCGAGCGTCTCGCCCGCCTGCAGGGTGAAGTTCAGATCATTGACGGCGGTGACGTCGCCATCCGGCGTTTTAAAGGTGACGCGAAGATCTTTCACGTCCAGCAGTAGCCCGCTGTGGCTCTGCGCTTGCGGCGCTTTTGCCGTTTCAATCATGGTCATGGCAGCGCTCCTTAGCGGTCTTTCGGGTCGAGGGCATCACGCAGACCATCGCCGATAAAGTTGAAACAGAACAGGGTCACCACCAGGAAACCCGCCGGGAACAACAGTAGCCAGGGCGAAACTTCCATTGAGTTGGCGCCATCGCTGAGCAATGCCCCCCAGCTGCTGAGCGGCTCCTGCGTCCCCAGTCCCAGGAAACTGAGGAAGGATTCGAAGAGGATCATGCTGGGGACCAGCAGCGAGGCATACACCACCACCACCCCCAGCACGTTGGGGACGATATGGCGCAGAACGATGCTCGCCGTCGAGACCCCGCCGACCTGCGCGGCTTCGATAAACTCTTTGCGCTTCAGGCTTAGCGTCTGCCCGCGCACGATACGCGCCATATCCAGCCAGGACACCATGCCGATGGCGACAAAGATCAGCAGGATATTCTGACCAAAAAAGGTCACCAGCAGGATGACGAAGAACATAAACGGGAAGGAGTTGAGGATCTCCAGCAGACGCATCATCACCGAATCCACTTTGCCGCCGAGATAACCGGAGAGCGAACCGTACAGCGTGCCGAGGATCACCGCCACCAGCGCCGCCGCCACCCCGACCATCAGCGAAATGCGCCCGCCGATCGCTACGCGCACCAGCAGATCGCGCCCGGAGGAGTCGGTTCCGAAGTAGTGGCCGGAGGCCATATCCGGGGCATTGGACATCATGCCCCAGTCGGTATCGAAGTAGGAGAACGACGATACCATCGGCGCGAAGGTAACGAACAGCGCAATAAGCACCAGCATAATCAGGCTGGTCACCGCGGCGCGGTTATGCATAAAGCGGCGACGCGCGTCCTGCCAGAGGCTACGCCCCTCCACTTCCAGCTTCTCACTGAAGTTTTCCAGCGCCTCGCTATTTTTCTTACTTAACATCATGGCGAACTCCGGCTTCAGTAGCGAATCTTCGGATCGATAACGGCGTACAGCACGTCAACGATGGCGTTGAACAGGATAGTCAGGGCGCCAACGAGGATCGTCAGGCTGAGCACCAGCGAGTAGTCGCGGTTAAGCGCCCCGTTAACGAACAGCTGGCCGATCCCCGGCAGGCCGTAAATGGTTTCAATGACCATTGAGCCGGTGATGATGCCCACGAAAGCTGGCCCCATATAGGAGAGCACCGGCAGCAGCGCCGGCTTCAGCGCATGGCGCAGAATAATGCGACGCATCGGCAGCCCCTTCGCCCGCGCGGTGCGGATAAAGTTAGAGTGCAGCACTTCAATCATCGAACCGCGGGTGATACGCGCGATGCTGGCGATATAGGCCAGGGAAAGCGCCACCATCGGCAGGATCATAAATTTCAGCGCCCCGCCGTTCCAGCCGCCGCCCGGCAGCCAGTGCAGGGTAATGGCAAAGATCATCACCAGCAGCGGCGCGACCACAAAGCTCGGAATAACCACGCCGGTCATGGCTACCCCCATCACCGCGTAGTCCCAGCGGGTATTTTGCTTCAGGGCGGCTATCACCCCGGCGGCAACGCCGATCACCACCGCCAGTAAAAAGGCGGCGAAGCCCAGTTTCGCTGAAACCGGGAAGCTGGCGGCCACCAGATCGTTGACGGAATAATCTTTGTATTTAAAAGAGGGACCAAAATCGCCATGCGCCAGCTGCTTCAGATAATTGAAGTACTGCGTCATGATGGGGTCGTTTAAATGGTATTTTGCTTCAATATTCGCCATGACTTCCGGCGGTAGCGTGCGTTCCCCGGTAAAAGGACTTCCCGGCGCCAGACGCATCATGAAGAATGAGATGGTGATAAGAATAAATAGCGTCGGAATCGCTTCCAGACAGCGACGTAAGATAAATTTTAACATTGCCCGTACCTTCTGGCGTGTGCCTTTGCACTGCTCTCAAATAAGACACGATGGAGCGAGCCGAGACCCGCCCCACGTATTGCCATTAATGTTTGATAACGTAGAGGTCTTTGGTATAGACGTTATCCATCGGGTCTTTACCGGTATAGCCACCGACCCACGGTTTCACCAGGCGGGCGTTAACGTAGTAATAGACCGGTACGATCGCGCTGTCTTTGTCCAGCTGCTGCTCTGCTTTCGCATAGGCCGCCGTGCGCTGCGCTTCATCGGATGCTTTTACGGATTCAGCCATAATCTTGTCGAACGCCGGGCTCTTATAGTGCGCGGTGTTCATTGAACTGTCAGAGAGCATGGTGTTCAGGAAAGAGGTTGGCTCGTTATAGTCGGCGCACCAGCCCGCACGCGCCACGTCATAGGTGCCCTGATGACGGGTATCGAGGAACGTTTTCCACTCCTGGTTGACCAGCTTCACGTCAATGCCCAGGTTTTTACGCCACAGCGAGGCGGCGGCAATCGCCAGCTTCTTGTGCAAATCAGAGGTGTTATACAGCAGGTTGAAGGTCAACGGTTTATCGGCGCTATAGCCGGCTTCGGCCAGCAGTTTTTTCGCTTCTTCGTTGCGTTTTTCCTGCGACCAGGTAAACCATTCCGGCTCGCTCAGCTTCGCGCCATCGGTATACGGTGGGGTGTAGCCGTAGGCCGGCAGATCGCCCTGTCCTTTCACCTTATTAGCAATAATATCGCGATCCAGACCCAGCTTCAGCGCGGTACGCACGCGCACGTCGGTGAACGGGGCCTTCTGGTTGTTGATTTCGTAATAATAGGTACACAGATAGGGGTCAACGTGCAGCTCGTTGGGGATCTCTTTTTTCAGCTTCTGGAAGAGTTCGATCGGCAGCTGGTTATAAGTCATGTCCAGTTCACCGCTGCGGTAGCGGTTAACATAGGTCACTTCGGAAGAGGTCGGCAGCCAGGTAACGGTGTTAATGACGGTTTTAGCATTATCCCAATAGTGCGGGTTACGCTCCATCACGATCCGCTCGTTGACCACCCAGTCTTTCAGAGTATACGCGCCGTTGGTAACGATATTGCCAGGCTGCGTCCACTTTTCGCCAAATTTTTCGATGGCCGGTTTGTAGACGGGAGACATCGCCGGGTTAACCAGCAGTTTATAAAAATAGGGTACCGGTTCGCTGAGGGTGACTTCCAGCGTGTGGTCGTCAATGGCTTTTACGCCCAGCTCGCTCGGCGCTTTCTTGCCGTCAATGATTTCGTCGACGTTAACTATATGACCATATTGCGGATAGCTGGCATAAGGAGAAGCTGTTTTCGGATCTACCAGACGCTGCCAGCTGTATACGAAGTCCTGGGCGGTAACCGGCTCGCCGTTAGACCATTTTGCATCTTTACGCAGATGGAAGGTCCAGACTTTAAAATCTTTATTATCCCAGCTCTCCGCCACGCCAGGGATCGGGTGGCCATCTTTCGGCGAAGTATTCAGCAAACCTTCGAACAGGTCGCGGCTAATATTGGCCTCTGGCACCCCTTCGATTTTATTTGGGTCCAGCGATTGCGGCTCGGCGCCGCTATTACGTACCAGGGTTTGCTTCTCTGCCAGCTGCACTCCAGCCGGGACATCCGCTGCCATTGCCATATTGCCGGCGATCAGTGCGGATAGCACTCCCGCGGCGATTAAACGCTTTTTAGTGATGATGGTCATTGTGTTGTAACTCCAGTCATTATAATTACTGGTTTTTTAACCAGCCTGTTTTTCCCGTTTTCGGGTTCTGTCCAACGCAGGAGTTTGCGATTGGCAGATTGCTATCACCGACTTATTTATTACGACCGCTCGAACGGCAGTCTTAACGTCGATTCGTTGCCCTCGCTGGAGGGTCGTTCTGGCGAAATGAGTTAATTAAAAATAATTCTCATTTGCGTACATAATTCAGCAGACGATAACGGCGGAAAGTACCAAAAGGTAAACACCTCCGCCAATGCAATTTGCAAATATGTTACCGAATTCTCTTTTATTGCCGGTTTGGCCAGCGTGACAGGCGTTTGCCATAAAACATCGATGTAAAAATATCGTTATTTATCAGTGCATTACGATAATCTCATCAGCCGACATACTGAGCAGCGACCACAAGATGGTTTTTTGTACAAAAATTTAACAATAGATTACTTTTTAGCACATTCATCTGCCGCCTTGTTAAAATTACTAATATCATTTCGATGATCCGACAGCAAGTACCAGAGAATGATGTGAAGAAAATAACATCACAGGAGGGGGAGGCGTGAGGAGAATGTTAAGAGAAATATTTCATATCTTAATGAAAAACATGAAATTAATAGCGATATCGCAAAATGTTATCCCTACCGCCAGTTCCGCGCTGGCTAATAGGTTTTGCTAATAATCGCGCAGGCGTGAAGCGAGACTCCCCGCCTGCTGGCGACGAACTAACTCAGCAGTCCTGGGAAAAGCGCTTTAATCCCGGTCACAATAAACTCAATGCCGAGAGCCATCAGCAACAGGCCCATAATACGGGTGATGACGTTGATTCCCGTCTGCCCCAGCAAACGGACCAGCCACGGCGCCATACGGAAAATCCCCCAGCAGCAGAGGGCAAATACCGCTATCGCCAGTGAGAACCCGACCAGATGCACCCAGGAGTGGTACCGGGTCCCCCAGACGATAGTTGAACTGATTGCCCCTGGCCCGGCCATTAATGGTAGCGCGAGAGGAACGACGCCGATACTCTCCCGGACCGCCGTCTCCGACTTTTCCTGCTTGTTCTGCTTATCTTCGCCGAGCTTACCGCTGATCATCGACATCGCGATGGTCACCACCAGGATGCCGCCGGCGATACGGAAGGAGTCAATGGAGATACCGAAAATCTGCAGAATGCCATCGCCGAGGAACAGCGACGTCAGGAGGATGATCGCCACCGACAGGTTGGCGGTGAGGTTGGTCTTATTACGCACCGCAGCCGGCTGATAGCTGGTCATACTGATGAATACCGGAATAATGCCAACCGGGTTAACCAGGGCAAATAAGCCGATGAAAAACTTGAAATATGCAGAAAAATCGAACAGTGATTGAGTCACATTGGGCTCCGCAGCATCATCAAAATTGGCGGTTGACTGTTAACAGCATAAAATAACTGCGCGAAACATACGCTTTTTACCTGCAATATTCATTATAAATATGCATAACCCGGTGATATGTATCGAATGTTAGCCATTTGTATATTTAATGCTAATCGTTTTTTTAATTTCAAAACCCTCCCATCACACTTGATCGAACCGGTCAAAAAGCAGCCAGCTGAAAGGTATCAGCAGCGACAATACTTGATCTAAATCACGTAATTTGTACTCAGAAGTGAGTAATCTTGATGACACCAACAGAGTGGAAGGCAGCAGTACCTGAAAGCGAAAGAGATAAAGCTTTTTTAGTAAATCGGTGAAACAGCACCCTGATTTTTCTACATAAACATTTACATGCAAGCTGTTAACGGCCTGTCTATAATGTCGAATCGAGCGACTGATTTACTAAAAAAGTTTAACATTATCAGGAGAGCATTATGGCTGTTACTAATATCGCTGAACTGAACGCGCTTGTTGAGCGTGTCAAGAAAGCCCAGCGTGAATATGCCAGTTTCACTCAAGAACAAGTCGACAAAATCTTCCGCGCCGCCGCTCTGGCCGCTGCAGATGCTCGAATCCCTCTCGCCAAAATGGCCGTAGCCGAATCCGGCATGGGCATCGTTGAAGACAAAGTGATCAAAAACCACTTCGCTTCCGAATACATTTACAACGCTTATAAAGACGAAAAAACCTGTGGCGTTCTGTCAGAAGACGACACCTTTGGCACCATCACTATTGCTGAGCCTATCGGCATCATCTGCGGTATCGTACCGACCACTAACCCGACTTCAACAGCCATTTTCAAATCGCTCATCAGTCTGAAAACGCGTAACGCCATCATTTTCTCTCCGCACCCGCGTGCAAAAGAAGCCACCAACAAAGCGGCTGATATCGTGCTGCAGGCTGCCATCGCGGCCGGCGCGCCGAAGGACCTGATTGGCTGGATCGATCAGCCGTCTGTAGAACTGTCTAACGCGCTGATGCATCACCCGGACATCAACCTGATCCTGGCGACCGGTGGTCCAGGCATGGTGAAAGCAGCATACAGCTCCGGTAAACCTGCTATCGGCGTCGGCGCCGGTAACACCCCGGTAGTCATTGATGAAACCGCCGACATCAAACGTGCCGTAGCGTCCGTACTGATGTCTAAAACCTTCGATAACGGCGTGATCTGTGCTTCTGAGCAGTCCGTTGTGGTGGTTGATTCAGTCTATGACGCGGTTCGCGAACGTTTCGCCAGCCACGGCGGCTACCTGCTGCAGGGTAAAGAGCTGAAAGCCGTTCAGGACATTATCCTGAAAAATGGCGCGCTGAACGCGGCTATCGTTGGTCAGCCAGCGGCCAAAATCGCTGAACTGGCAGGCTTCACCGTGCCGGCCACCACCAAAATTCTGATTGGTGAAGTGACCAACGTTGACGAGAGCGAGCCGTTTGCTCACGAAAAACTGTCTCCGACGCTGGCTATGTACCGTGCAAAAGATTTCGAAGACGCGGTAGCCAAAGCAGAAAAACTGGTCGCCATGGGCGGTATCGGTCACACCTCTTGCCTGTACACCGACCAGGACAACCAGCCGGCTCGCGTGGCTTACTTCGGCCAAATGATGAAAACCGCGCGTATCCTGATCAACACCCCGGCTTCTCAGGGTGGTATCGGTGACCTGTACAACTTCAAACTCGCGCCTTCCCTGACTCTGGGTTGTGGTTCCTGGGGTGGTAACTCCATCTCTGAAAACGTTGGTCCGAAACACCTGATCAACAAGAAAACCGTTGCTAAGCGAGCTGAAAACATGTTGTGGCACAAACTTCCGAAATCTATCTACTTCCGTCGTGGCTCCCTGCCAATCGCACTGGATGAAGTGATTACCGATGGTCACAAACGCGCGCTGATCGTGACTGACCGCTTCCTGTTCAACAACGGCTATGCCGATCAGATCACTTCCGTACTGAAAGCAGCGGGTGTTGAGACGGAAGTCTTCTTCGAAGTTGAAGCTGACCCGACGCTGACCATCGTACGTAAAGGTGCCGACCTGGCGAACTCCTTTAAACCAGACGTGATCATCGCCCTGGGCGGCGGTTCCCCGATGGATGCGGCGAAAATCATGTGGGTCATGTACGAACATCCGGAAACCCACTTCGAAGAACTGGCGCTGCGCTTTATGGATATCCGTAAACGTATCTACAAGTTCCCGAAAATGGGCGTCAAAGCCAAGATGGTGGCGATCACTACCACTTCCGGTACCGGTTCTGAAGTTACGCCGTTCGCCGTGGTGACCGATGACGCGACCGGTCAGAAATACCCGCTGGCAGACTACGCGCTGACCCCGGATATGGCCATTGTCGATGCCAACCTGGTGATGGATATGCCGAAATCGCTGTGTGCGTTCGGTGGTCTGGATGCGGTGACTCACGCCCTGGAAGCTTACGTTTCCGTACTGGCTTCTGAGTTCTCTGACGGCCAGGCGCTGCAGGCGCTGAAACTGCTGAAAGAGTACCTGCCGGCTTCCTATCACGAAGGTTCCAAGAACCCGGTTGCCCGTGAGCGCGTACACAGTGCCGCGACTATCGCCGGTATCGCGTTCGCTAACGCCTTCCTCGGCGTGTGTCACTCGATGGCGCACAAACTGGGCTCCCAGTTCCATATTCCGCACGGTCTGGCCAACGCCCTGCTGATCTGCAACGTTATCCGCTATAACGCGAATGACAACCCGACCAAGCAGACCGCGTTCAGCCAGTACGACCGTCCGCAGGCTCGTCGTCGTTACGCTGAAATCGCCGATCACCTGGGCCTCTCCGCACCAGGCGACCGCACCGCAGCGAAAATCGAGAAACTGCTGGCATGGCTGGAAAGCATTAAAGCTGAGCTGGGTATTCCGAAATCTATCCGCGAAGCTGGCGTTCAGGAAGCTGACTTCCTGGCCCACGTTGATAAACTGTCTGAAGATGCATTCGATGACCAGTGCACCGGCGCTAACCCGCGCTACCCGCTGATCTCCGAACTGAAACAGATCCTGCTGGATACCTACTACGGCCGCGAATTCGTCGAAGGCGAAGCCGGTGCGAAAGCCGAAGTTGCTCCGGTAAAGGCTGAGAAAAAAGCGAAAAAATCCGCTTAACCAACAGCGATAGCATCGCGACAAGCCCCGTCACCTGACGGGGCTTTTTTTATCCCCGCTATCAGCCATTCTTTATCGCCAGCTACGCCAACCTATAGCAGACATAAAAAAGGCGCCCACAGGCGCCTGTACGAGCTTCTGAGGGTATCAGCAGGGACGGTGCTGGTTTTGTACCTTGGTTAACGAACCGACGCTCAGCGCCTCTTTATAATGCTTACGGCAGACCGATACGTACCGCTCATTACCGCCGATGACGACCTGCTCACCCTCATTATAAGGACGCCCCTCCTGATCGAGGCGCAATACCATGCTGGCCTTGCGGCCGCAGAAGCAGATCGTTTTCAGCTCAACCAGCTTATCTGACCAGGCCAGTAAATACTGGCTGCCGGTAAAGAGCTCACCGCGAAAGTCCGTCCGCAACCCATAGCAAAGCACCGGAATATCCAGCGTATCGACAACTTCGGACAGCTCATGAACCTGTTCACGCGTCAGAAACTGGCTTTCATCCACCAGCACGCAGTGAATCGGCTTTAGCTGGTGCTCCGCCGCAATATCGTCAAATAACGAGGTCTGTGGATTATACAATCGGGCCGGCGAGGAGAGCCCGATACGTGAACTGACTTTTCCGGCGCCAAAGCGGTCATCAATCTCAGCGGTATAAACGACGGTACGCATCCCCCGCTCCTGGTAATTGTACGAAGATTGCAACAGAGCGGTCGACTTACCTGCATTCATTGCAGAGTAGTAGAAATAAAGTTGTGCCATCGGCTGCGTGACCCCAATCAAAGTGTTTTATCGCGGCGACGATTGTACCATATTTTATGCGCACAGCCGCGCTTTCAGCAGGGGTATTGTCGCGAAGCTGAAGGGCCTGCAAACCGAAAGGATTAAGAAGATGAATTGAATTTTCAGGGCCACTATTTGTACGCCCCGTTACGCTACTGGCGCGGTAACCATTGTCTTTTCGTGCTTATAGACCGGTTGCCCATGGGCTATAAGCAGGGCTGCCGGTTGTTTTATATTAAGCCTTGTAACCAAAAATGCGCTAATACTGACGAGGGTTATTTACCCATGTAAAGGATCATTTCTCTCACTGAACCTCTCAAAAAGCATACCGTCTCAATGTTTTAGCTTGCCTTCGCCTCATCGCTATAAGCGATGAAAGATGTGAAGCGGCACGGGAATTTTAACTTAAATTAATTAATTCTCGCGACAAATAACCAGTAATTTTGAATTCCTTACATTCCCCCCTATTGCACAACGCATTTTATCGCTCTATTATTAGTTCAACAAACCACCCCACAATATAAGTTTGAGATTACTACAATGAGCGAAGCACTTAAAATTTTGAACAACATCCGTACTCTTCGTGCGCAGGCAAGAGAATGCACCCTGGAAACGCTCGAAGAAATGCTGGAAAAATTAGAAGTCGTCGTTAACGAGCGCCGTGAAGAAGAAAACGCTGCCGCGGCAGAAATTGAAGAGCGTACGCGTAAGCTGCAGCAATACCGTGAAATGCTGATTGCTGACGGTATTGATCCGAATGAACTGCTGAGCACCATGGCTGCCGTTAAAGCCGGTACCAAAACCAAGCGTGCTGCACGTCCGGCTAAATATAGCTATGTTGACGAAAATGGTGAAACCAAAACCTGGACCGGTCAGGGCCGTACCCCGGCTGTGATCAAAAAAGCAATGGATGAGCAAGGTAAATCACTGGACGATTTCCTGATCTAATCTCCGTTGATCGCTATAAAAAATCCCGCTGCAGCGGGATTTTTTTTGCCCTCAGGGCCGATATAAAAAAAACGGGAGTCGCAGATGCGCTCCCGGTTTGTACTTTCAACCGCGCGGCGGATTACTTCGCTACCGCCGTTTCCAGCCAGGCTTTAAAATCGTCGCCCAGCGTTTTGTGACGAATACCATATTCGACAAACGCCTGCATGTAGCCAAGCTTATTACCGCAGTCATGGCTCTTGCCTTTCATATGATAAGCTTCAACCGTTTCTTTCTCGATCAGCATATCAATGGCGTCAGTCAGCTGAATTTCATCACCAGCGCCCGGAGGGGTTTTCGCCAGCAGCGGCCAGATATCGGCGCTGAGGACATAACGCCCCACCACCGCCAGGTTGGACGGCGCAACGTCAGCTTTTGGCTTCTCAACCACGCCCACCATCGGTACGCTTTCGCCCGGCTTCAGGGATTCGCCTTTGCAGTCAACCACGCCATAAGCGGTTACGTCTTCGACAGGTTCAACCATAATCTGGCTGGCGCCAGTCTCATCGAAGCGAGAGATCATCTCAGCGAGGTTATCGCGGCTCAGATCGGATTCATATTCATCCAGAATAACGTCTGGCAGAATAACCGCGACCGGCTCATCTCCCACTACCGGATGGGCGCACAGCACCGCGTGACCCAGACCTTTCGCCAGGCCCTGACGAACTTGCATAATAGTCACGTGCGGCGGGCAAATAGACTGCACTTCTTCCAGCAGCTGGCGTTTTACACGTTTTTCCAGCATCGCTTCCAGCTCAAAACTGGTATCGAAATGGTTTTCGATAGAGTTTTTCGACGAGTGCGTTACCAGAACAATTTCAGTAATTCCTGCAGCGATACATTCATTAACAACGTACTGAATTAACGGCTTATCTACCAGCGGCAGCATTTCTTTTGGAATCGCTTTGGTGGCCGGCAGCATCCTGGTGCCTAATCCCGCAACCGGGATAACCGCTTTTCTGACTTTAGAATTAAGGGCAGCCATTGAAATCTCCTGGACTGTTTGTTTTTTAAACTTCTCGTTACAAATAACGTGTCGAGTATATCAGTCAACCGCGTATTCACTGGTCTGAAAAGCTGCCGATAGCCTCGAATTAGGACTTTTACGCATAAAACTGCTCGATGTTACCACCGCTAAAGGGCAAGAGGTAATCCCGTCTGCTTAGATATAAACGCAATTGCTCATTCCGCAGACAACATTAAGCGTAAACGACCGCCAGCCCCCCAAATTTGGCACTGCCACGAGGTGCAGCGTTGGCTAATTTGGTTAAGATAAGCATCACCCAGCGTCCCCAAAGGAACGCCATTACTAATCTGAATTTGATGCTCCCCCGTATTCAGCGTGCCATTAAGTCCCGCTGACACCAGAATTAAATTTTTCAGCCCGCTGTGGTAATACCCTACTAACAGAGGGAACTGGCCCGGAAGATTTGCCTGACGCAGCAGTTGATTCACCTGTTTTAACAAACTTCCCATTTCTGGTAGCCGTTGTCCCTGGTGCGCCAGTTGCTCCTGCAGCAGACCATTAAACAACGCGCGCAGCAATAATGCTGCCAACACGCCATTATCGCCTGCGCGTGTGACATCCAGACAATAGAAAGCCAAATCATTTTCCGAAAGCGGTGCGATATCGAGTACCAGACCGGGCTTGTCTGCCGACACCAGTTGTCGATAATGAATACGGCAGTGCGACATTTCCTGTTGCACCGGCGGCTGTAATTCCTGCAATAGTCTTGAAGCGGCGATGGGATTACTGACCAGCGCATCCCAGTCCTCAAATAAACGCTCTTCCTCTTCCACGCGCGAACTGAACATCGCGGGATAGAGACAGGCGTAAACGGTCTCGCGCAGGCGATCGAAATCTTTTACTGGCTTTAACAGCACGTCCTGGACGCCAAGTCGCAACGCTTTAGCTATATCCGCCATGTTTTCGGTGGCGGAGATCATCAGGATCGGTAACTGTTCGCCGCGGTTACGCAGCGTTTCCACCAGCTCCAGACCGTTCATTCTCGGCATAGAAATGTCGCAAATCATCAGGTCCGGATGCACCTCCGTCATTTTATGCAGGGCATCCTTGCCATCTTCCGCCTGGAAGGTTGTTGCTCCCAGCGAGGTCAGCCATCCATGCAAGAGTGAGCGGAAAACGGGTTCGTCTTCAACTATCAGAATCTGTTTTCCCGCCAATGGCTGCGTCATGATATCTCCCCTGGCTGACGATAATTCAATAGTGGCACGCTATTCTCACTATCGCCTGTCAGAATTTGCTTAAGTCAGTAACTCGTACGTCAAACGGCTGTACGCACTAATGGTAATAATTCATCCATTTTCTTTTCTACCGCCAGTTGCCCCGCGGCGATCGCCTCTCCGGCGCGATGAAAATCGAGCGTCGAAACTTGCGGACAGTATGGCTGCAACAGGATATCCGGCGGGTCACCCGCCATACGATTGCGTTTAAGACGGTTTTCCAGTACCTGGATAGAGGTGGTCATGATCTCCATCGCCGTCGGCGTCACGGCCGTACGGCGGGAACTCATTCGCGTCAAGCGCGCGCGCAGACGAGTATGCCATGGCCCCTCCTTCTCTTCCGCTTCCTGCCGCGGCATTTCAAGGGAGAACAAATCCTGCTGCATAAGATGGGCATCATGTTGCAGGTCGACGGCAATCACAATATCCGCTCCCATTGCCCGGGTGAGCGACACAGGAACCGGATTGACCACCGCGCCATCGACCAGCCAGTAACCATTATGCCTTACTGGCGACATTAACCCCGGCATACTGCAGGAGGCGCGAATGGCTAAATGTAGATCGCCTTCGGTAAACCACAGCTCCCTACCGGTGCTTAAATTGGTGGCAACAGCGGCAAACCGGCGCTCGCAGCGTTCAATCTCGGTGACGGGCATAATGCGGCGGTAATGATTGAATACTTTTTCCCCCCGCAGCAGTCCCCCCCGGCGCCAGGAGAGATCCATCAGCTTCAGGACATCCCAGTTGCTGAATGAGCAGACCCATGATTCGAGTGCCGGGAGTCGGTTACAGGCATACGCCGCCCCTACCAGCGAACCGATAGAACAACCGGCTACGATATCAATCTCAATACCGGCCCGCTGGAGGGCGTTGATGACGCCAATGTGCGACCATCCGCGAGCGGCTCCCGCACCTAGCGCCAGACCAATTTTAAGCTTTCTCATTAGTACTAATAACTATCCTTCCACTCTGAGCGTGGCAACATTGTCACGGCTCAGTTAACATAATGCCCTTTGGCGTAGAAGCGCCGTTACTCTTTCTTCCATGGAGGCAGTTTTGTCGCAATTATGCCCCTGTGGCAGCGCACTGGAGTATAGCTCATGTTGCCAGCGATATCTGTCCGGCGCTGAGCTTGCGCCGGGCCCGTCACAGCTTATGCGCTCCCGTTATAGCGCGTTCGTCATGAAAGACGCTGACTATCTAATCAAAACCTGGCACCCGTCCTGTCAGGCGCAGCAATTTCGCGCCGAACTGGAGAAAGGGTTTTCCCAGACCGAATGGCTGGGCTTAACCCTGTTCGCCAGTGATGAGGGGCGAGCTCCAAATGAAGGTTTTGTCAGCTTTGTCGCCCGCTTTAATGACAATAACCGCCCTGGCGCCATTATTGAACGTTCCAGATTCTTAAAAGAAAATGGACAGTGGTACTATATCGACGGGACACGACCGCTGATTGGCCGTAACGACCCCTGCCCCTGCGGCTCAGGTAAAAAATTTAAAAAATGCTGCGGCCAGTAACGCTGGCGCAGCGCTTGCAAACATTACAGGATTTTCCTCGCGATGCATTCATTACAACGTAAAGTACTACGCACTATTTGCCCTGATCAGAAAGGCCTCATCGCGCGTATCACCAATATCTGCTACAAGCATGAACTCAACATTGTGCAGAACAATGAGTTTGTTGACCACCGTACCGGTCGTTTCTTTATGCGCACCGAACTGGAAGGCATTTTTAACGACGCTACTCTGCTAGCCGATCTCGACAGCGCCCTGCCTGAAGGCTCCATCCGCGAACTGAATCCGGCAGGCCGTCGCCGGGTGGTGATTCTGGTGACGAAAGAGGCGCACTGTCTGGGCGATCTGCTGATGAAAGCCAACTACGGCGGGCTGGATGTCGATATTGCCGCGGTTATCGGCAACCATGACACCCTGCGCTCGTTGGTGGAGCGCTTTGGTATTCCGTTTGAGCTGGTCAGCCATGAAGGACTGAGCCGCGAAGAACACGATCAGCGGATGGGCGATGCTATCGCCGCCCACGAACCGGATTACGTGGTGCTGGCCAAGTATATGCGCGTCCTGACGCCAGAATTTGTTGCCCGCTTCCCGAACAAAATCATCAATATCCACCATTCGTTTTTGCCGGCGTTTATCGGCGCCCGTCCCTATCATCAGGCCTATGAGCGCGGCGTGAAAATCATTGGCGCTACCGCCCACTACGTGAATGACAATCTGGATGAAGGCCCGATCATCATGCAGGACGTGATTCATGTCGATCATACTTATACCGCAGAAGATATGATGCGCGCTGGGCGCGATGTCGAAAAAAACGTCTTGAGCCGGGCGCTGTATCAGGTACTGGCGCAGCGCGTCTTCGTTTACGGTAACCGGACGATTATTCTTTAATCGACTGAGAAATGAATTGGTTAGCTTTACGGCGTTACGCGTAAAAATCAGGCAACCAGTTTATTTTTGTCAAACGAATGCTTTACAGGGGCGCATCATTTGGTATGATGCGCCCCGCTTCCCGAGAAGGAAGCAGGCCAGTACCAAGCATTACCCCGTGGTGGGGTTCCCGAGCGGCCAAAGGGAGCAGACTGTAAATCTGCCGTCATCGACTTCGAAGGTTCGAATCCTTCCCCCACCACCACTTTCTGGCGACGCTTTGCGGAGCCGGAGTTGGTTGGGTAAACTAATCAGCTCAATACTAAAGAGAGCAGTCTCTTTAGTATTACAGAAAGAACTGGGTAGCCGAGTTTCAGGATGCGGGCATCGTATAATGGCTATTACCTCAGCCTTCCAAGCTGATGATGCGGGTTCGATTCCCGCTGCCCGCTCCAGACGTGCTGATATGGCTCAGTTGGTAGAGCGCACCCTTGGTAAGGGTGAGGTCCCCAGTTCGACTCTGGGTATCAGCACCACTTTTTAGGTTAAAGTTCGGCACGTTGTAAAGAATTTGCCTGGCGACAATAGCGCGGCGGTCCCACCTGACCCCATGCCGAACTCAGAAGTGAAACGTCGTAGCGCCGATGGTAGTGTGGGGTCTCCCCATGTGAGAGTAGGGAATCGCCAGGCATCAAATAAAGCAAAAGGCCCAGTCGAAAGACTGGGCCTTTTGCTTTTGTGTTATCTGTTGTTTGCCGATGAGCTTCTTTGCTGCCCAGGGAAAATCTAACTGGCATCGATATGAACGTTGCGCAGCAACGGTCCGGAGAGAGGGACAGGACGTTCGCCATCATTGCTCACCATCAGAGTAAAGGCCCGCTCTTCGACCGGGCCTTTGGTGTTTGTTGGTTCTGAACCCTGAATCTGAAAAGTTTGCCGATAGCGATGGACGGCTCATTGCCAGCGGTCTCTGGCAACAACAACGGCTAAGAAAGCTGGCGAACTATCGTCAGGAAGAGCCTGAATGATCGCTTACTTTGGGGAATGGAGTGGAGCAGATACAGGGGATATACCTGTATCTGCGGTTGGGGAAGCGATCTAGCGGGTCAGAGCAACGATCCCTAACGTGAGGCCGGCTACCGCGGCCGCACCCCCGGCGATTGCGCCTGCGGTTTCCCAGTTGTCTTCTGTTGTGCCTTTCATACAGGTATTGGTATGGACTAAGCGGCCTTGCGAGTCATAAACCGGTACGCAGGGAGAGTCATGGGCACAGCCTGCCAGTAGAGAGGCCAGCAGCGCCACGATTAAATACTTTTTCATGATATTACCTCTGGATAATCCGCTAGGTTGTACTGAAAGCCAGTGCAGAACGGAATGGCTTATTTTATCACCGCGAATTGTCCGGGCCGGAGGCCGAAATCATCTCAATATATGAGCCGCGTAAATATCGTGAAGATAAGCGCGGGAATATGCAGAAAAGATGGAGAGAAAGATTGTGATTCAGCGATGCTGCGTGCGATGGCGGTTGCCAGACTGCGGCGCGTTTAGCTGGCTGCCAATATTGCATGCGAAAAAAAGCGCCCGCAAGGGGCGCCTTCAAGACATAGCCGAGTTATTCAGCGTGCCGGGTAAAGCGTCGTCTAACGACCACGAAGAACACCGGAACAAAGAAGATCGCCAGCAGCGTCGCGGTCAGCATCCCGCCCATCACGCCGGTGCCAACCGCATTCTGCGCCCCGCTGCCGGCACCATGGCTAATCACCAGCGGCATGACCCCGAGAATAAAGGCCAGAGAGGTCATCAGAATAGGCCGCAGGCGCATCCGCGATGCCTCCAGCGTGGCCTCAATGATCCCTTTCCCTTCTTTCTCCATCAGATCCTTGGCGAACTCGACGATCAGGATCGCATTCTTGGCCGACAAACCGATCGTGGTCAAGAGTCCGACCTGGAAGTAAACGTCATTATTCAGCCCACGCAGCGTGGCGGCTAACAGCGCGCCAATGACCCCCAGCGGAACCACTAACATGACTGAGAAGGGGATCGACCAGCTCTCATACAGCGCCGCCAGACACAGGAAGACGACGATCAGCGAGATGGCATAGAGCGCAGGCGCCTGGTTGCCGGAGAGCCGTTCCTGGTAAGACATCCCGGTCCAGTCATAACCGATGCCGCTCGGCAGTTTACTGGCCAGCGTTTCCATCAGCGCCAT
>OGGO01000860.1_pt1 | contig 22219 bp, 16 predicted proteins | sample 1571231 | NCBI WGS metagenome assembly OGGO01 (sample SAMEA2582036, study PRJEB24529) | metagenome | biome: Human gut stool | place: China | collected 2011 | reverse complement strand
GCGCCTTCTTTTTCTAAAAGCTCGACCAGGTGGTTGTTGGCTGCCGGCAGGAACTTTACAAGGATTTCTCCCACAATCCCCACCTTTGGTTTTCTGACACCGGTTCTTGGCAGATTGTCAAAATCCCGTATGATTCCCCTGATGTTGCGGCCAAATTCCATCATGGCGGCGCTGCGTTTGGACAGGGAGGCAATGCAGCGGGCCTTCCATTTCTCATGCAGTGCGTTTGCGGAACCCGGAACCTTTTCGTAAGGACGGGTGGCATAGAGCACGCGCATGAAGATATCGCCGTAAACAATGCCCTGCGTGGCCTTGGTGATGAGTCCCGGTGTGAAGGTGAAACCAGGGTTGGTCTCCATGCCGTTCGCATTGACGGAGATGACCGGAATCTGAGGCATACCGGCTTTTTCCAGTGCACGGCCTGCATTGCTTTTGTTATCAGAGGCAGCGTAATCTTAAAGCCCGGATTCGTCTCCATACCGTTGGCATTGAGCGAGATAACGGGAATCTGTGGCATAACGGCCCGCTCCAGCGCGCGTCTGATAAATCCGATATAGTTGGATGCACGGCAGCCACCGCCGGTCTGGCTCATCAGGACTGCAGTGTGGTCCAGGTCATATTTGCCGGATAACAGCGCATCCATGATCTGGCCGATGACGATCAGGGACGGATAGCAGGCATCGTTGTTGACGTACTGCAGTCCGACATCGACCGCATTTTTGCTGTCATTCTGCAGCACCTCGATCTTGTAGCCGAATGCACGGATAGCCGGTTCGATCAGCTCAAAGTGGATCGGAGACATCTGCGGGCAGAGCAGGGTGTAGTCTTTCTTCATTTCCTTGGTGAAGACAACACGGTTGTAAGCGCTGGATACGACCTTGCGCTCGAAATGCTTCTGCTGGCGCACCTTTAAGGCTGCAATCAGGGAACGGATACGGATTCTTGCCGCACCGAGATTATTGACCTCATCGATCTTTAATACAGTGTAGATCTTGCCGGAGCCGGTCAGGATATCGTGTACCTGGTCGGTGGTAACGGCATCCAGGCCGCAGCCGAAGGAGTTGAGCTGGATTAAATCCAGGCATTCGCTGTTCTTTACATAGGTGGCAGCGCGGTACAGTCTGGAGTGGTACATCCACTGGTCGGTGACGATGAGCGGGCGCTCTGCATCGGCCAGGTGGGAGATGGAATCTTCCGTCAGGACTGCAAAGCCGTAGGAGGTGATTAGCTCCGGGATACCGTGGTTGATCTCCGGGTCAACGTGGTATGGACGTCCGGCGAGAACGATACCGCGTTTTCCGGTCTCTTCCATATATTTTAATACTTCCTCACCTTTTTTCTGCATTTCCATGCGGACAACAGCTAATTCCTTCCAGCCTTCGGAAACTGCATCGCGGATCTCCGCTTCGGAAATGCCGAATTCAGAAGAACCAAATACCTTGATGAGCTGGGAGGATAAGGTGTCCTCATTTGTGAATGCCATAAATGGATTTAAGAACTTCACCTGACCGGAAGTGATCTCATCCACGTTGTTTTTAATATTCTCTGCATAAGAAGTAACAATCGGGCAGTTGTAGTGGTTGTTAGAATCCGGGAACTCATTTCTCTCGTATGGGATACACGGGTAGAAAATGAAATCCACATTCTGATGGATCAGCCAGGTCACATGTCCGTGCGCAAGTTTCGCAGGGTAACATTCGGATTCGGATGGGATCGAATCGATACCAAGTTCGTAAATCTTACGTGTGGAGGACGGAGAGAGTACCACGGAGAAACCTAGTTTTTTGAAGAAGACTGCCCAGAATGGGTAGTTCTCATACATATTTAATACACGTGGGATGCCGACGGTACCGCGGGCTGCCTCCTCTGCACTTAACGGTTCATAGTCAAAAATGCGTTTGTTCTTATATTCAAAAAGGTTTGGAATGTTGTCTTTGTTCTTCTCTTTTCCAAGACCACGCTCACAGCGGTTGCCGGTAATATACTGACGGTTGCCGGAGAAACGGTTGATGGTTAAGAGACAGTGGTTCGTACATCCCTGGCATCTTGCAAGCTTCGTGTCAAAAGTCAGTGCATTGATCTCATCAATGGAGAGCATGGATGTCTGATAACCTTCCTCATGGCGTTCCCTTGCGATCAGGGCAGCGCCGAAAGCTCCCATGATACCGGCAATATCCGGACGGATACACTGGACACCGGCAATTTTTTCAAAACTTCGTAAAACTGCATCGTTGTAGAATGTTCCACCCTGTACCACAATGTTTTGACCGAGGTCTTTTGCATCGGAAAGCTTGATTACCTTATATAAAGCATTCTTGATAACGGAGTAAGCAAGACCGGCAGAGATATCAGCGACGGATGCGCCCTCTTTCTGTGCCTGTTTTACTTTGGAGTTCATGAATACGGTACAGCGGGTTCCAAGATCGATCGGGTTTTTCGCAAAAAGGGCTTCTTTGGCAAAGTCCTGTACAGAGAAATTCAGTGATTTTGCGAATGTCTCAATGAAAGAACCACAACCGGAAGAACAGGCTTCATTTAACTGGACACTGTCAACGGTCTGGTTTTTGATCTTAATGCATTTCATATCCTGACCACCAATGTCGAGGATACAGTCAACTTCCGGATCAAAGAATGCTGCGGCATAAAAATGTGCGACAGTTTCTACTTCGCCGTCATCTAATTTCAAAGCAGCCTTCTGCAGAGCCTCACCATATCCGGTGGAGCAGGAGTGTACAATGTGTGCTTTTTCCGGCAGTTTGGAATAAATATCCTTGATCGCACGGATCGCAGTAGAGAGCGGGCTTCCGTTGTTATTGCTGTAGAAGGAGTACAGCAGAGAACCATCCTCACCGATCAGGGCAACTTTCGTTGTGGTGGAACCTGCATCGATACCAAGGTAGCAGTTACCTTCGTAAGATGCCAGATCTGCGGACTTTACATGATGTCCGTCGTGGCGTGTGCGGAAAGCATCGTATTCCGCTTGATCCCTGAATAAAGGATCAAGTCTTGCAACTTCGAATTCCATATGGATATCGGACTGAAGTTTTGTATGTAATCCTGCTAAAGTGGTTACTTTGTCCTCTTTATAGTTCAGTGCAGAACCGATCGCTGCAAAAAGATGGGAATTCAAAGGAGTGATCGCATGCTCCGCGTCTAAGTTTAAGGTACGGATGAACGCAGCCTTTAACTCGGATAAAAAGTGCAGAGGACCGCCTAAGAAAGCAACGTGTCCACGGATTGGTTTTCCGCAGGCAAGACCGCTGATCGTCTGGTTGACAACTGCCTGGAAAATAGAAGCGGATAAGTCTTCCCTGGTAGCCCCCTCATTGATCAGAGGCTGGATATCTGTTTTGGCAAATACACCGCATCTGGCGGCGATCGGATAAATTGCCTTATAATTCTTTGCGTATTCGTTCAGCCCGGTCGCATCTGTCTGGATGAGGGATGCCATCTGGTCGATAAAAGAACCTGTACCACCGGCACAGATACCGTTCATACGCTGTTCCACATTGCCGCCCTCGAAATAAATGATCTTCGCATCCTCACCGCCAAGCTCGATGGCAACATCGGTCTGTGGTGCATAGTGCTGTAAAGCAGTGGATACGGAGATGACCTCCTGGACAAACGGCACGTCTAAATGTTTTGCAAGGGTAAGACCACCGGAACCGGTGATCATCGGGGCAATCTGCATATCCCCGAGCTGTTTATAAGCCTTTTCCACTAACAGGGAGAGCGTTTCACGGATATTGGCGAAATGTCTCTCGTAATCGGAGAATAACAGGTTGTCATTCTCATCCAGCACAGCTACTTTGACTGTCGTGGAACCAATATCAATACCAAGTTTATGAAGTGTATTATTATGCATATCTTTCCTCCAAATTATCTCTTGTAAATCAGATCTATCAATAGCTTATGTTCACTATTTCTTCTTATTTATATATATGGGTTCAAAAACCAAGCAATGTACATTATACGACAGGAAAAAACAAAAAACAATGACAAAATAATCTGAAAAATCTAAACTTTTTATGAAGAAATTTAGCGTCGATTGACAAAGGTTTCCTGCATAGATATACTTTAGCTAGATTGTTTGAATAAGAAGACAGTCCAAAGAGTATTTGAAAAAAAGGAGCAGCAATATGAACTGGTTAAATAAACTGGAGCGTAAATTTGGAAGATATGCGGTACCGAATCTGGTCGTGTATCTGATCGGAGCATATTCCGTTGGATTTGTATTGAACATGGTGGCACCGAATATATTGGGATACTTGAATTTCCAGCCTTACTACATTTTGCACGGACAGATCTGGAGACTTATCACATGGATTTTAATGCCGACAGACAGCAATATCATTTTTCTGTTGATCATGATGATGTTTTATTATCAGCTTGGAACTGCGTTGGAGCGCGCGTGGGGAACTTTCCGTTTTAATGCCTATATCATCGGCGGAATACTGCTGACAGAAGTGGGAAGCCTTTTGGCGTATGGTCTGATCTATCTGTTTATGGGAGGCAATTTTGCATACACTGCAAGCACAATGATGGGACAGATGATCAGTACTTCCTATATCAATATGTCTATATTCCTTGCATTTGCGACCTTATATCCGGATATGCAGGTGTTACTGTACTTTATCATTCCGATAAAAATGAAATGGATGGCAGCCGTATATGTTGTGATCATGATCTTCAGCGTGTGGGATACCTATCATGCGATTTATGCATATACCCAGTCTGCATCCACTGCATTATGGTATGCAGGGATCATGCTGTTATGTATTGTGATGTCACTGTTAAATTATCTCATCTTCTTCCTGTCCACGAGGAATCTGAGCCGGTATACTCCACATGAGGTGCATCGCAGGCAGCAGTTTAAGGCACAGATGAGAGAGCCGAGACCGGGTTCCGGTATCGCAAAACACAAATGTGCAGTCTGCGGACGCACAGAGCTGGATGATCCAAACTTACAGTTCCGTTTCTGTTCGAAGTGCGAGGGCAATTATGAGTATTGTCAGGATCACCTGTTTACACATCAGCACATCCGAAGAGTATAAGAACAAAGATACAGTCTTTTTCCAGATGATGGAGGAAGGCTGTATTTTTTATTAGTTAAAAATATCTCCTGTATTAGTTCATCTTATCAATAAAAAATTTTTTTGCAAAAATTGACGTTTTTTTGAAAATTACCATACAAATTATATTGACGATAAAAAATTGCTATGCTAAATTGACTTTTGTATTTTGAGATTAGTTTTTGCTTCGCAAAACAAGGAGGATTATATGAAAAAGGCATTAAGTATTTTATTGGCAATGGGAATGACTGTCGGTATGGTGGCAGGATGTGGAGACACAGCAGACAACAGCAGTGCAGCAGATAATTCTGCAGCAGCTTCTACAGAGGCTGGTACACAGGCAGCAGCTTCCGCAGCAGATATCAAAGTCGGTGTTATTTATATCGGTGATGAGAACGAGGGATATACAGCAGCTCATATGGCAGGTATTGATGAGATGGCAGCAAACCTTGGATTATCAGATGACCAGATTATTGAGAAGACGACGATCCCGGAGGACGAGAAAGCATATGATGCAGCAGTGGATCTTGCAGAGCAGGGTTGTGATATTATTTTTGCAACAAGTTTTGGACATGAGACATACATTTTACAGGCTGCACAGGAGTATCCGGACATTCAGTTCTGTCATGCAACAGGATATCAGGCAGCAAGTTCCGGACTTTCTAACATGCACAACTACTTCGATGCAATTTATGAAGCACGTTATGTATCCGGTGTTGTTGCAGGTATGAAATTAAATGAGATGATCGAGAATGGTGATATCACAGCAGACCAGGCAAAAATCGGTTATGTAGGTGCATTCCCATATGCAGAGGTTATTTCAGGATTCACATCTTTCTATTTAGGTGCTAAGAGCGTATGTGAATCTGTTACAATGGAAGTTCAGTATACAAACAGCTGGGCAGATATGACAGCAGAGGGCGAAGTTGCAAATCAGTTGATCGCAGATAACTGTGTACTGATCAGCCAGCATGCTGATACAACAGGTGCTCCATCAGCATGTGAGACAGCAGGTGTTCCTTGTGTTGGTTACAACGTAGATATGACATCTGTTGCTCCGAACGCAGCATTGACATCTCCTACAAATAACTGGGGTGTATATTATACTTACGCTGTACAGTGCGTATTAGATGGAAAAGCAATCGACACAGACTGGTGCAAAGGATTCTCTGAGGATGCAGTCAGAATCACTCCGGTCAATGAGGCTGTTGCAGCAGAAGGAACAGACGCAAAAGTAGAAGAAGTAGAAGCAGCATTAAAAGATGGTTCTCTTCATGTATTTGATACATCTACATTTACAGTAAACGGATCTTCCTTAGAAGACCTGATCGCAGAAGGCGGAGATTACGCAAAATATGCTGATTACGTTTCAGATGGTTATTACCATGAATCTGAATTAGCATCTGCACCATCCTTTGATATTATCATTGATGGTATCACATCTCAGGCAAACTAATTTTTAAGATAAGCCGGCAGGGCACAGATGGTTTCTGTGCTCTGCAATGATAGAAATATTGGAAGAAAACAGAGAAATCCTTTCAAGATACAGATTGAAAGGATTTTCGTATTTAGGAGGATTATTTGTGGAAACAGGAAACGCTATTGAACTGAAAGGTGTAACCAAACGTTTCGGTGACGTGATTGCGAACGATAACGTGAATCTGACCGTCAGGAAAGGTGAAATTCTTTCGATTTTAGGAGAGAATGGTAGTGGAAAGACTACGTTGATGAACATGCTTTCCGGAATTTACTTCCCGGACGAAGGAGAAGTTTATGTGGATGGAAAAGAAGTGACCATCCGCTCCCCAAAAGATTCCTTCGCGCTCGGTATTGGAATGATTCATCAGCATTTCAAGCTGATCAATATTTTGACAGCCGCCGAGAATATTATTTTAGGTCTGCCTGGAAAAGAAAAACTGAATATGAAACAGGTAGAGAAAGAAATCAGGGAACTGACAGAACAGTATGGATTTGACCTCAATCCGTCCCAGAAAATTTATGACATGTCTGTCTCACAGAAACAGACCGTAGAGATCGTAAAAGTACTTTACCGCGGGGCAGACATTCTGATCCTCGATGAACCGACAGCCGTATTGACACCGCAGGAGACTGAAAAATTATTTGCAGTCCTTAGGAACATGAGGAAAGCAGGAAAATCCATTATCATCATCACACATAAATTAAATGAAGTATTGGAACTTTCTGACCGTGTCGCAGTACTTCGGAAAGGAAAATATATTGATACGGTAGAGACAGCGAAGGCAACCGTAGAATCACTCACAGAGATGATGGTCGGCGAGAAAGTAAAACTGGATATCAACCGTACCGAGCCTGTAGGAGCGGAAAAGCGTATTGAGATGCGTGGCATTACGTGTAAGAACAAGGAGGGACTTAAAGTTCTGACAGAGGCTTCCTTTACCGCCTACAGTGGGGAAATCCTCGGTGTGGCAGGAATTTCCGGAAGTGGACAGAAAGAATTATTAGAGTCCGTTGCAGGACTTCAGCCGATCGAGAGCGGCGAGATCCTTTATTTTTCTCCGGAAGGTACGACAGAAAAAATCTCCGAGATGAAAGCGGAGGATATTAAGAACCTTGGTATCACATTATCGTTTGTGCCGGAAGACCGTCTTGGAATGGGACTTGTTGGTTCCATGAATCTGACCGATAATATGATGATTCGAAGCTATAAGGAAGGCAGACATTTCTTTGCCGACCGTAAATCTCCAAAGAAACTTGCAGAAGATATTGTGGAGAAATTAGATGTTGTGACACCGGGTGTGGATACTCCGGTCAGCAGACTTTCCGGTGGTAATGTACAGAAAATTCTTGTCGGCCGTGAGATTGCAAGCAATCCGACCGTGTTGATGGTTGCGTATCCGGTCAGAGGACTTGACATCAATTCGTCTTACACGATTTACAATCTGTTAAATGACCAGAAGAAAAAAGGAGTTGCAGTCATCTGTGTCGGTGAGGACCTGGATGTCCTGCTGGAACTTTGCGATAAGATTTTAGTATTGAACAGTGGAAAAGTTGCAGGTATCGTGGATGCACGTACCACAACAAAGGAAAAACTGGGACTGATGATGACTGGTTTGACGGAGGATAAGAATGAGTAAGGAAAACGTGATTTCGAAGAAAGAACCTTTTGCACGTATGGTAAAAAGAGACCATATCAGTGTGGGAAAAGCGTGGGCGATCCGCCTGATCGCAGTTGCATTGTCACTGGTAGTAGCGGCACTTGTGATCGTGGCGATCACAAAACAGAATCCAATCGAAGTATATCTTGGAATTATTGATGGAGCAGTTGGAAGTAACCGGAGAATCTGGGTGACCATCCGTGAAATGATGGTGCTTTTATGTATTGCAATTGGTCTTACCCCTGCATTTAAAATGAAATTCTGGAACATCGGTGCAGAGGGACAGATTTTAATGGGTGGTACGGCGACAGCGGCAATGATGATTTATTTTGGGGATAAAATGCCGAACTGGTTATTGTTGATCGTGATTTTTGTTGTCAGCGCTGTGGCTGGCCTGATCTGGGGGGTGATCCCTGCCATTTTTAAAGCATATTTTAATACCAATGAGACTTTATTTACCCTGATGCTGAATTATGTTGCAATGCAGATCGTAACGTTCTGTATTGTATTCTGGGAGAATCCATCCGGTTCTAACACCGTTGGTATTATCAATGCAGCAACAAAAGGAGGATGGTTTCCAACAATTTTTGGCAATGCATATACATTAAATGTTATCATTGTTTTAATAATTACATTAGTAGTTTATGTTTATATGAAATATTCCAAACAGGGATATGAGATCTCGGTTGTCGGAGAAAGCCAGAATACTGCAAGATATGCTGGAATTAATGTAAAGAAGGTCATTATCCGCACCATGATGATCTCCGGTGCAATCTGCGGAATTGCCGGTGCAGTGATCGTCAGTGGTGCGAGCCATACCATCTCTACGAGTACAGCAGGTGGACGTGGATTTACCGCGATCATTGTTGCATGGATGTCAAAGTTTAATCCGCTTGCGATGATCCTTGTTTCCGGATTCCTCGTATTTATGCAGCAGGGATCGATCCAGGTGGCATCACAGTTTGGTCTGAATGAAAATGCATCAGATATTATTACAGGTATTTTATTATTTTTCCTGATCGGATGTGAATTCTTTATTAACTACAAATTAGAGTTCCGTAAGAAAGGAGGCAAATAGGATGACATTATTGCTGACGTTTATCCAGAAGGCAATCGGACAGGGGGTAGCTATTTTATTTGGCGCATCCGGAGAGATTGTCACAGAAAAATCCGGTAACTTAAACCTCGGAATTCCGGGAATTATGTACATGGGTGGTATCGCCGGACTTATGGGTGCCTTCTTTTATGAAAAAAGTACAGAGACACCAAACGGAGCAGTCGGAGTGCTGGTTTCACTGCTGTGTTCCCTGATCGCATCTGCCCTCGGTGGTTTGATTTACAGTTTTCTTACGATCACACTCCGTGCGAATCAGAACGTGGTCGGATTAGCACTTACGACATTTGGTGTTGGATTCGGTAACTTCTTCGGCGGTTCCATTTCCAAACTGGCTGGAGGTGTCGGACAGATTTCCGTTCAGACAACGGCGGCTGCGTACCGCACCACAATCCCAGGTCTTTCAAAGATTCCGGTGATCGGAACACTTTTCTTTTCTTATGGATTTCTGACATATCTGTCCGTTATCGTGGCGGTTGTCATGACTTACTTTTTAAAGAAAACAAGAAAAGGACTGAACTTAAGAGCGGTCGGTGAAAGCCCGGCAACAGCGGATGCAGCAGGTATCAATGTCTCAAAATATAAATATGCTGCCACAGTGACCGGCGCAGCGATCGCAGGTCTTGGAGGTCTTTATTTTGTTATGGAATATCTGGGTGGTACCTGGTCGAACAATGGATTTGGTGACAGAGGATGGCTTGCAATCGCACTGGTGATCCTGGCATTGTGGAATCCGGATCATGCAATCTGGGGATCTTTTGTGTTTGGTGGATTATATATTTTATATATCTATCTTCCGGGATTGAACAGGGCAACACAGGAGCTTGTAAAAATGCTTCCGTATGTTGTGACAATTATCGTCCTGATCATCACAAGTAAGAGAAATAAACAGGAAAATCAGCCGCCGGCAAGCCTTGGAGAAGCATATTTCAGGGAAGACCGGTAAAAGGCATGAAAAGGAAGCGAAGCTGCCTGGGTGCAGCCGCTTCTTTTTTGTTTTGTAAATAGCTGGAAAACAGTGAAAAGTATGCTATAATAAAGAATGCCGAGCGATTTTATGCTTGCGTCTGAATCATACATCATGTAATATGTTAGATAGACTTCATTTTTGAAAAACAAGGAGGAAATTATGGAAAACGAGACTGTCTCTAAGAATTTTATTGAGCAGATGATTGATAAAGATATCGAGGAGGGATACTGCCATGAGGTTCATACCAGATTCCCACCGGAACCAAACGGTTACCTTCATATTGGACATGCAAAGTCCATTCTTTTAAACTACGGGCTGGCACAGAAGTACGGCGGAAAGTTCAATCTTCGATTTGATGATACAAACCCGACCAAGGAGAAAACAGAATTTGTAGAGGCGATCCAGTCTGATATTGAATGGCTTGGCGCTGACTGGGAGGGAAGACTGTTCTTTGCATCGGATTATTTCGACCAGATGTATGAAGGAGCTGTAAAGCTGATCAAAAAGGGAAAAGCTTATGTATCAGACCTTTCCGCAGAACAGATCCGCGAATACAGAGGAACTTTGACTGAACCGGGCAAAGAAGATCCATACAGCACACGTTCTGTAGAAGAGAATCTGGCATTATTTGAAGATATGAAGAATGGTAAGTTTGCCGATGGTGAAAAAGTACTCCGTGCAAGGATCGACATGGCATCTTCCAATATAAATATGAGAGATCCGGTTATCTATCGTGTGGCACATATGACACACCACAGAACAGGTGACAAATGGTGCATCTATCCAATGTATGACTATGCACATCCGATCGAGGATGCGATCGAGGGAATTACCCATTCTATCTGTACTCTGGAGTTCGAAGACCACAGACCATTATATAACTGGGTAGTGGAAGAAGTTGGCAAAGATATGATCCCGGATAAGGATGAGATGCCGCCAAGACAGATTGAGTTTGCAAAATTATACCTTACAAATGTAGTAACTGGAAAGCGTTACATCAAACGTCTGGTAGAAGAAGGCATTGTTGACGGATGGGATGATCCTCGTCTGGTTTCGATCGCAGCACTCAGAAGAAGAGGATTTACACCGGAATCCATTAAGATGTTCGTAGATCTCTGCGGAATCTCCAAAGCAAACAGTTCTGTCGATTATGCAATGCTTGAGTACTGTATCCGTGAGGATTTAAAATTAAAGAAACCGCGTATGATGGCAATCCTTGATCCGGTCAAAGTAGTCATTGATAACTATCCGGAAGGACAGATGGAATATCTGGATGTTGTGAATAACCTTGAAAATGAAGAACTTGGAAGCAGAAAAGTGCCATTTGGAAGGGAAATCTACATTGACCGTGAGGACTTTATGGAAGAGCCGCCAAAGAAATATTTCCGTATGTTCCCGGGAAATGAAGTCCGTCTTATGAACGCATACTTTGTAACATGCAACAGCTTCGTGAAAGATGAGAATGGTAAAGTGACAGAGATCCACTGTACCTACGATCCGGCTTCCCGCGGAGGAAACAGCCCGGATGGACGTAAAGTAAAAGGAACGATCCAGTGGGTATCTGCTGAGAAGAATGTAAAAGCAGAGATCCGGTTGTATGAAAATATTGTGGATGAAGAGAAGGGTGTATACAATGAGGACGGAAGCCTGAACCTGAATCCAAACTCACTGACAGTATTAAAGGACTGTTATGTAGAGGAGAATCTTGCAGACGCAAAGGCTTATGACAGCTTCCAGTTTGTGCGTCAGGGATTCTTCTGTGTAGATGCAAAAGATTCTACACCGGAACATCTCGTATTTAACCGGATCGTTTCGCTGAAGAGTTCATTTAAATTACCATCAAATAACTAAATTGCGATCAAGAAAAGCAGTCAATATTGGAGGAACGGATATGAATTTATTCAAGGGACTGGAAAAGTTCGGTCTGAAGACAGAGGGTACAGAAAATCTGTTTGAAGAAGAAAAAAGAACCAATGCATCAACAGAGCAGGGAGAGGCAAAAGAAGAAATACCTTCTGAGGAATCATTTCTGTTAGAAAAATCAGTGCGCTGCACTGTGTGCGATAAAGTGTTCAAAACAAAAATGATCAAAAACGGAAGAGTGAAACGTCTCGAACCGGATTTTGATCTGAGACCAAGATTTATGTATATTGATACTTTAAAATATGATGTTGCATCATGTCCAAACTGCGGTTATACAGCAATGAACCGCTACTTTGAACATCTGTCATCGGTCCAGATCAAACTGATCAAAGAGAAAATATGTGCAAATTTTAAGCCGACTGGTGAAGAACCGGCGGTATATGATTATGATACGGCAATCAACCGTTACAAACTCGCACTGTTTAATACTCTGGTAAAAAAAGGAAAAGCAAGTGAGAAGGCATATACCTGTCTTAAGATTTCATGGCTCTATCGTGGAAAGTTAGAGGGCATGGATGAGAAGGATGCTTCGCTGGAACAGGAACGCAGGGAGTGTCTGGAGCAGCAGGAGGCATTTTATAATCAGGCTTATGAAGGCTTTTTAAAAGCAGTATCAACTGAGATGTTTCCAATGTGCGGCATGGATCAGACAACAGTAGATTACCTGTTAGCTGTTATGTCAAAGCATTTCAAACGTTACGATACTGCGTCCAAATGTATTTCCAGGATCTTGTCTACAAGCTCTGCTTCTAAGAAGATGAAGGATCGTGCATTCGATCTGAAAGAGGAGATCATCCGGGAAATTAAGGATTCCAAAGCGTAAAAGGCGGCAGGGGAAGATCAGACATCAGAATTGGCAAAGAGTAAGAGGATTGCAATGAACGAGATTATGATTGATCTGCAGGGGGGTGCGAAAGCACCCCTTTATGAAAAAATATATGAATATATAAAAAATGAGATTGTTGACGGTAAGATTTCCAAAGGGGAAAAATTACCGTCAACCCGTTTATTGGCAAAAAATCTGTCTGTGAGCCGCAGCACGGTGGAACTGGCATACGATCAGCTTTTGGCAGAAGGGTATATTGAGGCAGAACCATACCGGGGATATTTTGTCTGCGATGTTGAGGCGCTGTATCAGTTAGAACAGCGGAACCATATGCAGGAAAAACTGCAGGCAGGGCAGGACTGGCAGCCGGGATGGAAAACTGAGATAAAACATGGAGCAGGATCTTCAAAACAGAAGGAAATTGATTTTTCCCCTTACACGATCGATACACAGAATTTTCCGTACAATGTCTGGCGGAAACTGCATAAAAATGTCCTACTTGATGACAGGGAAGAAATTCTTTTGTCGGGAGATGGACAGGGAGATCACGAACTGCGCATGGCAATTGCAGATTATCTTCATCAGGCAAGAGGTGTGAATTGTGTCGCAGAACAGATTATAATCGGCGCAGGTAATGAATATTTAGAACTTCTGCTTGCGCAGGTGTTAGGAGAAAAGAAGACCGTACTGATGGATGATCCGACTTATCTGCAGGCGTACCGCACTTTTTCTAATATGGGTTATCTGGTGAAAAATATTCCGGCAGAGCAGGGGAGCATGCCGATCGAGGCGGTGCGCAGGGAAAACGCAGATATCTTATATGTTATGCCGTCACACCAGTTTCCTTTGGGAACAGTCATGCCTTTAAAACAGCGGCTGGAACTTTTGAAATGGGCATCGGAGAAAGAAGGCAGATATCTGATCGAGGATGATCATGACAGTGAGTACCGTTATAAAGGAAAGCCGATCCCATCGTTACAGAGCATTGACCACGAGGAGAAAGTCATTTATCTCGGCACTTTTTCTAAGAGCGTTGCACCGTCACTCCGTATCAGTTATATGGTGCTGCCACAGCATCTGTTAAAAAAATATCAGAGTTACTGTGGCTTCTATTCCACAACTGTTTCGAAAATCCAGCAGGAGGTCTTGTGCGGATTTATCCGTGGCGGATACTTTGGAAGACACTTAAATAAAATGCGTGGAATTTATAAAAACAAACACGATTTTCTGGTCAGCGAATTGAAGAAAAGACCGTGGGTGGAAAACATTGCGGGAGATAATGCGGGACTTCACGTTCTGGTGCAGGTGGATACGCAGATGAGCGAAGAGGAATTATGTGAGAGAGCCGCAGAGCAGGGAATCCATCTGATGGGAATATCGGAACATTATATACATAAGCCGCCGGTCTCAAAACCTGTGCTTCTTCTTGGGTACGGAAAACCGGATGAGAAAAGGATTCTGGAGGGGCTGAACCGGCTGGAACATATGATTTTAAAGTGAAAATGATCATGAAATAAATTAGTAAAAAACGCTGCCGCAGATGGATGTGACAGCGTTTTACTATGCAGGAGCATTAATTATTTTTATTATTTTCTTTCTGCAGCTCTAACATCTTCATTGCGCGGACTTTTAATGGAAGTCCGAATAATGTGATGAATCCATCTGCATCGTGATGGTCGTAAAGATCACCTGTTGTGAAGCTTGCGAGGGACTCACTGTAGAGAGAGTATGGGGAAGTAGTTCCGGCTTTGATGATGTTTCCCTTGTAAAGCTTGAATTTTACTTCACCGGTCACATATTCCTGTGTGGACTCTACGAAAGCCTGTACTGCCTCACGGAGTGGTGTGAACCATTTTCCTTCGTATACGATCTGGGCGAGCTTGTTACCCATATCTTTTTTCACTTCCATGGTGGCACGGTCAAGAACAAGTTCCTCTAACTGCTCATGTGCTTCCATAAGGATTGTTCCGCCAGGAGTCTCATAAACACCACGGGATTTCATACCTACAACACGGTTTTCAACGATATCAATAATGCCGATTCCGTGTTTTCCACCGAGTGTGTTTAATTCACGGATAATATCAGAAACTTTCATTTTCTTTCCATTGACAGAAGTTGGAACACCTTTTTCGAATGTCATAGTGACATATTCGCCCTCGTCCGGAGCTTTCTCAGGTGGAGTAGTCAAAACTAAAAGATGTTCGTAATTTGGCTCTAAGGATGGATCTTCCAACTCAAGACCTTCATGGCTGATGTGCCATAAGTTACGGTCACGGCTGTAGCTGGAATCTACAGAGAATGGAAGATGGATGCCATGTGCCGTACAGAAATCGATCTCATCCTGACGGGACTGTAATTTCCAGTTGCTGTCACGCCATGGGGCGATGATCTTTAAGTCCGGAGCAAGTGCTTTGATACTTAACTCGAAACGGATCTGGTCGTTACCTTTTCCGGTAGCACCGTGACAGATCGCTGTAGCACCTTCTTTTCTTGCAATCTCAACTAATTTCTTGGCGATTCCCGGACGGGCCATGGAAGTACCTAATAAATATTTGTTTTCGTATACAGCGTTTGCCTGTACGCATGGAACAATGTAATCATCACAGAATTCATCTACGATGTCCTCAATGTATAATTTGGAAGCACCGCTTAATTTGGCTCTTTCGTCAAGTCCGTTTAATTCTTCTTCCTGTCCGCAGTCTACGCAGCAGCAGATAACTTCATAACCATAAGTTTCTTTTAACCATGGGATAATGGCTGTGGTATCAAGACCACCGGAGTACGCTAAAATAACTTTTTCTTTCATGAGAGTGAATCCTTTCTGTCGTATATTCTTTTTATCATGTAAACCGTTCTTTCATGCATGACAATGAGTCTGCCACGAAACGATTTCTTCTGAAACCTAATATATACTATGTGGACAGGAAATGCAAGTGAAAAAATATACATAATTTAATAATAAAAATGCATAAAAGTATGCAATAACAACAGAGGTTTATACAGGGATATTTATATAAATTAAGGTAAGAAAATTGTAAAACCAAGAAAAATAAGAAAAAATACTAAAAATAGTGTTGCATAAAAATAATAATGAATGTATAATTATGCAATAGCGATTGAAAACCGGGAAACAAAAAATACTTTACTATCCTAAAGAGCTGTACTATGATAGAAACGAATTAGAGTGGTAAAGTGTAAAAAGAGAAAACCCTTCGGGGAGATTGGAGAATAGATTATGGTAAAAGTTGGGATTATTGGAGCGACCGGCTATGCAGGAAACGAGCTTGTCCGGTTATTGATGGGACACAAAGATGTGGAGATCATGTGGTACGGTTCCAGAAGCTACATAGATAAGAAATATGCAGAAGTTTATCAGAATATGTTTGAGATCGTAGAGGATACCTGTCTCGATGATAATATGGAAGAACTTGCTTCCAAGGTGGACGTGATCTTTACCGCAACGCCACAGGGATTTCTGGCAGGTGTCCTGACAGAGGAGATCTTATCCAGAGTAAAAATTATCGATCTGAGTGCGGATTTCCGTATAAAAGATGTCAGAACTTATGAGAAATGGTACAAGATCGAACACAGGAGCCCACAATTCATTGAGGAAGCTGTGTATGGACTCTGTGAACTCAACCGTGACAAGGTAAAAGGTGCAAGACTGATCGCAAACCCGGGATGTTACACAACCTGTTCTATTTTAACGGCATATCCACTCGTAAAAGAGGGACTGATCGATCCTGACACCCTGATCATTGATGCAAAATCAGGAACATCCGGAGCCGGAAGAGGTGCAAAACTTCCTAATCTGTTTTGCGAGGTGAATGAGAATATGAAAGCTTACGGCGTGACGAATCACAGACACACACCGGAGATCGAAGAACAGCTTGGCTATGCGGCAGGAAAAGAGATCGTGGTCAATTTTACCCCACATCTCGTACCGATGAACCGCGGTATCCTTGCAACAGAATATGCAACGTTAAATAAGAAAGCAGACGGCACGCTTCCAACATACGAGGAAGTGAAAGCTGTTTACGATAAATATTATAAAAACGAAAAATTTGTCCGTGTACTGGAAAAAGATATCTGCCCGGAAACAAAATGGGTAGAGGGAAGCAATTACGTGGATGTGAACTTCAAAATTGATGAGAGAACCGGAAGAATCGTCATGATGGGAGCACTCGATAACCTTGTAAAAGGTGCAGCCGGTCAGGCAGTGCAGAACATGAACCTCTTATTCGGTTTCGATGAGGCGGAGGGATTAAATCTTGTCCCAATGTTCCCGTAAGAGACCGTGGAGCAGCCATCCGGCCAAGATGAACAGCATGCGAAGCCGATTTATAGAAAACTGCCCCGGAGAGGCAGACAGCAAGGAAGATGAAAAATAACATGAATGATACAAATTTAACGATCCGTCCCATGACAATAGATGACTTTGAGCAGGTACACAGCCTCTGGATGGAGATTCACGGCTTTGGCATCCGAAGCATTGACGATTCGAAAGAGGGTGTGGAGCGTTTTATCCGAAGAAATCCGACTACGAGCATGGTGGCAGTGTGTGATGGAAAAATCGTCGGCGCGATCCTCTGCGGGCATGACGGCAGAAGAGCAGGACTTTATCATGTCTGTGTACAGGAAAATTACAGAAAACACGGAATCGGGCAGAAACTCGTGGAGCGGTGTCTCGAAGCATTGAAAGCAGAAAAAATTTCCAAAGTCAATCTGATCGCCTTCAAGCAGAACGAGATTGGCAACCGCTTCTGGCAGAGCCTCGGCTGGAAATACTGCGACAACGTGAATTATTATGAGTATGTACTAAATGAAGAGAATATTACCGTGTTTAATCCGTAGAAAGAATTAATATAGACAATTGCGAAACTCCTGAAAACCTAAATTAAATTGTGAAAAATTAACAAAAGACATGAAAGACATTGGGGAACCGCCGGTTCTTAGAAGGCAGGTACAACGTAAGTTGTACCTGGCTTCTTAGTACCGTTGCGAGTGACACATAGCGAGAGCGTGTCTTGAATGTTTTTGTTGATTTTGAACAATTGAAAGAAGAGTAGGAGGAGTTTCGCAATTGTCTAAATAACGAATAATTATAAGGAGATAAATCATGAAACAGATCACAGGCGGTGTGACCGCAGCAAAAGGTTTTCAGGCAGCAAGTACAGCAGCAGGAATCAAATACAAAGACAGAAAAGACATGGCAATGATCTACAGTGAAGTTCCATGTAAGGCAGCAGGAACTTTTACGACCAATATCGTAAAGGCGGCTCCGGTCAAATGGGATCACAATGTCGTATATAACAGCAAAGCGGCACAGGCGGTTGTCATTAATGCAGGAATTGCCAATGCCTGCACCGGAGAGGAAGGCATGGGATACTGTAAGCAGACAGCTGAGAAAGTAGAAAAAGTATTAGGCATTGCAGCAGACGAGGTGTTGGTTGCATCTACCGGAGTTATCGGCATGCAGCTCCCAATCGACCGTATCTGTAACGGGATCGATGCCATGGTGCCACTGTTAAAAGGAGATACCGGGAGCGGAACTGAGGCTTCCAAAGCGATCATGACCACAGACACAAAAAACAAAGAGGTGGCAGTGACCATCGAGATTGGTGGAAAAACAGTAACGATCGGAGGCATGTGCAAAGGCTCCGGCATGATCCATCCAAACATGTGTACGATGCTTAGCTTTGTCACAACAGATGCGGCAATCTCCAAAGAATTATTGCAGGAGGCATTGAGCGCTGATGTGCAGGACACCTACAATATGATTTCTGTTGACGGTGACACTTCCACGAATGATACCTGCCTGTTACTTGCAAACGGGCTGGCAGAAAACCCGGAGATCACAGAGAAAAATGCAGATTATGATGAATTCTGCAAGGCACTGAACTTTGTCAATGAGACGCTGGCAAAGAAAATGGCAGGCGACGGCGAGGGTGCGACCGCATTATTTGAAGTGAAGATCATTGGTGCAGAGAGCAAAGAACAGGCAAAAGTTTTAAGCAAGTCTGTCATCACCTCAAGTCTCACCAAAGCAGCTATTTACGGACATGACGCAAACTGGGGACGGATCCTCTGCGCTATGGGTTATTCCGGTGCAGCGTTTGACCCGGAAAAAGTCGATTTGTTCTTTGAGAGTGCCGCAGGAAAAATGCAGATCATCAAAAATGGTGTTGCGGTGGATTACAGTGAGGAGGAGGCAACCAGAATCCTGTCTGAACCTGCCGTTACTGCAATCGCAGATGTGAAAATGGGTGATGCAGCCGCAACCGCATGGGGATGCGATCTGACCTACGATTATGTGAAGATCAACGCAGACTACCGCTCTTAAGGATTGTGAGATTTTATCATAGTTTCGCAGCATAAAGCAGAGTTTTATTCATTTAGAGAAGCATAAGAATCGAGGAAGCAAAAATGGAAGAAAAAAACATGAACGAACTTTTGAAAAAAGCGGAGGTGCTGATCGAGGCGCTCCCATATATCCAGCGGTTTAACCGTAAGATCATCGTTGTCAAATACGGCGGAAGTGCCATGGTGGATGAGGAATTAAAGCAGCACGTCATTCAGGATGTCACTTTATTAAAGCTTGTTGGTTTCAAGCCGATCATCGTGCACGGAGGCGGCAAAGAGATCAGCAGATGGGTAGAGAAAGCCGGCATGGAACCGGAGTTTGTCAACGGGCTGCGCAAGACGGACGAGGCAACGATGGAAATTGCGGAGATGGTATTAAATAAAGTGAACAAATCTCTTGTAAAACTGGTGCAGGAGCTGGGTGTAAATGCTGTCGGCATCAGTGGAAAAGACGGCGGAATGTTAAAAGTGGAGAAAAAATATTCCAACGGACAGGATATAGGTTACGTCGGCGAGATCACACAGGTCAACCCACAGATTTTATATGATCTTCTGGAAAAAGATTTTCTTCCAATCGTCTGCCCGATCGGCATGGATGAAAACTATGACAGCTACAACATCAATGCAGACGATGCAGCCTGTGCGATTGCGAGAGCAGTCCACGCAGAAAAATTAGCTTTCTTAACTGATATTGAGGGTGTATACAAAGATCCGAAAGATCCGTCCACACTGATCTCGGAACTGCCGATCTCAGAGGCGAAAAAACTGATCGAAGACGGATACATCGGCGGCGGAATGCTTCCGAAATTAAACAACTGTATTGATGCGATCGAAAACGGAGTTTCCAGAGTGCATATTTTAGATGGACGTATCGCACACTGTCTGTTGTTGGAGATTTTTACAAACAGAGGAATCGGAACTGCAATCTTAGGGGATAAGGAGACAAAGTATTATCATGAATAAACAGGATTACATTGATGGAGCAGAGAGTGCGCTCCTTCATACATATAATCGTTTTCCACTGGTCATTGATCATGGGGATGGTGTGTACCTTTATGATACAGACGGAAAAGAGTATCTGGATTTTGCAGCAGGAATCGCCGTGCAGGCATTTGGCTACAACAACAAAGAGTATAACGACGCACTGAAAGCGCAGATTGATAAAGTGATGCACACATCCAATCTGTACTATAATGTTCCGATCATGAATGCGGCAAAACGGCTGTTAAAAGCAAGCCGGATGGATCGTGTTTTCTTTACCAACAGCGGTACAGAGGCAATCGAGGGAGCAATCAAGGCGGCGAAGAAATATGCTTACACCAGGGACGGACATGCAGGACATGAGATCATCGCAATGAACCATTCTTTTCATGGAAGAAGTATCGGAGCATTGTCTGTGACAGGCAATAAACATTATCAGGAACCGTTTGAACCACTGCTTCCCGGAGTAAAATTTGCAGATTTTAATGACCTTGACAGCGTAAAAGCTTTGATTAATGACAAAACCTGTGCTATTATTTTTGAGACAGTACAAGGTGAGGGTGGAATTTATCCTGCAACAGAAGCATTTATAAAGGGTGTGCGTGCGCTTTGCGATGAGCATGACATACTTTTGATCCTGGATGAGATCCAGTGCGGCATGGGAAGAACCGGAGAAATGTTTGCATGGCAGCATTACGGTGTGAAACCGGATATTATGACAAGCGCCAAGGCACTTGGCTGTGGTGTTCCGGTCGGAGCATTCCTTATGACAGAGAGAGTCGCAGAGAAGTCTCTGGCACCGGGAGATCACGGTACGACCTACGGAGGCAATCCATTTGTCGGGGCAGCTGTAGACAAAGTGCTGGAGATGATGGAGCGTGACTATATCACAGAGCATGTGAACAAGGTTGCACCATATCTGGAGAAAAAATTAGATGAACTGGTTGCAAAGCATGATTTCCTGACCGGACGGAGAGGTTTGGGACTCATGCAGGGTGTTGTCTGTGAAAAACCGGTAGGCCAGATTGCAGCAAAAGCATTGGAGGCAGGACTGATCGTGATCACAGCAGGTTCGAATGTACTTCGTTTTGTACCGCCACTTATCATTGAAGAAAAAGATGTGGATGAGATGATATCCAGGCTGGAGAGTATTTTATAATGAAAATAGTACAGAAGAGAATGATCGCAGCAGGCTGTATCTGTGTGCTGCTGATCGGCGGTGCCGTTGTTGTATCAAGACACAGCACTTATGAACAGAAAGAAAAAGAAGCGGAAAATGGAACAGAGACAGCATCAGTTAGCAGGGTGGTAAAACAGCCTGCTGATTTGACGTTCTGGTATAGCGATGAAAGTTACCAGGAATTTTTTGAAAAAGCGGCAGAAGAATATTATGAGGATACCGGTATTGTCGTGGATGCAAAGTATCAGGACAGTATGGATTACATGGATGCTGTATACACGGTGACGATGCAGGGAGAGGCATTTCCGGATCTTTACATGATCGGAAGCGATGAGTTAGAGGAAGCATACCTTTACGGACTTGCAGCAGAAAACACGGCATCTGATATTTATGAGAGTACCGTGGCAGCGAACGCTGTGACAGCGTCCACTTATAAAGAGAAAATGTATGCGTATCCATTAAGTTATAATACCTGTCTGTTTGTCTATAAAAATGGTTATTTTGAGACAGAACCGGAGACATTGCAGGCGATCATTGATTATTCCATCGACAATGAGCCGCCGGAAAATGTGCAGTATCTGTTAGAGTGGGATGTGAATTATTTGCGGGCAGATCGGAAGAGCGTCGTGTAGGGAAAGAGTGTAGATCTCGGT
>OGGO01000858.1_pt1 | contig 22305 bp, 23 predicted proteins | sample 1571231 | NCBI WGS metagenome assembly OGGO01 (sample SAMEA2582036, study PRJEB24529) | metagenome | biome: Human gut stool | place: China | collected 2011 | reverse complement strand
CTTGTCGGCGAAAGACTCCGAGCTCCGAAGACTCCACAATACCGGTGACTTTCAGTAACCCGCCGATGGTGGCATCACCGTCCGCCTGAAGAGCCTCAAGAGTGGTCTTGCCGTGGACGACCAAGTTTCCGGAAACATCTCCATTGCCGTTAAGGTCAAGCTCTGTAGCCGTGACTTTCTTGGCAGAGACAGCCTGCAAAGTACTCGAGCCGTTCACCTTCAGCGTGCCACTGGCCGAAATGTTCGTCGCATTGACAGCGGCCAAAGTGCTCGTTCCGGTCGCCGTGATGCTCGTGACATTCAAACCGCCTTGCGCATTCAAGGATCCCTTGATGGTGACAGCTCCACCGACCACAAAAGTCCCGGACACATCACCATTGCCATTGATGTCGAGATTCGTGCCAGTGACCTTGCCAAAGCTCACGTCGCCAAATCGGGTCGCGGCGGTCAACCCCTGATCAACAGATTCAGGCGCGTTGCCGGACCCCGTCCGGATCAGCTTGCCGGCCACTTGATCAGCCATCAGTTGCTTGTATGTCTGATCAGCAACAGCCACCTTGTCGGACGGCATCGCATCGACCGACATGATTTCGGACGAAAAAAAAGCGCGTTCGCTCGCGCTGTAGTAGTAAGCCATACGTTACCTCTCAATAACCGATTGCCATCCAGTAGGAAGCCACGCCTCCATTGCCGTTGTGCTTGAAGGCCGCGTTGCCCCGCTTGAGCGTCGACAGCGCGAAAGTCGGCGCAAAGTTTCCTTTTGCCTCTGCAACCGCAAAGACCGCTTTGCTTGGGAAGGCCACCGGGAAAGCAATCACGCTGTTTCCGTTCGATGCCAGCATCGCTTGCCCCCATTGCAGAATCAGGCCGTTCGGCAGCTTCTGCATCCCCCAGTCGCCATGCGCCTTCAAAAACGCAGCCAAAAGGTTCGCCGGCGTCAAAGCCTTGGTCTGATCCTTGCCGGCAGCCACTTCTGAGGATGTCGCAATGCGAATCAGACCGGTGCGCCCGGTCGTAGCTGTGCGAGCCGACAAGGATGCGCACGTGACGACACGTGTGGCATCTGTGCCCGTGATCGTCTCATCGTTCGTGGCAAGCTCGACGACGCCCAACGTCGATGTCGTCGCCGGAGGGTTCAGAAGATTGGCGTCGCCAAAAATCACTTGATCGGCACTGAAGTCCGTCACCGCGATGTCGATGGCCAACATCGAAATAGCCATTGCCGACTTTTGCAAAATCGGCGTGTTTTGCGAGTAGACCGCAAAAAGTGTGCCCTTGTCGGTATACAGCCCTACTTCATAGACCGTATAGGCGTCATCCGTACTATCCTGCACCGTGCAGTGGATGATGTTGTCGGCCACAGCGCCGCCGGCGACCGTTGTCAGTCGCTTGAACTCGGCCTGCAGCTGAGTCTGCTCGGGCGTGGCCGTGTACTGACCGGTGCCATAGCCAACCTCGGTAATGAGAACGGCATCCGTGCCGGCTTGCGACGCAGCCACTACCTCATCGAGGCCGGCCTGCGTGATGATCATTTTGAGTTCGTTTGCAGTATCGGGCATCGTTTAGTCTCCCAATGGCTGAATCTGAGGGGCTTCAGACTCCGAACCACCTTCAAGCTCTTCGACTCGTGCCGTCAGCTCGGCAATCGTCTCGTTCAAAGCATCAATCACGGTCTTTAAAGTGGCCGGCGTCACAAACTTGCTTGTCGCCGTGCCGACCGACACCTCTTCGGCACTTGCCGCGCGGTCATCCACGGCCGCCTTCATAGTGGCCGGAGAAACAGCCGTCGTTTCGTCTGTACCGGCCTTAGCCTCGTCCGGAGTCGCCAGGCGCACCGTGCCCGCCTGTTCTTCCGTCGCAGAAGCAAAAGCATTGTCAAAAGCCGCCTTGACGGTGGCCGGCGTCATCGCCTTTGTCGCATCAGTCCCGGCTTTTGCTTCGGCTTCTGTGGCCAGCTCCACAAGACCTTTTTTACCGGTGCCAGCCTCAATGGCCAGAACCGACTTCGGAGTCAGGAAAGTCGTCGTAGACGAACCACCTGCGGCCACTTCGTCGCTCGCAGCCCGGGCATCGACTGCAGCCTTCAAAGCCGCTGGCGTGACAGCTTTTTCGGCGTCCGTACCGGTCTTAGCCTCGTCTGCCGTGGCCGTTTTGATCAAGCCTGCACGCGTATCCGTTGCCAGAAGCTTTGCAAGAGCCGACGGCGTCACAGCGCGCTGCGAATCCGTGCCGGCAAGCGTCTCGGCTTCCGTGGCCAATTCACAGATACCGGCGTTCTCAGTAGTGGCCGCAGCAAAGCTGTACGTCATGCCCTCAAACGTGATCGATGTCGAGTCGATGCCATCAAACTTGATGTCTACCGACAGCAGAGCCTGCGACGTCGAGACCTTCTGCAAGATCACTGACTGCTGCGAAGTCACTGCAAAGAGCGTGCCGTCAGCCAGATACAGACCAAATTCATAGACTGCGTAGCTGTCTTCGGAGTCGTCTCGGATCGCTACATGGATCGTGTTGTCTCCAGTGTCTCCGCCCTCGATCACGTCAATCTGCTTGAACTCGGCCTGCAAAGCGGTCTGAGTCTTGCTCGGCGTGTAGCGTCCGGATCCCAGCCCGATCTTTGTGATCTGGACGGCTGCCGTACCCGTGGCCTCGCCGTTGACAATCGCCGCCAGGCCGGCGTTTGTAATAATGATTTGCATATAACCTCTTATGAAGCTGTGGCCACAAGGCAGCGCGACACAATGGCTCGCGCACCAGCGGCAAGGCCGATGGCTCCATCGGCATCAAGAGAAGTGATTGACTCGGAGCGGATCCGTGCAAAAGCGACAGGGCGAAGATAGGCACACATGCCCATGCCTCCGCCGACCTGCTGCTGGATCACAAAGGTGTAGTGGCTACGCACAGGCTTGGCGTCATCGATGAGACGGATCAAATCCTCTTGCATCTCGGCGTCGAGCACCCCCTCGATCTTCCCAAGCGTGGCGTAAATCGTGAACGTGTGGGGCGTCCCTTTCGGATCCGTCTCCCACCATTCCTTGATAGTTGCCGCCGACTGGATGGAAGCCAGCGCGTCGCGCACTGCTCTGACCGTCCCTTTCTTGCGCTTTTCGGTAACGACGTTCTTGACCACCGAGCGTTTGAGCTCGATCGGCCAAGAGTCACGCCAGACCGACGCATCCCATGCGTAAGCAAGATGGTCAAGCTGCTCACTCGAGAGTCCGTCGATGCTCACGTAGATGCTCGGAAGATCCAGCGCAGCCGTCACCTCTTGAAGCAAAGGATCAAGCGCCTTGCCTGCGCTACTTACCGACTTGTCTCGCTTAATCGAATCAGGGACAAGGTCTAGCAGCGAGGTCTGATCGAGGGTCTTACTCATCTTTGTATCCCTCATAGACGACGCTGACATTCGTGCATTGCGCCACCTGCATCGCTTCGAGCTTCTTCCATGCAGCAGGCTTTAGCTTCGAGTTGTCGACTCGTGAAGCACCGGCAGCAAAGACCAGCTGCAAGAGCTTGCCGGGCGTGATGTCCCTGCCGATCTTCGTTTGCTGCCAGAGGCGATACTGCTCAACAGCAGCCTCGACATCGGCCTGGATCTGAGCGGCCTTGCTCGAATCCTCTTGATTGATCCAGTAGTGCAGCTCGATCTCATAATTCGAGGCTGTCGGCGCCTTGACCACCACGTAGTCGGTCAGCGGTCGAATATTTTCGTCGGAAAGATGTTCTTCGATCTGCTCAAGCGTGTCTTCGGTCGGAAGCGTGCCATCGGTCAGCAGGACATAAACATCAACTTCGCCTGGAGTCGGCGAGTCAACTTTGACGTCAATGATCGCCGGCGACACACTCTTTGCGTGATAAACGTAGGCCTTTTCAGGACCGGCCACCGAAAAAGAGTTCGGCGCCAAGCGGATTCGATCGGCAAAGTCCGGATCGCTTTCAGCATCCGCACCACCCGTCGTGATCGTGGTGTTCTGCGCACCGGACACAAAAGTCATCGGCGTCACGATCGTGCTGATCTGCCCTGCGAGGTAGTCATTGCCGACGGGGCCTGCGACCGTACAGGATGCCGACACCTCGCCTTTTGTTTGACCGATGGGAATCAGAAGATCTTCATCGGTTTCAAAAGTCACGACGCCATTTGTGACCTGCGTCCCTGCCGGAATCGTGTAGACGGATCCGAGGGCCTGAGAAAGCGTGAACTCGATCGTCGTCACAGCCTTACTTTCAGCCATGCGCTCTACGGCCAAGAGCTGACCGAGAGCGTCAAGGTATCCGCCTTGCGCGTAACTCAAGAGGTTCTGCTGTGCCGCAAGATTGATAGCCGTGCGCTGCTGAATAATGACGTCAGCGATCGAGAGTAAAAAAAGGCGGCGGGGATCACCCGCCGCTAGTGTGTCTCCACTGGCTTTTTCGAAGCCTGTGATGATCTGAGATCGGATCGTCTCCGCGTCCGTCTCAAGGAAGTTGACCGGGGCCAACCCCCAACGAGGAATCGTCTCTGCCATCTCAATCTCCAATCGAAACTGTCACGACAGGCTTCAAAACGCCGTCCAAAGAGTCTTCTTGTGAGCCGTTAAAAGTCACTGATTCGACTTTTGCGCGTGGCTCATACGTCTCAACTGCGTCCACAATTTCCGATCGCATCAGCATCTGAGCCACGGCAATCGGCTGGTCGACGTAGTCCCACGAAATGCCGAAGTCACGATCCAAAGGCACCGTTCCTTTGCGCGTGCCGATGATCGTCCGGACGTTTTGAAGGATCTCGACAACTTCGGTTTCCGGATCGAAATTCACTTCGGATCCCAAACTAACGACGTAGTTCATGCCGCCTCCTTCAGGGTTACAGACACCTCGCAAAAGACGCACTGGCCATAGTTGTTGTGGTGCTTTCTGCTTTCCGACAGCGACTCAATAACGAACCGCCCTAAGTAGTCGGATCCGATCAAGAGCCGTTGCGGCTCGTGTGTCTCCATGACCTTCTGCAAAGCCTTGAGCGCAATCGGAGGCGATAAGCCAAGCGCTGCCGCCAGCTGCATCGAAAAAGTCACCTGCAGCAGTTGCGGTCCGATGTACTCAAGCTTCGGCTTCTGTCCGATAACCTCATGCGTCGCCCATCGATCTGTCCGCTCGACCTGAAGGTCTTTAAAAGTCAGCGCCAGGCTGGCGCTACACACAAAAGGGATCGTCCCCAAAAGTCCTAAAGCACTTGCCATGCCGCCCTCGGGATAAAAAAAGCCCCGCCGATCGACTAAATCCGCGGGGTTCGTTTTTTGAATTGAAATTCTTAGTGCGGTCCAGTTGTCTCACCATGAGGTGCCGTGTGAGTGTGGCTGTTGAGGCTGATGCCGCTTGCCACCACGTCTTCGGTTGCCGTCAGCGTGCCGTTGAGCTGGATGTTGCAGTTGGCCACAACACCACCGCCGCCAGTCACCGTAAAGCCGCCCTGGCCGGTGATCAGCCCCTGGACCTTGATGTTTCCTGTAAACAATGTGTTCGGTGAGTCAATCGTTACCGATTCAGAAGCCTGCACTAAAGCCGTTTTGCAGAACACCGAGGCCGACTCCGGCACCGTAATCGATCCTGTCTGTCGATCAAAAACGATCACCGTACCTGCAATCGTCACCGTCAGCGTGTGCGAAGCGCGGTCGTAGCAAATGCGAGTGCCGTCTTTGAAGACCACCGTGCGGCGATCAGCCGTTGTCTCTGGAGGTTCAACATCGCCCGCGTAAAACGAGCCGATGATCACGCCATCCTCAAAGCCATCGCCACGAAAAAGACACAGCACATCCTCTCCGACGTCAACCATCTGATAGTCACGATTACCAAAAGAGTTGCGCTGCATGATGGGCAAGTCGTAGCTCACCATCGAGTTCTCATCATCAAAGATGACTCGAGCCGTGCATCTTGCCGGATCAATTGAGCTGACTTCGCCGATCTTGAAGCTGTCAAATTGCATCAGTATTCCCTGTTGACACGTCGTATTTGAAGACTCGTCGTGTAGCCGCTCCCGCTCACATCGTGAGAAGATGACTCGATGATGAAGTTGCCATCAAAGCTTCCAAAACCCGCACAGGCGATTACGCATCCGGACAAGAGCGACGGATCGCCGATCACCGTCAAACTCCCTGTCACGCGACGCAGATTGACCTTCCGAAGCGTCGCTTTAGCCAATCGTTCGGCCTCCGCTTTCGAGGTAACGCGTTTGCGCAGTCTGTACTCTTGGCCAGAAGAATCGACATTCGGATCCGTATAGCTGAAGTAGTTGACCGCAGGGTTCTTCTGTGCCCGGTAGTCAGGCGTTCGAAGCTTCTCAAGCTCTTCGTCCACCGTGCCGGGCTTCTCAGGCGTCTTGGAAAAGTCGTAACCACCAGCGGAATCCTTCGACTTCTTCTTCATGTCGCGCCAGGCCACCACACAAGTCCGATAAGTCTCGGATTGCTGCGAGCTGAAAGACCACGAAAGCACATCCGAAACGCCCAGCGTGATCGTCTTGATCGGCTCCTTTGTCTCGTAAGACCGTTGATCGAAGATCACGATCTTCTGGTCCGTGACTTTGATCGAAAAGCCTTCGTCTTCGCAAAGTCGCTGAAGAAAAGCCAGATTGCTCTCCTCTTTTTGATCTCTGCGGTCATACTGCGGGTCCTCTTCGATATCAAAAAAGAGTTGCAGACCATTTTCGGCCGCGATCTCTTCCGCGATACCTCGGAGCGTTCTGGATTCCCAAGCCTTGGTAATCGCCTTGCGTCGAATAGGCTGATTCAAAGGCGTCGACACAGCCTGCATCTCAAAAGTACGAGGCGCACCCGACACACTCATGCTGTCCACATAAAAGCGGCCGCAATGCAGTTCGTCCGAGCCCGTTGATAGGTAGGCATCGACCACTTCTCCGCCGTCCGGTTTCCAAGTCGCCGCCCACTTCCCCGTCTCGTCTTTGAGAGTCAGGCGAATCTCATCGGCCTCGCCTGTTTCCTTGTCAGAGAAGGTAAAGGAAAGTAGGTCTGGTAGGACACTTTGAGAAACATCCTGCCCGGCAGCTGTGAAAAGCAACCGCAATTTCGTCTGAAGCGGATTAGACATTGCTGTTCCTCTTCCATGGCGGCAGGTTCTTCTCAAAGTCGCTAGATGTCGTGTCGATTTCCGGCACGTTCAAGACGACGCCGTCCGAAAAAAAGACCACCTTGCGGTGGTCCAGATTGGCGGCGATCAAGCGGTCCATGAAAAGCTCGGATCCGTAGACGGTCTTGGAGATAATGTCCCAAGTGTCTTGAGACTTTGTTGTATACGTGCCCACTTTTCACCTCACGCAAAAGACTTGCGCCTCTGATTCATCTGGACCCTTGCAAGCATTTCTTCAAGCTTCTGCAAAGACAGCCCCATTGCCTGGTTTACACCTTCAACACCAGCCTCACCTTGCACATGAATCACCGGAGCAAAGTTAATCGTCATACCGCCTCCCAATCCTTCGCCCCCGGCTGCTGGCATGGGCTGGAGCATCGTCGAAAGCTGAGACAGCGGGATAACTGCCTCGGCCTCCCCCGCCTCCGCAATCGTCGCAAGCGTCGGTTGTGTTGCGATACCGCCTTCAGCCAGTTGTGGAATCTTTGGCAGTTCAACTCCGAACTTTTGCCCTCCGATGGCAGGCACCCAGTCCGGAACATTGAAAGCCATGCCGTTGATCGACTCGACAATGGAGTTGATCATTGCAATGATCGTGTTTATCGGCCCCTTCATGATGGATGCCAGCGAGTCAAACGTGTTCGCAAAGAACCCTTGAATAGATGTCATTGCGCTGCTCCAAGCGTTTGAAATAACTTGCGCAACGCTAATCGCCATAGCCTTGAGTTCGTCCCAGTTTTTGTAAAGCATCACACCGGCCGCGACGAGTCCGGTTAAGAACAAACCGATGGGGTTTGTGGTCAAGAACTTCAAGGCCGCCCCCAATGCCTTGACCGCAATCGACAGGCCGCCCATCACCGCTGCAGACGTCTTTGACGCCACTGCCGCAGCGACAGCGCTCACTCGGTATGTCACGAAAGCCTTTTGCGCCATCGTGATCCACTTTGCGACCGTCGTAGCGACCTGCAAAGCCCCCAAAGCGATACGAAAACCGATAAACGCCTTAGCAGCAAAAATGGCCGCCGAAGCGATCGAGTCGAAGTTGTCCAGGATGTACTTCGCGGCAGTAGTCACGCTCGTCAAAGCTGTGTTCGCCCACTGCGTCAAAGTAGGAATGGCATCGACGAAAGCTTGACCAAGAGCCTGAACTTGCGGCGAGATCGACGCGATGCTTGCCGAAATGCTCGGCATCTGATCACGCAGTGCCGTTGCCGCTTCCTGTGAAGCTGGCAGTAGCAAGTCCGTAAACTGGCGAGCCACGACGGTGACCTGCGTGCCAAGTGTGGCCTGCATCGCGCTTGCCACGCTCTTCATGGTGCCGGACATCTTGGGCAGTTCGCCTTCAATCGCCAAGAAGCCATCAAGTGCTTTAGCCTCGAGGTCTTCGAACTGCGTGCCAAAAAGCGCCACGCCCGCGGCGTTACGCTTGACCGGGTCGTCGATCTCTTTGAGCCGCTTGACCACCTCGACAAAAGCGGCCTGCGCACGCTCACCGCCCGCGGCGAACATTTGCGTCGCGGTTTCGCCACTCAGTCCAAGCTCGGCAAACGCCTCCATGCTCGACTTCGAGCCGTCTTTTGCCCTGATGTTGAACTCTTTGATCGCATCACCGACCTTGTCGATACTGAAAGCACCATCTTCAGCGCCCTTCACCAAGTGCGCCGCAAACTGCTCGGCCGTAAAGCCCAATGACTGGTATTGGACTGCGTACTCGTTAAAGGTGTCCAAAAGATCGCCGTTTTTGTTCGCACCGTTCTGGGCCGCAAAAGCGATCAAATCGAAGGCCTTTTCGCCATCGATGCCGAAGTTTTTAACCAGAGCAGAAGATGCGCGAGCGGTCTCGGCGACGTCCATATCGAACGTCTTGCCGAGGAGCATTGCGCTCTTTGTGACGTCTTCAAGCTCTTTGCCACTGAATCCACCAGTCTGCCGCATCGTCGCCATCGCTCGAGCGACTTCGTCATAGGACTCGCCCATGCCGGACGTGTAAATCGCCCGGGCGGACTGCTCCATCTGCGCCATTTGCTCTGCAGTAGCTCCGGTAGACGCCTGAATCTGCGCCATTGAGGCCTGAAAATCCGCTCCGGCCTTGAGCATTGCGCCGCCGGCGGCCATGCCAATACCGGCACCAGCACTAGCCGCACCTGCAGCCACTCCTCCCACCTTGTCTACGGCACCTGCAACCGCTCCGAGCTTGCCTTGTCCGCTCGAAAGCTTGTCAATGCGCTTTTGTAGCTTTTCCTGAAGCTCTTGGGCCTTCACGGCAGCCTTTGTAGCGTCCTCAAACTCCTTCTGGCGCTTGACCAGAGCCGACAAGGATGTCTGCGAGGTGCCGTACTCCTTATCGAGCGCCGCCATCGCATCGCGGTTTTTGTCCAGACTGATCTTCGACTTGTCGAGTGCATCTTTGGCCTTTTTGAAGGCATGCTCCATCTCTTTCGTCGGATTTTCAGTCTGGCTGATCGCTCGGCCAAGCTCCGCAACACGTTCTCTGGCCTGCGCGTAGGTTTTTGCGCTTTCGCCGACCGCCTTACGGGCTTTGACCACACCTGTGATTTCGGCAAAAGACGCATTCATGCGCTCCATGTGCGACTGAAGGCCTTCAACCGTCTGACCGGCATCCTTGAAAGACTTCGTAAAGGTGCCGCTCTTTTTGGCCGCCAAATTGAATGCAATTTCGTACTGCTTTAATGCCATGTCAGCACCTAAAACTTACTGCGAATTTCGCTTGCTCTTTTGCTCTGCCGCGATCGCGTCAGCCCAAAGATTTATCTCGGTCAAAGGCACATCGGCCCACTGCAACGGACTGCTGAAAGTGGCTAGACCGATGCGGACATACGCACGCTTCAGCCATGCGTCCGGATCAGAACTCTTCGGCAGTCCTAGAGCATCAAAAAATTGCTCACCTCCTGGGCAAGCTTGCAGTATTCCTTCGCCGGCATCTGCTCGACCCACTCATACGGCTTTTTTGCCGCACGGGCGGCAATAAACGCGCAAAAGTCGATGTCGGTCGTTGCGAGCGCAGAGAAATTGCCTTTACGAGTCCATTCGCGCTTGACTGCCGAAATATCGGTGCCAGTCAGACCTTCAAGATCAAGCTCAACTTCCTTGTATTCAGTGCCTTCGAAGATGTAAGGAGTGCCAAAAACGAATTTCATGTCGTCCTCAAAAATAGAAACCCCGGAAAGCGGCTATGCCTTCCGGGGCGGTTGTTATGCCAAGCCCAAAGCCTTGCGGACTTCAGACAGGTAGTCGGTGCCATCGACCTTGTACAGGTAGTTGTACTTGTCAATTTCCACGACTTCCTTGCCGTCGATCACGAGCTTCAGGTAAGTGGTTTCGATGGTCGTCGAGCTACCCGTTGCCTGGCCCTTCGTGAAGGTGCCGAGGTTCGTCTCCTTGGTCTGACCTTCGATGTAAAGGCGCACCGGCACAATGGCCACTTCGCCGGCCCCCGTGTCGTAGTGCTGCATGGCACCTCGGATGTCGAGCGAATGCTTGCCAGGGGCGGCCAGTGAGGCGACCTTGTCCGTGACGGCGTTCCAGTTGATGACCGTCGTCATCGAGCCGACATGCCCCTGCACAACCGAATCGATTTCGCCTGCAAAACCCGCGCCGGAAATCGTCTCGGTCATCGCCGTAATCGTAGGCGTCGTCACGTCTGCGATGCCCATCATGTCCTGACTTTCGGAGTCGTAGACCCGGAAGTCATTCAATCTTTCAGGAATCTTCATAGGTCTTCACCCCCTCATTCAAAAAGCACGCTCTGGCCATTGACGTCGTACTCCATGATGAACTCGATGTCACGAGCCGGAGACGGCGGACAGACAAACAGACGGAAGCGCAAGATGCCATCCATGAGATCGGTCGTGGGGTTGTCGCTTTCGCGGAACTCCAGGCGACCGGTCAGGATGTACTGGCTTGCGGCAAGGCCATTCAGCCACACGTTCACGCTTGCCACAATCGTGTCGATAAGGCGGCGATTGGTGGGCGCGTCGACCTTCTGCAAGTAGGTCGTAATGATCGTGTTCGCAATCCAGTTCATCATGCGACGGATGGGGATAAAGGCATCCTTTACGTCCGTCGTGCCCGGATAGCAAGCCGTTCGATTGCCCCAGAACTTCCATCCGGAAACTTCGTTTAGAGCCGTGCAAACGCCCTGACCGTTGAGGTAGTTGGCCTGCGTCATGTCCATCCAAACTTCTGCACCGCTTGCGAGAACCGCAGCGGTCATCTGAAGGTTGTGGTTCGACGGCGAGACATACGGCGTGTTGCCGTTTTCACCATCCACCTGCCCCATCAGAGCCGGCAGCTGGCTGGACAAGTGGTAACGCGTGCCGGACAGCGACACCATCGGCCAGCAGGCGATCTGATAGGCATCCGTGATGTTGTTCTGGCTCTTCCAAGCCGACACTCCCGTGTAATCCGTGACCGTGTCAGTCGGCACATCGATGACCGAAATGGCCTTGAATCGGCCGCTGATGTCGACGGACTTAGCAGCCATGACAGCCGCCACAGCCGGGTCACTGGAGTAGCCGGGGGCCGAAATCGTGCAGGGCACGAGGCGGAAACGCGGATAGATCTCGGAGATCAGCTCCAGGCCGCTCTTTTCTCCAGAGACGCCGACGCCGCCGATCACATCTTCGGCTTCCACAGCAGACGGATCCAGCTTGTCAGCTGCAAAAGTGATGCTAGATCCAACAAGGCATTTGAAACCGTCATCGTCCGACAAAGAAGTCACGACCAAATTGCCGTCATCGTCAAAGGAAAGCTCGTAATCCGTGCCAACGGTGTAGGGCGAATCGACATTCGTGAGCGTCACCGAACTTAAGATGATGCCGGTTTCTGTCACAACAGCCGAACCGGTTTTCGCATCAAGAGTAACCGAAACCGTGTCTGCCGTCTTCTTATGCGTCTCTGGATCCAAGACGTTCACAAAGACCACAGGTGCCACACCAAAGAGCGAGAACTGCGCTTGTGCGGCCTCGCACAAGGTGTAGTCAAAGACCTTCAGCCCGCTGGCCGAGTCATCTGCGGCCGGCACGAAACCGAAAGCCGCTACGAATTCCTCATATGTGTTGCACAAAACCGGTCGGTTGACGTTCGTCACGTCAGCCATGTTGACCGGAGCCGTACCAAAAAAAACCGGCATCCCGGATTCGACCGTGGTTGCCGGCAGAAGCGAAGTCGGTACTTCGCTCACATAGACGCCATGCTTATAAGGCATGCTTAACCTCCTAATTCCTTTTGAATGCGGGACACAAAGGTGTGCAAGAGATCACCTTTCGTGCGCACACGTCGCCGGGCCTCAGTCAAAGACTCGACCGGTAAAAAAAGACCCCGCACTGCGGGGCTTTTGTCTCTGAGCTCTTGAATGCTCGCCGGATACTCACCGTCCCAAAAGACGGCGTACTGCCGAAGCAGACCTCGCTTTAGCGTGGGTCCGACGTACACCACCTTGCGCGGCGGCTTTTTCTTGATGACTTTTTTGGCCATCGAATCCTCCTAGTACTCGGGATTTGTCGGAATTACAGTCCTCAATCGCCAGACGGTCTTAAGGTCAACTTGCCAGTAGGCATCGAGGTGGTCAGGGTAGTTCTGCCATGAAAGTTCACGCTCAAGGATGTATCGCTTTGCCAGTACGCCGAAAGGCATTGACAAAAGCGCAGTGCGGACCACGGTCAGCATGTTCATGCAGTGCTCGTAGCCGTCATCGGTCTTCGAGTACGCACCGAAGATGATGCTCACCTCGACCCGCGTCTCTTCATCAGCGGTCGTACCCGCATCGGGACGAATCATGATGAAGGGAATGTCGTCCTCTTTTTGAGAGCGCTTCGGAGGCAAATAGCCGTTGACGATCTTCGGCACCTTGTGCGCAAAGTACTCGTCACCACCGTCGTTCTTGACCTGAACCGGAAGCTCCAAGTCTTTGACGGCATGAGCCACGAACTCGCGGATTGCCTTGCAAAGCTCAATCTCGACCATGAATCTTTCCTCCGTTTTTACCCTTCACACCTGACCGAAGTACTTCCAAGACCTCATGGTCCAGGCGCTTTAGAAAAGTCGATCTCATAGCGGTTTCGACTTCTGCCGAAACTGCTGCATTGCCAACCATCGAAGGCGCCGACGGGCCGGTCATGTCCACCAGCGGAGTCGAAGTCGTGTCCGTACGTTGAAGAATTCGACCTTTGTAGACAAAGGCGTTTTTGATGGGCTTCGGAGCACCACCTCGCTTCACCGCCACTTTCACCGGCTTACGGGCGTTGCCCGTTGTGTCGGTTTTCGGGGTGAATTTGAAGTTCGAAAGAGCGATACGCGTAGATCGAACCGTGAGCATCGTCTCCAAAGAGTCGACAGTTGCCTTTTCCTCGATCTTGATCGCATTGCGAATAGGCTTTGCCTTGACCGTGTATCCCTTTCTGGTGGATTTCACGATCTCAGATCGTCCCGTAATCGCCGAGCGATTAAGCGCTCGCATAACTGCCGTTTCGTAGCCCCACTTGACGCCCGCAAGGGTCTGCCTGGCCTTTTCAAGCTCCTGCTTGATGCCCTTCGAGCCATCGCCGAGGAAGACCTCAAAGTCCTTTTTCATTGGTCGTACCTGCGCGCTTCGATGACAAGCATGCCCATCTCACGACTGACCTTTTTGACCGTAAACGTCCAGTCGTCAACGCTGATCTCTTCGTTTTCAACCGGCGTTGTGATGATGCCTTCGGCCATGTGGATGCGGATGTCGGTTGCAAAGACGCCGTACCGATCAGAAGAGCCGGACTCCTGCGTCTCGATCGTGTCGATCACGCACTTCACCGTTTCGCCTTGCACGATGTGCTCGTCGGCAAACTCCTGAAGGTTCAAAAAGACCCGGTCAATGTCCGATCTGACTACGTCCTTGAACCCCATCTCAGTCCTCCGCTTCCGGCAAGTTGAAAGCGCCTTCCGGCACGCCTTCTTCCTCGGCGACCTTAGCCTGATCGGCCTTAGCGCCGCGCTTGGAACTGGCTTTTTTGGCAGCCTTTACAGTCGTCTTCACGTCACGCTTGACTTCCTGATCAACTGCCTCGACGATTCCTTCTGCAATCAGCGCTTTAGCCTTTACATCATCAACTTCAAACTCGCGTCCGCAGGTGATGCGACGAGAGTCGTGCAAAAGACTGACCTTAGCTCGTACTTTCATGCTGTAACTCCGAAAAAAAAGGAGCGGGGGAAACCGCTCCTTCTTGATTAAGCCGTCAGAGGCTTGACGACGTGGAAGCCGAGAACCTGCTGGATGATCGGCAGCGGACGGCTCTTGATCTGCACAATGCGACCGGCCGGAGCAGTACGCTGTACCCAAGAATCGGGGATGCGTTCACCTCTTACTACAGTGACATTGTTTGCACCGATAAGGCCGCAACCACCATAGGCGAGGGTCGTGCGAATATTCGGAGAAGCAAGCAGCGCCTTATCTTCGGGCACCATTGCAACTTCCGTATCCGTCTCTTCGTCGTAGTACCAGTTGTCATAAGAGTAGAGATCGAGCCCCGAATCCTTCAGATGCCCCCAGTAAGTCACACCCTGCGGCAGTTGCTGAGGGTCGATCTTACCCACATCAACACGGCGCATATCGAGCATCGAGGCATCCAAGAGCTTGTCAAGAATGGTGTTACACACCTTCTGACCCATGACCAGTTCGGTCGGCGTAAAACCGCTCGACTGGATCATGGCAAGACGAAGATCGCGCAAATCTTTCGCGATCTGCTTGGCTGTCGTGCTGGAAGCGTCCCACTTCGTGGTGAGCGTGGTCTCAGGCTTTTCAGCACCCAATTCCTTCCAATAGTCAACCACTTCGTCGTATCCGATACCCTTCACGGTAACCTTGCCGCTGAAAAGCGCTTCGGCACACATGACTTCTTCACGGCGCGTGATGATCTCGTCGAGCTTGGCCAGGTCCTTTCCAAGCTGCTCTGCGGCGCGTTCGGCCGGAGAACGAGTCGAGTACGGATTCTCACCCGGCAGGCGGTTCATGAGGTCTTCCGCCGTCGTGACCGTCAGCGGAGAGACTTCAGGAGCTTCATAAGAAAGTGTTCGGAACCCCTGACGGTCCACAGCTTGACCGCCAACTCGGGGATTCACGAAGGGAGCGATCTTACGGTCACCCTTACCGACAAGGTCAAACTCGACAGTCTTCGTATCGAAAGTGGCATGGTTTGCAAAATAGCGATCACGCAGCCAGGCATAGTTGGAGAGATTTCCCTCCTCAATCATCTGGAGCATGCGCTTGGTAGAGAAAATATCAGCCATCTGAATGTCTCCTGAAAATTCTTTTAGATGTTCGTACGGAAGAAGATGCCGACCTTGCGAGCGCTCGCCATGAAGTCGCGAGGCTTGGCCGAGTTGGCCGTGTCAAAGATCAATGCATCCTGATTAAAGTCACCCGTGAAGTACACCGGGGCAGTGACTGCGCCACCCGTGCCAGTATCGATGTCGTCTGCGAGGATGCAGTAAACATCATCGACAGTTTCAGGCGTGCCTTCACCGTCAGGTTCCCCTTCCTCGGCGGCGGTCTTAGCGCACTTCTTGCCCGCTTCACTAATCAGCGTGCCGCGCTTGAGAACGCCCTGGTTGGGCTGAATCTGCCAAGTGCCGGTCACAACCGGCATGAGCTGCAAAGCGGCAAACAGGTTGTCTCGAGTCAGCGTTTCAGTAGGTTTCTGAAGAGCCATAGTTACCTCCAAATTACTTGCGATTGCGGAAGCCGCGCTTACCGGCTTCGATCACTGCGGCCATCTCGGCCTCGTTTTCAACTTCCTGAAGACCCTGATTGCCATCTTGCAGAACAGTTTCAAGACCCTTGGCGTCATCCGCCGCATCATCAGCGGACTTCTTCTGCAAAGCCTTCTGCGCCTTAACCATCTTCACGGCAAAGGCTTCAGGCGTGATGCTCGAGTCGGCTTTTGCCTCGGACAGCAGGCTTGCGAAGCCCGGCATCGCAAGGTCCTCAAGCGCATTGATGCGTTCGCGTTCGGCTTTACGGCCTTCTTCCATAGCTTCCTGGCGGATCTGCTGCACCAGATCAGGGTGCTCCGCCTTCAATTTTTCAAGATCCATAGGATCCTCCTTCGATTGAATCGCGGCGGGCACCTTCGGCGCAGCCGCAAAAAAACGGCTCGGAACTTTCGCAAGAATTTCCAAGCCGTTTACCATCGTCACGCCGCCTTCTCGCGAGTTCGTGACAGTAACCGCCTCATCCACTTCATCGGCCAGGCCAAACTCCACAGCCTCTTGAGCCGTGAGCCATGTCTCGGCTTCAACCGCCTTGCGGATTTCTTTTTCGTCGCGCCCTGTTTTCTTGGCATAAATGTCGATTAGCTGGTCTTCGATCTTTTGCGTGATCTCTGCTTCTTTCTTGATCTCATCGGCATTGCCGACAGCTCCGGACGACACGCGATGAATCATCATGATCGAACCGAGCGGCATCACTACATGAGCATTGGGCAAAGACGTAATGATCGTGGCCGCCGACATCGCCACGCCGTTGACACGAATGGTGATCGGAGCCGGATGCGCCGACAAGATCGAGTAGATCGACAAGGCCGTGTAGACCAAGCCACCGGTGGAGTTGATCGTCAAGTCGATCGGTGCATCAACCGGAATTTGTCGAAACTCATCAAGGAACTCATTCTCATTGAATCCCTCTACCAGCCAGCCGTCTTTTGAGCCACCGACATAGCCGAAAAGATCGATCAGGTATCGGCCCGTCGCAGAACGCGATACGTTCCAAAATTTCTTAACTGGATCCATTGTTTCCTTCCTCTTCACCTTCTGCCGGAGTTACTTCCGGCGCAGGAGCTTCAGCGCCGGCTTTCAAACCGGCCTCTCTCAACAAAGCCTCTTCACGTCGTCGAGTCTCCACGATGCGGTCAAAGCGCATGCCTGTCATTTCCGCCGCCTCGCGCGTCAAGGTGGACAAGCCAGCCGCCACACGTTCCTTAGCGGCCTGCACTTCCTTAAGCGGATCAAGCTGTCCCTGCGCATCACCGGCCCACTCCGCGCCGCTCCAAGCCGCACGAATAGCCGGGTCACTGAAAAAGCCCGGAGCTTCAACTCGGCCCTTGCGCACCGCTTCTGCAAGCCACTCTTCGTAAACCGGCTGGCAGAAAGAACTCACCAGCCAGTCGCGACGCATGCGGAAGGTCTTCCACGCTTCCAAGAGCGCCGCACGCGAAGCGGAGTAACTGGAGTTGAATGTCTTTAAAAGCAGCTCGTAGGGAAGCTCAAGAGCCGCCCCGATGTACTTCGACAGACTTGTGACGTATGCCTCGAAGGAGGAGTTCGGTCGCTTCGGGTCGGCAAAGGTCACATCCTCGTCCGGGTCCAGCGCGACGATTGCACCATTGCCAAGCTCGTAAGCCTTCGGATCCGGATCGACTCGCATTTGATCCGGAAGCATTTGGCCAAGACCACCAAGCGGGCCATCGTCAGGCGTCTTCGTCTTTACGAAAACCGTGAAGAAGGAACTGACCACGGCTCCCATCAGCTCGGCGTCCGTGTAGCGCTTCAGCTGCTTGAGTTCTTCGATCACAGGCGCAAGGAACGGCACGCCTCGGCGCTGTGCCGGGCGCTCGACGTCCGTCATCACGTGCAGGATGTTGCGGCGTCCAGTCTTTTCGCCAAAGGCTGGGATGCGCGTCCACTTCGTGACGTAGGTTTCTGGTGCGCGAGGTGTCGCATAAGGGTTGCGGTTGGCCACGTAGACCGCCCGCATATCACCGTAAGGCCCGACCTCGATGCCGCCCAAGATGTTCTTCTTCGGGTCCTTGCCCATCGGGTCGCAAACTCGATCGGCCTCGATGATTCCCACACGCAGGTCGTAAGGAATGCCGGCACGTGGCGTCAAAGGCAGGACGATAAAGGCGTCGCCATTCATCAGTGCCGACAGGCAGACCAAGCTTTGAAGCTGATAGAAGTTCTGCCGACGCTCGGCATCGCACGCCGTTGTCTCGGCCCACAACCGCCATTCGCGCTCAGTGTTCGCTTCCCACTCCTGAGCCTCTTCATCCGAAAGGCCGAGGAAGCGTGCATCGATGCGAGCATTCAAGGCCAAGCCACTGCCCACGACATTCGTGCGAACGGTTTTTAAAGCGCCGGTCGCAAGCGGAGAAGTCATGTAAAGCGAGCGGGACCGACTTCGCAGTGTCTCGATGTTCTCTACGATGTCGTCGTCGGCATCGCCAAGTCCTGAAAGCCATCCGATGACGGACTTCTTTGCGTAACTGGCTCCACCCTGTGAATAGCCGGAATTCAGCACAGCCTTCTGCAGGTGCAAAAAAGCCTGCTGAATCTCACTTCCAGCAGGCTGCTTGTTTTTGTCCGACTTTTTTGACTTTACAGGTCTCTTGGTACTGCGCGCCATACGCGTCTCCGTGAATTGTTTCCGTTTTCAAGATTGGCTACAACGCCGCGCCAGTACGTGATGCGTTCTGCAATTTCGGCCAAGTTGACACGCGACAATGAGCGCGAGCCAATGGTGTAGGACTGGCCGCCGGCGCAAATTTCTTTTTCGGCAGCGAGCCACATCTTGAGGTTTTCGCGAGCCTCGTCAATCGTTATCCAAGCCATAAGTCACCAAACCAGTCGATATAGCAATGTGCTACGAATCCAACAAGAAGAAGCACTAAAGCCCAGTGCGCCACTCGTGCTGTCAACGGAAGATCGTTATCTTTTTCCATCGTGTATCACCTAATCCAATCTAGATTGACACGCCTCGAGAAAGCGTTCCTCGGCGTCTTTGAGGTGTAGCAACCGACGCCGGTTGCGACGCCCTCTCGTAGTACGACTTCAAAATGTCAAAGTTCGGCGTCAAAGCTTCGGCTGCCGCTGTGGCATACACAAAGCAGTCAAGCGCCTCGTTTCGCTCTCGGATCTTGACCCACTCCATCCGCTTGACGCCCTTTTCGAACTTCGTCTCAAGCACTTCAGCCGTGAGTTGCTTGAAAAAAACCTCATCAAAGCCGGCACTCGAGTTCTCATCGAAGTGGACGTAACCCGGCCCCGGCTGCGTGTTGTCTAAACGGTCTGCCACGATTTGCTTGCCAGAGTCCACACCCAGCACAAACAGCGTCGCCTTCTCCACACCGGCCTTCGACGGCCTTCCGGTCAGCGGCAAACCTGCGCCAGCACGACCTTTGATCGAAAAAACACGACGTCTTTCGCGTAGCTTCGTGTACCGATAGACCTCATTCGTAACCGTGCCGTCGCCAGAGTCGATAAAGGCACAGCTGATGATCATTTTTTGTCCGCTCGAATGCGTCCAAACCGTGCCCAAGACTTCGTCAAGCTGAGTCTGCGTAGCTTTGTCCCGGATGTGTCCAGGTATGACGTAGTGCCGGATGCCCCAGCATTCCCATCCGATGCCCCACCCGTAGACGGAGCACTCGACGCGGTCGTGCTGGATGTCGATGCCGGCCGTGAGCATCAAAACGCCTGCCGGCAAAGTCTCTTTCGGATACGTTTCGCGTCGCTCAAAGAGTGGTTGCCACTCACCGGCGTTCGGATCGCGCATGATCCACGGCTCGCCGAGCTTGAGGTTCACGAATTCCATCAGACCGTGCTTGTCCTGATTCTCTGAGCACTCCAAAAACTCGTGCACAAGGTCGTGAAGATTGACCCAAGGCGAGTAAAGCGCATTGCAGTGGTAGCCGCGCACTTTCGCGCCCGGGTTCTCTGCGATCCATCGACCGCTTTCAAGCATCTGCGGGTTCGGCTTGTAAGCACCGCGCTCCTGCGCCCCACACTCGGGGCAATACATTGCCGCGGTCATCGGATCCGGCTTGCCGTCTTCTCCAGTAGCCCACAAGACGTTCTTCCACTCAAGCTTGTGCTCGTGGCCGCAATGCGGGCATTTCACGTAGTAATAACGTTTGTCCGAACGCTCAAACCAATCGTCGATCTTAGAAACGCCTTTAACCGTCGGCGTCGACACCAAAACGATCTTGCGGTTCGCAAAGTTCTGTGTGCGCTGAATGGCGAGCTTCAAAGGGTCGCCTTCTTTTGTCGTCCCGTAACGGTCCACTTCGTCGCAAAGCAGAACGCGGATAGGACGCGAGGCCAGACCTGCGGGAGAGTTCGCACCGACAAGCGCCAGATAGCCGCCAGGGTAGTGTTTCATACGGATAGTGGTCGAAGACTTCTTCGCACTTCCTCGTCCGTCCTTCCCTTCCTCAAGCTTCCCGACCAAGCCGGGCGAAGCCTGAAACATCGGCTCGATACGCTCTTTCGAAAAAGCTTCGGCCATTTCAACGGTCGGCTGAAGCATGAGCTGTGGTGCCGGCTCTTGGTCGGCAAAGTAACCGATGATACCTAGTAGACATTCGCTGTTATGGGTCGGGATCATCGCCCTGCTAGCTAAGAACAGATGCGAAGGGCTATCAACGGTAATGCATTGAACCGGGACGCTGTCGACCGGCTCAATCGCGACGATTCTTCGTCTGGTTGTTTCGCTAACCCGCCGACCTTCTCTTGCGAACAGCCTTTCCTGCTTTCGTTTGAGCCTGAAAACCCGTTGATCCTGGTAGGCAATGAACGTCAGTCGATAGACGGTACACAAATATTTCCTATCTTTGATTCCAGCAGTTTTCTCGTGAAGTACGGGCTTTAATCCAAGGCTGACCAGAAGTTCGTAGACACCATCGACTAGTCGCTTGGACTTCAGCGTGATCTCGCAGACGCCATTCTTATTTGCGCACCCGTCTGTGTCCATGATCCCTTGAAGAAGAGACCAGCGTTGAGACTCAGATGCTCGCAAGTATTGTTGTGGAATGTGCTTGTTTTGGAGAAGACCGGCCTTTCGAAGAGTCGCAGTAAAACCTTTACGATCATTGACAATCGGATCAGGCTCGAAAGCAAGCCCTTGCCTTTTAAGCAGATACTTCTTTGTGTACTGTCGAGCGCACTCTGAACAGTGTCCCTGTTTTGTGAGTCCAACTTCGGAGAGGACGTGGCCTCGGATACAACGGGATTCGTCGTGGTGCTGCGGCTCAATCTTAGCGATGTAGTTCTTCGACTGTTTGACTCTTGTCTCGACATCTACCCGATAGCCTTCGGATCGTACGTTCTCGACAATCGCCATGTCATCTTCATGACCGACAAACTGACCTGAGTATGCGTGCCCATCTCCCAACCATACCCCAAGGGTGTAAGGCCTGATCGGCAGCGCTTTTTCCTCCAAAATCAGCGGCTTCGCAATAGGAATAGCAAAAGCATTACGACGAAGACGGCGCCGACATTCACGATGAACAGTCAGCAGTTCTTCGGTCGTTAGCACCATCGTCCGAATACCTTGATGCTGCGTCGGCTTACCGTTCTTTAGGTGCATGGTCTCGGACTCGACTTGCCACTTGTGGCCACCGTCCGCGATGATTCGGGATCCGTCAGAAAACTCGACGCAGTAACAGCGATGACCGGTCATCACGCCAGTTTTCATCGTGACGGTGCAAGGATGCCCTTGATCGTCAATGAGCTGGTCACCAACCTTTAGCTCGCCCATCGTAGTCCACCCCGTCGGCGTCGGGATCGGTGTATTCATAGCCAAAGCTTTCCCGAGCTGGCTACTGAACTCCATCACAACAAACTCGGTATCCCTGTCCGTAGCAACATCCATCGGTTCCTTCAGGTATGGTGTTCTACTGGTTCGCCAAGGCCCTGGCTCAGGCGAAGTTCCAGGCGGGACAACCCTGAACTTATCCGCCCACTCGCTACCCGTCAAATCGGACGGCGGAAGGGTGTACTTTTCAAGAGCTTTCCTCCAAATCAATTTTGAAGTCATCGTCGTCAAAGAAGCGTCCGTCGTGGACGCTGATCAAAAGTTCACTGAATAGCTTGCGCAAAACGGCTTCGCACTCGCGTTGTGAGCGCCCCTCAAGCAAACCAGAAAACCGAGTCGGTGCCGACATGCAAAACGCTCGAAGCTTAGAGGCGACCTGCATGGCGTCCGCCTCGACCTCTTCGACAGCAACTAATTCGCCGCTTTTTTGCTTGAACTCAAGATCACGCAGTTTTGCTGTGGCCTCTTGCGTCGCCAACTGTGCCTTTTTCAAAGCCTCCGAGAGGTTGGCCGACGATTTCAGATCTGGAAATTTTGCCCCCTTAGCTCTTTCATGCTCGTAAAAAGCCTCGAGTGCCTTTTCGTGATTCAAGGAGCCGTCGGCATTC
>OGGO01000835.1_pt1 | contig 23013 bp, 10 predicted proteins | sample 1571231 | NCBI WGS metagenome assembly OGGO01 (sample SAMEA2582036, study PRJEB24529) | metagenome | biome: Human gut stool | place: China | collected 2011 | reverse complement strand
CTCAAGTTATTACATTGCTTTTACAAGTATTGGATGACGGTCGCTTAACAGATGGTCAAGGTAATACAGTAAACTTCAAAAACACAGTTATCATTGCTACATCTAATGCAGGCTTTGGTTTTGGTGCTGATGATCAAGATGAAAATAAAACTGACATCATGGAACGTATTGCACCATACTTCCGCCCAGAATTCTTGAACCGCTTCAACGCTGTTATTGAATTCAATCACTTAAGTAAAGAGAATTTGAAAAAAATTGTAGACTTAATGTTGGCTCAAGTAAACAAAACATTAGCTAAGAAAGGTATTACTTTAGATGTAACTGAAGAAGCTAAAGACTTATTGATGGAACAAGGCTATGACAAAGCTATGGGCGCTCGTCCATTACGCCGCGTTGTAGAAACTGAAATCCGTGATAATGTTACTGACTTCTACTTAGATAACATCGATGTAAAACACTTACTTGCTGATGTAAAAGATGGTCACATCGTTATTACTGAAAAAGTAGCAGATGATGCTGTGAAAGCAGAAGAAGACAATAAAACTACAGATGAAAATAAAACAACAGAAGATAATAAATAATATTTGCATCTTCTAGTTCTAAAAAGCACTCGATAAAAATCGGGTGCTTTTTACTTTTTATAAATTAATTTTCTGGGTATGATAAAAATCATTGTTAAAATATCTAAAAATTTTGTATAATCATATCGATATTTATGAATTCTATAGAATTTAAAAGTTTCATGAAGTGGAGAGGAGCGTGTGTATGTCACATTATATAGATTTAAACAGTGATTTAGGCGAAAGTTTTGGTAATTATACATTAGGTATGGATAGCGAAGTCTTAAATCACGTTACCAGTGCTAATGTCGCCTGTGGGTGGCATGCTGGAGATCCTCTTATTATGGAAGCTACAGTACGCATGTGTAAGGAGAAGGGCGTAGCTGTAGGGGCACATCCTGGCTATCCTGATTTGATGGGCTTTGGGCGCCGTGCCATGGCAGTAAATCCCGGTGAAGCAAAAGCGTATATGACATATCAGTTAGGTGCTTTACAAGCCTTTTGTGATAGTTATGGTGTTACATTACAGCATATGAAGTTACATGGTGCTTTTTATAATACAGCCTGTGTAACACCTGCGTTGGCTGATGCAGTGCTAGATGGATTACAAGCAGTAAATCCTAACATTGCAGCGATGGTCTTGAGCGGTAGCTATATTGCTAAAGAGGCGCAACGTAGAGGTATCCCTGTGATTCAAGAGGTCTTTGCAGATCGTGGCTATACCGATGAAGGTACGCTCGTACCTCGTACTGAGCCTGGTGCTTTTATCAAAGATCCTCATGAGGCTCTTGAACGAGTTCTTATGATGGTTAAAGAAGGTAAAGTAGTAACCAATACAGGTAATACCATAGATATTGTGGCAGACTCTATCTGTGTTCATGGTGATAATCCAGAAGCGATCGCTTTCACAAAGTATATTCGTGAAGGTCTTGCGAAAGCGGGCGTAACGGTAGCTAATTTCCAAGAGCGGAAAAAATAAGTATTGTATTAAGTATTAGTTCTATGTGGAGGTTCTTATGAAACCAATTACAGGTAAAGCTAGTTTCTCTGTCCTGTTAGGGGCAGCATTCTTGATGGCCACGTCCTCTATTGGACCGGGATTTATGTTGCAAACAGCGGCGTTTACAAATGAGCTGAAAGCAGATTTTGCATTTGCTATTGTTGTATCTGTTATTTTTTCTATTATTGCACAGCTTAATGTATGGACTATCATTGGGATATCCCAAATGCGTGGTCAAGATATTGCAAATAAAGTATTGCCAGGTCTAGGTTATTTTGTGGCATTTTTGATTTCCCTTGGGGGCCTAGCTTTCAATATTGGTAATATCGGTGGTGCATCTATGGGTCTCAATATTATGTTTGGTGTTGATACCACTACAGGGGCTGCGATTAGCGGTATTTTAGGTATTTTACTATTTACATCTAAGAAAATGGGCGGTGTATTAGATAACACGGCAAAAATACTCGGCACAGTTATGCTTGTTCTCATCGGTTACGTAGCCTTTTCTACGAATCCACCTGTTGCTGAGGCTACTACTCACGCCTTTGTTCCTACTCATTATCCTTGGCTTGCAACGATTACCCTCATCGGTGGTACTGTAGGTGGTTATATTACCTTCTCTGGTGGTCACCGTCTTATCGATGCTGGTATCACAGGACAAGAGCATTTGAAAGATGTACGTCGTGCAGCATTTATGGGTATGACGGTAGACGCGGTAGTGCGTGTATTGCTATTCTTAGCGGTTCTTGGTGTTGTATCCATGGGCTTTGTGCTTGACCCTAAAGATCCAGCTGGCTCTGCGTTCCTTCTAGGTGCTGGTGAAATTGGTCATAAATTATTCGGTATCGTATTTTTCTGTGCGGCTTTAACCTCTGTAGTAGGGGCTGCCTACACATCTGTTTCCTTCTTGAAAACACTATTTAAAGTAGTAGAAAAAAATGAAAAATTAACTATTATGGCCTTCATCTTTATTTCTACTTGTATCTTAATCTTTATCGGCAAACCTGCAACCCTATTGATTTTGGCAGGTTCTGTAAATGGTTTGATTTTGCCTGTTACATTGGCGGTTATGCTCTTTGCAACGCATAAATCTGAAATCGTAGGGGCATACAAACACAATAAAGTTTTATATTACACAGGTTGGATTGTAGTGCTTGTAACATCTTATATTGGTGTAACATCCTTAAAAGGCATTGCGAAACTTCTAGGTTAATTTAATATCTTTGAAAGCACCATTATGTTCGCTTCGAATGTAATGGTCCTTTCAGGTTATACAGGGAGGTACATATGAAGCCTACAATTTCACCTGTAGGTGATCGGGCTATCTCTATTGATTTTGGTCAAGTGATCGATCCCAAAATTAATCGATATATTCGACAAACTATAGAGCGAATTAAAGCGCTTCAGCTCGAAGGAATTATTGAACTAGTTCCGACTTACTGTGCATTGCTAGTAGAATATGATGCAATGGTATATTCTTATTCTGAAATTTGTAACATTATTGAGCCTACATTAGATGAAGGTATGACTGATACCACAAATGAACTGGTCACGGTTGTTGAGGTGCCTACCGTATATGGTGGTGAATTTGGCCCCGACCTTAGCTTTGTAGCATCTCACAATCACTTAAGTGAAGATGAAGTTATATCTATTCATAGTGGAACTGATTATTTAGTATATATGCTAGGCTTTATTCCTGGCTTTACCTATTTAGGTGGCATGGACCCACGTATAGCGACGCCTCGTTTATCTTCGCCGAGAACATTGATTCCAGCCGGATCTGTAGGGATTGCAGGGGAACAGACTGGTACCTATCCATCTGACTCTCCAGGGGGCTGGCAAATCATTGGTCGCACACCAGTGACCATGTATGATATGGCAAAGGCACAAGCCGCATTATTAAATGCAGGTGACTATGTCCGTTATGTACCTATTGATGAAAGTGAATTCCATCGTATCAAAGCGTTAGGTACTGATTATGTTCCTGTTATTCATGAAGTAGAGGTAGGTGATTTACGTGGCATTAAATGAGTTTGAAAATGCTGGCATCCACGTAGATGCACCTGGTATGTATACGACCATACAAGATATAGGCCGCGTAGGGTACCAACAATATGGTATGCCTGTTGCGGGGCCTATGGATAGTGAAAGCTATCTATTGGGACAGGCATTGGTAGGTAATACAAAACCTGCAGGGGCCTTAGAGTGTACCATACTACCACCTACATTAACTGTAAAAGGTACATGTATTATTGCTTTCACCGGGGCAGACATGCAGCCCACTATCAACAATGTAGTAGTGCCTCGCTATATTCCTTTTGTGTGTCACGAAGGTGATGTTATATCTGGTGGATTTAGCCAATGTGGGGTGCGCATGTATATCGCATTTTCCGGTGGTATCGATGTGCCTGAAATTAATGGCAGCGTCTCTACTCATACAAAAGCAAAAATAGGTGGGCTAGAAGGTAGACAATTAAAAGCTGGTGATGAGTTTGGGATTAAACCTTTTACTAGAGATACTGTACATGTATGTGACTATTACGGTGAAGGTCATAATCTGTTCAATACGGCGTTATACAATCGTGGAGGGCGTGAATGCCATGAATCGTTACGAGTAGTCCTTGGCGATCAAGCTAAGTATTTTACGGAGAAAGGGATTAAAACCTTTGGTAGTAAAATCTATACCTTAACGATGCAATGTGACCGCATGGGCTTCCGTTTTGATGGCCCTGTTATAGAACATATAGACAGTGCAGATATTATTTCTGACGGTGCCGTATTTGGTTCTATTCAAGTTCCGTCCGATGGCAATCCTATTGTTCTTATGGCTGATCGGCAGACAACGGGGGGCTATACAAAAATTGGCACAATTATCACGGCGGATCTACCTCGTTTGAGTCAATTGCCTGTAGGTGATGGTATCCACTTCGATATCGTAACCATAAATGAAGCACAAGACATATATCGGACTTATATGCAACGATTACAGGAATGGTTGCAATTGGCATATGAGCAAAGTACATATGTGTTTAAGGTAAGGAATAATATTTAAAAGTTTATATAAATTTAATGAAGTGAACACCTCTACAATGAAAATATACGGTTTAAGCTGTACTATTCAGTTGTAGAGGTGTTTTTCTATGGTTGTAATCATATAAATACGATTTAAAATTTCGATTATGAGTTTATATTCATTTTAGAAATATATTTATGGTGTAAAAATAACCCGTTTATGGTAAAATTTTGATATAAGTCATAAAAAAATCCGCATAATTGCAGTATTTGCATAGGTTATTATTTTTGTGAAAGTTTAATGAAACCTCTTGCAACTATATCGAAGGTTTTGATATACTAACTATATCGAAAAAGTTAAAAGTCAATTATGACTAACATATTATAGTAAATGTATATAGAGAGATTATAAGAAGGTTTATAGGAGAAAAGGAGAACCGAAGAATGAACAAAATTTTTAAGGTGGTTTGGAGCAAATCCAAAGAATGCTACGTAGTAGTATCTGAATTCGCTAAAAACAATAGCGGTAAAAAGAAAATTGCAGTAGCTGGTATCTTTGCAGCATTGGCTATGACTAATGCTAATGTGGCATTGGCGACAAATGATGTACCTAGTGGTAGCAGTACGACTGCAGTTGCATTTGGTAGCGGTGCTAGTGTTACAGGTATTAATGCAGTTGGTTTAGGTAAGGGTGTAAAGGCTGATAAAAGTGATGTTGTTGTAATTGGTACTGATGCAAAAGCAGAGAATGACGGTGCTGGGATTGCTATTGGTCAAAATGCTTATTCAAAAGGTCTATATGGTAATACACCAAGTGTTGCTGTAGGTAAAAGTTCAATTGCAAAGGGTGGTAGTTCGGTTGCTATTGGTAGTAATGCGACAGTAAACGAAGCTGGTAATCGATATTCACAAGGTGTTGCCATTGGTGGTGGTACATTACCGGGGCAAGGGGCTACTGTTGTAGGTGACCAAGCTATTGCTATTGGTGGTAATACTAAAGCTTTAGGTCATTCGTCGATTGTTATTGGTGGTGATGACGCCGATAAAATGACAAGTACAAAAGCTGTTTATACTGATATTACAACAGGTAAACCTGCTGTCGCTACTGTTTCTGCTGCTGTTAAAGCTTTAACAGGGTATGAAATTAAGTTTAGAGATTATAATAATGCTACAGCAGACCATATCGGTATCACAGTGGGCACTAAGGGTCAATCTGGTAATGCTGGTATTGCTATTGGTACGGGCGCTGACTCTAAAAATCGTATTGCTGGCTCTTTAACAGGTGTTAATACAAGTGCTGCCGATAATGATTCTGTAACAAATGCCATCGCTATTGGTACAGGTGCGAAAGCAAATCGTGATAACTCTGTTGCATTAGGTGGTGGTTCTACTACAGATAAACCAGGTACAAAACAAACTAGCTATACATTGCCTAGTGGTGTTGTTGCTGCATGGCAAGGTGGCGATAAAACTCTAGAAGGCGATATTGTATCCTTCGGTGCTGAAGGTTTCGAGCGTCAGTTGAAAAACGTGGCTCCTGGTGAAGTAAGTGCTACTTCTACAGACGCGATCAATGGTTCTCAGTTAGCTGCTATTGCTGATCAACTTTCACATAAATATGTATCTATTAAATCTGATGTAGTACCAAATAAAGACAACAAAGGTGCAAATGCTGATGAGTCTATTGCTATTGGTCCTAATGCGTCTACAGATAAGGCTGCCACAAGTTCTGTAGCTATTGGTGATGGTGCTAGTGCTACAATTGCGGATGGTGTTGCGATTGGCTCTAAATCTGTGGCAAGTACTGCTGCAGGTGTAGCAGGTTATAATGCTAATACTGGTCGTACTGATACATATGCTAACTTAACTGGTGCAACTTTAACCTCTACATTAGGTGGTGTTGCTGTTGGTACAACAGGTCAAACTCGCCAAATTAACTATGTAGCTGCTGGTACAGCTGATACAGATGCGGTAAACGTGGCACAATTGAAGAGTGTAAACCTTGCTTTCACAGGTGACACTGGTTCTGGTGACGTAAACCTTGCTAACAGCAAATTGGCAGTAAATGGTGATAATACATACATCGAAACTAAAGCTAATGGCAAGAAAATTACAATTGCTGGTAAAAAGCAAGATATTACTGTAACTAACGGCGTTGCTACTGCAACTCCTGGCATGGCAGATGCTAAAAACGTAGCTGATGCAATTAATCAAGCAGTTGCTAATAGCTCTTCTAGCTGGAACTTATCTGCTAATGGTGAAGCAACAACTGCAACAGTAGAAAAAGGTAATACAGTAGATTTCTCTGGTGATGACAATGTTACTGTTGCTAGAAACAATAAAAACATTTCTGTATCCTTGAAAAAGGATTTAACTGGCTTGAACAGTGCATCTTTCAACAATGCTGCAGGCAATCCAACTGTAAAAATTGATGGCGACAAAGGTATCAATGCAGGGGACATGAAAGTTACTAACGTAGCTGATGGTGTAGCAGATAAAGATGCTGTCAATGTATCTCAATTAAAGAAAACTGACGATAAAGCAGAAGCTAACAAAGCTGCTCTTGCTCGTAAAATTTCTTTAGATGGTAACACTGGCTCCACTACTGAAAAATCTTTGAGCACAGGCGATGTGAAATTCAAAATCAAAGGTGAAGACGGTATTACAACTGTAGCTGCTGGCGATGATGTAACTGTTAAACTTGATACAGATACTAAAAACAAAATCGATAACGCTGCTAACAAAGATTTGAGCAACTTGACTCCAGCTGGTGAACAACAAGTTAAAGATTTGGCTGCTTGGAATGTAGTAGCTAATAGTGAAACTGCTGAAAAAGTAAAAGGTGGCGACACAGTTAAGTTTATCGATGGTGATAACGTTGAAATCACTCAAGCTGGTAAAAATTTCACAATTTCCACTAAGAAAGATGTAACATTCGATAATGTAACTGCAAATCAAGCTATTACAGCTCCAAAAGTAAAAGCTACAACTGGTGTTGAAACACCTCAAGTTACTGGTTTGACTAATACAGCTTGGGTTCCAGGTCAAACACAACCAGTATCTGGTCGTGCAGCAACTGAAGATCAATTGAAAAAAGTTGATGACCAAGTAGCAGCAAATAAAGATAACATCACTAAAAATGCTGGCGATATTGCAACAAACAAAGCTGATATTGCTAAAAACAAAGATAACATTGATAAAAATACAACAGCAATCGCTCGTAAGATTTCCTTAGGTGGTGATACTGGTTCCACAGATGAAAAATCCTTGAGCACAGGCGATGTGAAATTCAATGTTAAAGGTGAAAATGGTCTTACTACTGTTGCTAATGGCGACGATGTAACTGTTAAACTTGATGATGCTACTAAAGATAAAATCGACAACGCAGCAAATAAAGACTTGAGCAACTTGACTCCAGCTGGTGAACAACAAGTTAAAGATTTGGCAGCATGGAATGTAGTGGCTAATAATGGCACTGCTGAAAAGGTTCAAGGTGGCGATACTGTTAAGTTTATCAATGGCGATAACATTGAAATTACACAAAATGGTAAAGACTTCACAGTTGCGACTAAGAAAGATGTTACTTTCGATACTGTAACTGCAAATGACACAATTACAGCTCCAAAAGTAAAAGCAACTGATGGTGTAGAAACTCCAGAAGTAACTGGCTTGACTAATAAAACTTGGGTTCCAGGTCAAACACAACCAGTATCTGGTCGTGCCGCAACTGAAGATCAATTGAAAGCAGTTGATGACCAAGTAGCAGCAAATAAAGATAACATCACTAAAAATGCTGGTGATATTGCAACAAATAAAGCAAATATTGCAGCAAACAAAGCTCAAATCGATAAAAACACAGAAGCAATCGGTCGTAAGATTTCCTTAGGTGGTAACACTGGTTCTACTGATGAAAAATCCTTGAGCACAGGTGATGTGAAATTCAATATTAAAGGTGAAAACGGTTTAACAACTGTTGCTAATGGTGAAGACGTAACTGTTAAGATCGATGATGCAACTAAAGCTAAAATCGATAATGCAGCAAACCAAGATTTGAGCAACTTAACAGATGCTGGTAAACAACAAGTTAAAGATCTTTCTGCATGGAATGTAACTGCAACTGGCGGTACTGTAGAAAAAGTACAAGGTGGCGATACTGTTAAATTCCAAGCTGGTGATAACCTTGAAGTTAAACAAGATAAAACTACTTTCACATACAGCTTGGCTAAAGACTTGAAAGGTCTTAACAGTGTTACTGTAGGTGATGAAAATGGTCCATCCACTAAGATCACTCCTGCAGGTACAACTGTAAAAGATGCAGCTGGTAACTCTACAACAGTTAACGGTGCAGGTATGACTATTACTCCTGCAAATGCAGCAGCTAGCCCTGTATCTCTTACTGTAAACGGCTTAAACAATGGTGGTAACCAAATTCATGGTGTAGCACCTGGTACAGCTGATACAGATGCAGTAAATGTAAGCCAATTGAAAGCAACTAAAGCTGGTTTACAACAAGCTATTAACAATGTAGGTGCTGAAACACAACGTGTTGGTGCACATGCGGCAGCAATGGCAGCGTTGAAACCAATCCAATACGATCCATTGGAACCAACTCAAATCATGGCAGGTATTGGTAACTACCGTGGTGAAACAGCTGGTGCAATCGGTCTTGCTCACTACAGAACTGAAGATACTATGTTCAACGTAGGTATTACACTTGGTTCTAGCCATAGCATGGTAAATGCTGGTGTAACTCACAAATTCGGTGGCAGCCGTGATAGAAAAGACGCTGTTCCAGAACGTTATAAAGCTGGCCCTATTAGCTCTATCTACGTAATGCAAGACGAAGTAAGTCACTTACGTAACCAAAATGAAGAGTACAAATCCAAGCTTGAACAACAACAATCTGAAATTGATGCGTTGAAAGCAGCTGTTAACCAATTGTTAGCAAACAAGGCATAAGATTCGTGAATATATAGTTAAAACTATGTATACGATCTGAATGGATATGTAAAAATGAAAAGAGCTCCCCTCGAATGAGGGGGGCTCTTTTACATAGAAAAAACAAAAGGTTTCGTAACAAGTCTATCTTAGATATAAAATACTAAATAATTTCTTGTTTAAGAATTAATAAAACCATCAATAAAGCTGCATATAGAGTATGAATAGTGAATACTTTTAAATATAAATCAATGTTCATGTTTTTATTGATGAGTTTTCCATTCTTGTTTGTGAGAATAAAAATACGTGAAATGTGCAATTAATTGAGGTGAATTATAAATGAAATTCAATGAAAATGCACGTTTATGCAATTGTTTGAGGATCTTATAATTGCATTAAATATCCAAAAAATACGATTTTTAATTGAGAGAATAATGTATATTATGTTAAAATTAAAGATAGATTTTTAAGTAATGAGAGTCTGAGTATTTTCATTATCTTTCAAATATCCATATATTTGGATAACAGAATTCATATAGTTGAGGGTTAGTCATTTAAAGAAGGAAAATTGTATGAATAAGATATTTAAAGTCATTTGGTCCAAGTCAAAGCAGTGTTACGTTGTAGTATCTGAAATGGCAAAGAACAAAACAGGGAAAAAGAAAATCGTAGTAGCTAGTATTTTGGCTGCTTTAGCTATTCAAACTGCAGGTGTAATTGATGTTGCAGCGGCAGCGGGCGATCAACCATCTACAGCTATTGCAAATGGTAGAGTAGCCAGTGGTAAAACTAATGGTCTAGCTATTGGTAATTTTGCTAGTTCTAATAGCCACCAATCCATTGCTATCGGTTATTATAGTGTAGCAACAGCAGCAGAAGCAAATCCTGCACTACCTGCTACAGCAGTTGGTGCTGGTGCTAATGCAACAGGTCAATCTACGGTTGCATTGGGCTTATCAGCTCAAGCTACATCGGGAAGTGCTACAGCGTTAGGTGCTAAATCTGTAGCATCCGAGGATGCTGCTGTGGCAGTTGGTCATGGTGCTCAGGCAACAGGTGGCTATGCCTCGGCTTTGGGTGCTGATGCGATAGCTTCCAATAATGATTCTACTGCCTTTGGTCATGGTACTAAAGCATCTGGTGCATCCTCTACTGCATTGGGCTCTAGAGCAAAGGCCGGAAGTGTTGCTGGTGTAGGTATCGGTATGTTAGCCAATGCGACTAATCAGTATGGTATTGCTATTGGTGGAGAAAGCTCTTCCTCTTCAGATAACAGTATTGCCATAGGCAGAAAAAGCTCAGTCACAGGGGATAATGGTATAGCTATTGGAGCCTTTACTTCTTCAAAAGGTACAAATGGTGTAGCTGTTGGTACAAATTCCACAACTTCTGAACAAGGCGGTGTTGCGGTAGGTAATGCTGCAAAATCTAAACAATTAAATGCTACAGCTATAGGTATGGATGTAACAGCTGATGCTGCTAATTCTGTGGCGTTAGGTGGTAGTGCTACAGCCTCTAGTGATGGTACTATAGCGATTGGTTCTTATGGCTCTACTAAAACGACTGCTACTGGTAATCGAGCTCTTGCAATCGGTTCTGCTACGACAGCCAATGGTTTAGAATCAATTGCCATAGGTAGTCGCGTTAATTCCGGATCTCAACATTCCATTGCTATCGGTACTGGATCTAATGCAAGTGCAGTTAGATCTATTGCTCTTGGTCCTGATTCTCGTGCTACTGTTGAAAGCGGTGTTGCATTAGGCGCTGGTTCTGTAGCGGATCGTGCTGGTGGCATTGCGAATAAGGGCTATAATCCAAACGACAATCGTACCAATAAATATGCGGGATTAAATAACTGGGCATTAACTCCTTCAACGGGTGCTGTTGCAGTAGGTAATGGTAGTGCTGCAACCCGTCAAATTACAGGTCTTGCAGCAGGTAAAGAGGATACAGATGCTGTTAACGTGGCTCAATTAAAAAGTGTTAACTTAGCTTTTGCTGGCAATGTTGGTAGTGGAGATGTAAATCTAGCAAATAATACACTAGGCCTCAAAGGTGATGGTACATACATTACAACAGCTGCTAATGGTCAAAACCTTACAATTTCCGGCAAAACTCAAAATATTAATGTCACAAATGGTCAAGCTTCTGCGCCTGCAGCAGGTATGGCGGATGCTAAAAATGTAGCGGATGCTATTAATAAAGCAGTTTCTGCTAATGCATATAATTGGAAATTAGCTGCAGATAATGACAATGGCCGTAGCGAAGTAATCAACAAAGAGGATACTGTATCCTTCAGCGGTGATAACAATATTACAGTAGCTCGTAATGGCAAGAAAATTACGACTTCTTTGAATAAGGCAATTACTGTAGATACTGTGAAAGCTAATAAATCCGTTACTGTTTCCTCTGGTGGTAATCAAATTACATTAGATGGTTCAAACGGAGCTGTTACAGGTAAAACTTTCAGCGGTCAATCTTTCACAGCCGGTAATAATGTGTTGAGCAATACAACGCTTCAAATTGGTCCAACTACTGGCAATAATGTGACTATTACGACTGATGGCTTAGCTGGTAAGGCTGGTTCTAAAACGGTTAAGTTTGGCACCAATGGCATCAGTGCAGGCGGTCAACAAATTACCGATGTTTCTAGCGGTGGTAACGTAGGTACTAATGCAGCTAACATTACAGATGTTAAGAATGCTGTATCTGATGTGACATTAAAATTAGATACAAATTCTAAAACTGGCACTGTTAAGCTTAGTGAAAGTCCACTTAAAGTAATTGGTGCTAATGGTATTAGAACTGATTTAGTTGGCACAAATAATGGTAGTCTTGTTGTTGGTCTAGATAACAATACGGTGAATGCTACGACTAAAGGTATTGGTTTAACAGGTGATACAGGATCTACAGGCCTCAAGTATCTTAAAGACGGTGATGCAACCTTCAAAGTGGCTGGTGATGGGAATCTTGTTACTACTAAGGCCTCTGCTACAGGTGTACAAGTCGCTGTTGATGCCACAAAAGTAAAAGATTTAGCTGTAGGTGCGGTAACCGTAAGCAAGGCTAATACGGCAGATAACCCTATTACAATTACACCAACAGCAGGTACGAATACTAAGGACTATGCAATTGGTATTGATACAACTAAGTTAGCTGATCAAACACAATTAACATATAAAGCGAATGGTGCTAATGAAAATAAAGTATCCTTGGCAAATGGTTTAAACTTTACGAATGGTACTTTTACAACAGCAACTGTAGGGGCAAATGGGAATGTAACTATTTCTACTGCTACTGAAACTATTACTAATGATGCTGATGGTAAAGCTAAAGTAAACAGTCCTACAGATGGTTTAGCGACTGCTAAAAATGTAGCTGATTCTATCAATAAAGCTGTTGATGGTTTATCTCAAAATCTTACTGTTTCCGATGGTACCACAGATGGTACAGTTAAACTTAAAAATGAAAAGCTTACTGTAGCTGGTGCTAATGGCGTAACTACAACTGTAAATGGTCAAACTGTTACGGTCGGTCTTGATACAGATACTAAAGCTAAAATTGATGCGTCTGCTACTGCGGTAAACCGTAATGTTTCTCTTGGTGCAGACAGCGGTACTGCATCTAGTCAATCCTTAAAAGATGGCGATGTAGCATTCAATGTGAAAGGTGCTACAGGCGACTTTGTATCTACTAAAATGAATGGCAATACTGTAGAAGTATCTACAAAACGTGCTGCTATTAACAGTGATGCAAATTCAGGTGCCGCATCTGTAACTGGTGATGACGGTATTGCAACTGCTAAAAACGTAGCAGATGCTATTAATAAAGCCTCTGATGCGGCTAAAGCCGGTGCGGCATGGAACTTGTCCGCTAATGGTGATACTGGTACTAAAGTATCTGGTGGCGACACTGTAGACTTCACTGGGGATAATAATATTACAGTTGATCGTAATAACAAAAATATTTCTGCTAGCCTAAATAAGAATCTTACAGATATGAACTCTATATCTCTTGTTAATCCAAGAGGGGAAACAATTTTCCTAAATGGTAGAGATGGTAGTATCAAAGCTAATAAAGCAGAGTTTAAAGATAATGTTGGTGCTGGTTCAACTATTACTAGCGATCAGTTAAGAATTACTAATGGTGCAACTGGTGCTAATGAGGCCACAACGACTCTTGCTTTAGGTGCCTTATCAATTCAAGCGGGTCCTAATAGTACTGCTCTTGATTCTAAATACCTTATGTTTAGTGATGAAGATGGCAATAATGCTGAAGGCAGTGCTAAAGGTATGGCATTCCAGGATGCAGCGGGTAAAATGGTTCACTTTAGTCTTGATGAAATCAAGGCTGGTGGCAATAAGATTCAAGAGGTTGCTGAAGGTACAGCTGATACTGATGCGGTAAACGTAAAACAGTTGAAAGATACTGTTGCAAGCCAAACGTTAACATACCGTGCTAATACAGCTGCTGATACAGATGCTAAAACAGTTAAATTATCTAAAGGTTTAGACTTTGTGGATGGTACAATGACTAAAGCCACTGTAGATAATGACGGTAAAGTAACATTCGATATTAATGACGATACTAAGGCGAAGATCAACGATTCTGCAGCCGCTGTAAACCGTAAGGTTTCTCTTGGTGCAGACAGTGGTACACCTTCTAGCCAATCCTTAAAAGACGGCGATGTAGCATTTAATGTGAAAGGTGCTACTGGTGACTTTATATCTACTAAAATGAATGGCGATACTGTAGAAGTATCTACAAAACGTTCCACTATCAACAGTGATGCTGCAGGTACTGCTTCTGTTACCGGTGATGATGGCTTAGCAACTGCTAAGAACGTAGCTGATGCTATTAACAAAGCGGCTAGCCAAGCTAAAGACGGTGCAGCATGGAAACTATCTGCTAATGGTGATACACCGACAACTGTAGCCGGTGGAGATACTGTAGACTTTACTGGTGATAACAATATTACAGTTACCCAAACTGGCAAAAATATCGCTACCACATTAAATAAAGATCTTAAGAAATTAAACTCTATTTCTCTTGAAAATGGTGTGGGTGAGACAATCAAGTTTGATGCAATTAATGCTAGCGGTAAGTTTGGTGATCCAGCTGTAGGTAATTATACACAAATTGACCGTGATGGTATTAGAATCAATAATGGTATTGATGTAAATCAACCGAATACAGCAAATACTTATTTAGACGTTGGTTCTTTATCTTTACAAGCCGGACCTAATAGCAGCTCTCTTGATTCTAAAACCCTTATTTTTAATGATGAAGATGGGAATTTGGCTCAAGGTAGTGCTCAAGGCATGGCATTCCAAAGTGCAGCAGGTAAAATGGTTCAGTTTAGTCTTGATGAAATCAATGCTGGTGGCAATAAGATTCAAGAGGTTGCTGAAGGTACAGCTGATACTGATGCGGTAAACGTAAAACAGTTGAAAGATACTGTTGCAAGCCAAACGTTAACATACCGTGCTAATACAGCTGCTGATACAGATGCTAAAACAGTTAAATTATCTAAAGGTTTAGACTTTGTGGATGGTACAATGACTAAAGCCACTGTAGATAATGACGGTAAAGTAACATTCGATATTAATGACGATACTAAGGCGAAGATCAACGATTCTGCAGCCGCTGTAAACCGTAAGGTTTCTCTTGGCGCAGACAGTGGTACTGTATCTAGCCAATCCTTAAAAGATGGCGATGTAGCATTCAATGTAAAAGGTGCTACAGGCGACTTTGTATCTACTAAGATGAATGGCGATACTGTCGAGGTTTCTACAAAACGTGCTACTATCGATAGCAATGCCACAACAGGTGCCGCATCTGTAACTGGTGATGATGGCTTGGCGACAGCTAAAAATGTAGCTGATGCAATCAATGCCGCTAAAAAATCTTCTAAAACAGAAATTACTGCCAACGATGGAGAAGCAGCAGATGGTACAACAGGTAATGTTGTATTAACCTCTAGCAAAGCAGCTGATGGACACACTATTTATGACGTAAAACTCAACGATAAGGTGGCATTAGGTACTGGTGCAAATGCTGTAACAATGGATGGTACTACTGGTACCATTACTGGTAAAACTGCTAATATTGGGGGCGTAACGGTAGATGGCGCTACTAACCATGTAACTGGTCTCGGTAATACAACTTGGAATGGTAATGCCGTTTCTGGTCGTGCTGCTACAGAGGATCAATTGAAAGCAGTGGCGGATGCTGCAGCAAGCCAAACATGGCAAATTACAGCAGATAAAGATGCTGCTACGTCCGGTATTCAAACTGGTACTAAAAAAGATGCAAAAGTAGGAAAAGATGCAAAAGTTAAGATGATTGCTGGTGAAAATATCACAATTAATCAAAACGAATTAGACTTTACATATTCCTTGAATAAAGATCTTGTGAATATGAACTCTGCAAGCTTTAATGGTACTGGTGGCAATACAACAGTTATTAATGGTGATTCCATTACACAAACTGCGGGTACTCAAACAAATACATCTACAGCAGCTGGCAACACAGTAGCTGATGGTGCTAAATCTACTGCTACAACTGCAGCAGGTACTACAATTACTGATGGTGCAAAAACAAATACATCTACTGCGGATAGCACTGTAATTGACGACGGTAATGGTAATAACACAGCACTTACTAAAGATGGTGTAACTATTACTACTACAGGTAAAGATAAGGTATCCTTGACTGGCAATGGTCTAGACAATGGAAATAACAAAATTGTTAATGTTGCGGATGGCACAAACGATACTGATGCTGTCAATGTACGTCAATTAGAGGCTAAAACTAAGGCTTCTACTACTGAATTGACTGCTAATGGTGGTGAAAGTGCGGGTAGCACTACAGGCAATATTGTATTGACTAAGACAACTGCTGCTGATGGACATATCATTTACGATAACAAGTTAAATGATAAGGTTACATTAGGCACAGATCCTACTAAGGCTGTAACTGTAGATGGTACAAATGGTACTATTAAAGCAGGTAAGGATGGTAATGCTGTAGCGATTAACGGTACGGATGGTACTATTAAAGCTGGTGATGGTACAAATGCTGTAGCCATCGATGGCAAAAATGGTTCTGTAAAAGCTGGCGATAAGATTGCTCTTGATGGTAAAGATGGAAAAGCTACGATTGGTACTGTAGGTATCGATGGTAAGGATGGCGTTATTAGTGGCTTAGCTAATAAAACTTGGGATCCAAATAATATTACTCCTGGTCGTGCAGCCACTGAAGATCAAGTTAAATCTGCCGTAGCCGATGCAGGATGGCATGCTGCTGTAGGAACAGAAGGTTCTGGCGTTAATAGAACACCAAGTGCAACAGCTGAAAAAGTAAAACCTAATGAAACACTTACTTTCAAAGCGGGTAATAATATGATGGTTAGCCAAAACGGTAAATCCATTAGTTATGCTGTAAATCCTGAGCTTACAGATATGAAATCTGCTACATTTAAGGATGCAGATGGTAATACGACTGTAACGAATGGCAATGGCATGACAATTACTCGAGGCAGTGCAAATCCTAACAACCCTAATGCAGGCCCTGTATCCTTAACTAAGGATGGTCTCAATAATGGTAATAACCAATTGAAAGGTATTGCACCTGGTACAGATGATACGGATGCCGTAAATGTTGGTCAATTGAAAGCATCTAATGCTAAAATTGGCGATGCTATTGGACAAGTAGCTGGTGAAGTACAACGTGTCGGTGCTCATGCCGCAGCTATGGCAGCGTTGAAACCAATCCAATACGATCCATTAGAACCAACTCAAGTTATGGCTGGTGTTGGTAACTATCGTGGTGAAACAGCAGCTGCCCTCGGTCTTGCACATTATACGAACGAAGATACAATGTTTAATGTTGGCGTATCTCTTGGGGCAAACCGGAACATGGTAAATGCTGGTGTAACTCACAAATTTGGCTCTAGCCCAGAAAAGAAAAATATTCCAGATCGTTACAAAGCAGGCCCTATTAGCTCTGTGTATGTAATGCAAGATGAAGTATCTAGTCTCAAAAAAGAAAATAGTGAACAAAAAACTGTAATCGCAGATCAAGCGGCTCGTTTAAATTCGTTAGAGGCTGAAAATGAGCGTCAACGTCAAGAATTAGCTGAAACTAAACAAGGTTTAGAAGATTTGCGAGCCGCAGTAAACCAATTGTTAGCATCTAAAGGTTAATAATTGAGATTTATTTTCATAAATGAGTTAGTATAATTATATTTCTGTAATAGGTAAGAACCTCTTATATACTGATATACCTAGATGGGTATAGTTGAGTATTATAAGAGGTTCTTTTGCATTTTTGATATATATTCTTATGTAAAAAATGAATAATGAATGACTATTCATGTATTATGTGATATAATACTTAAGATGTTAGGGGCTAAGAACTTTGCTCCACCTTGTATGATCTTACATGAATAGGAGATACTATGTTAGAACGCATACAACGATGGCTTTCAGTAGATACTATGTTGCCCGCTGCAGAGCGGTTAGGTCCGGTAGGGACGACAAAGCAACTATATGGTAATTATTTGAAAATTGCTTGGCCAGCTACATTACAAGGCTTGATGTTACAATTTATGACTGCCATCGATTTGGCAATGGTGGGTGCACTCGGTGCGTCTGCTCTTGCGTCGGTAGGCATTATGGGGCAGCCTGAAATGGTGATGCTCATTTTCTGTCGCGCTTTATCTATTGCTGTTACCGCTATCATTGCTCGCCGTCATGGTGAAGGCGATGTGGACGGTATGAATGCAGTTCTTAAGCAGTCTATATTATTGAATTTCTTGATTTATGTACCTTTATTAGTGATATGTTTCTTTAATTTAGAGCATATTTTACGTTTTACTGGCGCCGAAGATGGTTATATAGAAACCGCAGTCTGGTACGGTCGTTTCGTTGTTATTAGCCTTATCTTTCAGTCCTTTAACCAAATTGTAGGGGCAGCACTTATCGGATATGGTAATACAAAAGTCATTTTTAAATCGAATGTAGTCGGGAATATTTTAAATACTATCATGAACTTTTTCTTGATTTATGGTATTGGTTTCTTTCCTGAGCTCGGTGTTATGGGTGCAGGTGTGTCCACTATGATCAGTAGTGCTCTTATTGCCTTGTTGCTATTGCGAACTATTTCACAGCATACGACTACAGGGCTAACATTGCGACATCCGTCTAAATGGACCTTTGAAAGACCCGTACTCCATACGATGTTTCACGTTGGGGGCAGCTCTTTAGGGGAGCAGTTCTTTGAACGTTTTGGTATGTATACATACACTATGATTGTTGCTTCCTTAGGTGCAGTACCATTGGCAGCACATTACGTATGTATGAATTTGATGGATATATTCTATTACTTTGCTATGGGGCTTGGTTTCGCAGGAGCATCTCATACAGGGCAAAACCTTGGGCATAAACGTCCAGATATTGCTCGTGTCTATGGTAAAATAGGTGCCCGCATCGGACTGATCGTGGGCCTTGTAAGTGCCTTGATATTTATTGGTCCTGGTGATTTCTTGGTACAGCTTTATACTCGTGAAAGGGAAGTAGTACTTTTATCGGGGTCATTAATGGGAATTATGGCTGTTGCTGCTTTCCCACAAGCCTTACAGCAAGTATATTCTGGTGTGTTAAAAGGGGCAGGGGATACGTATTATATTATGCAATATTCCCTAATTAGTGTAGCTATCATTCGACCTATTATTACTTATCTATTGTGTATTACGTTAGGTTTAGGATTATTAGGTGCCTGGTTATCCTTGTGCTTTGATCAGTCTTTACGTTTATGTTGTTCCTATTTGCGATTTATTAGAGGTGCATGGCAACATAAGACTGTCTAAGGTGATGTAAATATAGTTAATAATCAATCTTGACTATCATTTAGGATATAAATTTTCATATAAAATCTAAAATTTAAAATGTTCGATATGTAGAGAAGATACAGATAAAATCAATATCATTGTGTTTGTTATCACTTTCTATATTGAAAATATTAAAATAGTTTATGAAAGGTTTATGAAAAAACTCTTGCCTATTCATTTTTTTTGATGTACAATACGAAATGTGGAAAAAATGACACATTGGGGAATGTGTCGTCTGACCAGAAACTTCTGATTTCACGTATATATGTAAGGGATATATATAAGAAACGATAAAAGCCTCCTTAGTAGATACTAAGGAGGCTTTTATTCGTTTTCCTTAGAGAGGGATCTTATACCTTTTAGTTCACAGTTGTATATAGATAAATTTCGAAAAATTCATGATAAGTTCATAAAAGATATTGAAATTTATCGAAAAGTTGTGTAAAATAAAAGTATATCATTACCAAAGGCCTGCGTATTGTGAAAGGCTATTATTGGAGGGAATTATAATGAACAAAAAATTATTAGCTTTATTGGCAGTTGCTGCTGTAGGTGTATCCGTAGCAGGTGCAACTCCACAAACTCAATTCAACAAAGGTGAATTCCAAGTTGATCTTGGTGCAGCTCATTCTAAAGCAAAAACTGAAGCTTGGAATGCTGACGCAAAATGGAATTTTGATGGTGCTGTAACATATGGCTTCACTGACAAAACTGCATTGCAATACCAATACCATGGTTTAAATGACAAATTGAAAGGTACTAGCTTCAGTGACAAAATGCACGAAGTGAACGTGGTTCAATCCTTGAACAAAAACTTCGCAGTATATGGTGGTTATGCACACATTTCTGGCGATGACTTCGCTAAAGCAAACAATATTGCACAAGTAGGTGTAATTGGTAAAGCTAACCTTGGCTCTAAAGTAGAAGTTTACGGTAAAGCTGGTGTAGGTACTAAGAAAACTTCCACTTGGGAAGCAGGCTTAGGCTACAAAGTTAACGAAGACTGGGATATCAATGCTGGTTATCGTTATATCAATACTAAACAAGATGACGATTCCAACATCTCCTTCCAAGGTCCAGTAGTTGGCTTGTCCTACCGTTTCGGTGGTCAAAAATCCGTAGCTCCTGTATACACTCCAGCTCCAGCTCCTGTATACACTCCAGCTCCTGTATACACTCCAGCTCCTGTAGTAGAAGCTCCTGTATATAAAACTCCTAAATTGGACTATTATGTACAATCCATCTACTTCGATTCCGACCAAGATGTTGCTCGTGCAGACCAATATCCAAACTTAACAGCTGCTGTAAACGCTGCTCACCAATACTCTCAAGACCAAGTTAAATTGTTAGGTAATGCTGATACTGATGCTACTCCTCAATACAACGTTGGTTTGTCCGAACGCCGCGTACAATATGTAGCTCAATACTTAGTAAACAATGGTGTATCTGCTGATCGCTTAATTGGTATCGCTAATGGCGACACTAAACCAGTGGCAACTAACTCCACTGCAGCAGGTAAAGCTGAAAACCGTCGTGTAGACGTTTACATTCACCGCTAATCTCTAAACTAATTTAGATTAGGCATACAATAAAGTCCACCTTCTATCATGCTCTCGTGTTCATCGGGGGACCGAGCATGTGATAAGGTGGACTTTTATGTTATACTAAACTTGCATACAATCGTAGGTCATACAATGTTCATTAAAATTTGATAATGTATGCGGTGTGAGTATAGTAAAGTAGGTTATATATGAAAAAATTCAAATATTACAAACCGCTCATAGGTGCTATCATACTAGCTGGTATTATGATTATGATGGCCCTTAGAATAAGTGATATTGCTAGTGCTATTGATGCTATTATTACAGCATTTATTCCACTTATCGTAGGTGCCTGTATTGCTTTTGTACTAGATATTTTAGTAGTGCGCTATGAGCGATGGCTATGGCCTAAGAGTGAATCTGGATGGAGGTATAAGATACGAAGACCTCTCAGTCTTGTATTATCTTTTGTGACAATTAGCGTAATCGTGTATTTCATTGCCCGTATGGCGCTACCTCAATTGGTTCATTCTATGTCGATCATTGTGGCGTCTTCGCCTCAACTATATGCGGATTTCCAAATTTGGATGCAGCAGCTTACAGAGACGATTCCAATGGCGTCTAACCAGACACTTATGGACACGTTGAGTGGTGAAAGTATTGTTAAGTATACTCGTGAATGGGGTACAAAAGGCGGTACATACATCGTTAATGCAATGGGCACAGTGTTATCTTGGACCTTAAATATCGGTCTTGGCTTGATCTTTGCTATTTATATGCTCCTTGATAAAGAGCGACTCATGATGCAAGGCAAGCGCATTGTAAAAGCCTATGCATCTGATGAATGGTTAAATCGTGTTAGTTATGTAACCCGTGTGGCAGTACAAACATTTAGTAATTTCTTTGTAGGTCAGTTTATTGACGCCTTGATTTTAGGCGTTATGGTAGGTATTACGTTATGGCTATTCAATATTGAATACGCTACAACTATTGCCTGTGTAATTGGTCTTACTGGTTTGATTCCGCTACTTGGTATCTATGTAGGTGGTGTTATCGGTGCGGTTATATTGCTCACTGTTAACCCTATGGATGCATTAATTTATGTAATCATTTTAGAAGTGCTTCATCAAATTGAAAGCAACTTCATTTACCCTAAAATCGTGGGTAACTCCGTTGGTTTGCCAGGATTATGGGTGTTTGCTGCGGTTATCGTAGGTGGTAGCTTGATGGGGGTCACTGGCATGTTGATTGGTGTTCCTTTAGTAGCTACATGCTATAAACTGCTTATGAGAGATGTAGAGGAACGACTTGCATCAAATGAAGGTTTATAGTATATTGTCTAAATAATATGATTCTTTATGTATGTTTTGTGTGCTGTTGAGTATGGCACGGACTTATAGTAATTCTAGTATGTGAATTACTTTTACTATTGTTAAAAGTATCACATATAGTAGGAGGATTTGTAATGAATAAAAAGTTAATTTCTATGGCATTAACTGGTGTATTGGCAGTAGGTGTATTGTCTGTTGCTACACCAAGTGTGGCAGATGCACGTAAAACAAAGCCAGAAACAAGTACAGATATTTCTGTACAACGTGCACCAGGCGAGTCCATGGTTATGACTATGAGCAAAATTGGTACTATTTTCCAAAATCGCTTCCCGAATGCTGCCCTTCACTCCGTAGAGCTTAACTCTAACGATTTGAACTATGGTTACAAAGTTGTTGGTTATAGTAAATATCATCAATACAAGATGAAAATCGACGTAATCACTGGTAATACTTCCAATATGGAAGAAGGTGGCAAACCTAAAAAAATTATCGGTGAAATCTTCAATAAAGATCGCGTAATTGAGTCTGCTCAAGCAGAACGTGTTGCTAAACAACAACTCGGTGCTGATGCTGTTATGAAGGGCTGGAAAATTGAAGCTCATGACGGCAAAATCTTGTACTATGTAACAATGCATCAAGATGGTAAAAAAGTAGTTGTTACAGTAGATGCTGAAACAGGTGCTTACGTAGAGCAATCTAAATCTTATAAATTACCACCTGAACCAGATCAAGGTTTCGA
>OGGO01000804.1_pt1 | contig 23752 bp, 14 predicted proteins | sample 1571231 | NCBI WGS metagenome assembly OGGO01 (sample SAMEA2582036, study PRJEB24529) | metagenome | biome: Human gut stool | place: China | collected 2011 | reverse complement strand
AATGGCTCGGTTCACGGCTTTTTCGACCAATGCTTCGGAGCGACCGAGAACGCAGTCCGGATTGATCAGCCGCGTGCCGGTGAGAACCGATTCGCAACCGAGTGCCTTGAGACGGTTGTAGACGAGCCACGTCGTTTCGAACTCTGTCCAGCCTTCTTCCGGATGCTGGTGGAGTCGGCGACGTGTTTCGATCATTTCAGAGAGGGTGGCGGAATCCATGGCGTTTTCCTGTGATGCTGAACCGACGGGCGGTTAGGAAAGTAAAGAATCGTCCGAAGAAGTTTACTTCGGTCAGGAACAGGCAGAGAAGCGGTCCTGCGAGTCAAAGGAAGTCTGCGTTTGAGTCAAAAACGCAACCTATTGAGATTTTTTGCCATGACGACAAACGACCGACAGCGGAAAATAACCCCAACGGCATTCTGTCGATTGGAGGAAAAACACAATGAAGCGCAGAGTATTGATCGGCGGCGCGATGGCCGCAGGTGTGGCAGCCGGGTTGCCGCTTACGTCATCCGCGGAAGAAAAGGCGGGCAAGGCGGTGCGTGCCGTAGCCAAGGTCGATGACGGCAGCGTTGTGAATGTGCCGCTTGCCAAGCGCTCGGGTCCGAAGTCCGTGGTCTATTTCACGCGTGATTTGTCGGCCGACGGCTTACGCAAGATCGTTGCCAAGGTTTCGTCCGTTCTCACCGGCAAGGTGGCGGTGAAGCTGCACACCGGCGAAAAGGGCGGTCCCAACATTCTGCCGCGCGAATGGGTTAAGGAATTGTTGGCTAACGACATCAAAAACGCCACGATCGTTGAGACCAACACCTACTATCCGGGCGATCGCGATACGACGGCAAAGCACCTCGATACGCTCAAAGTCAACGGTTGGACGTTTGCTCCGGTGGACATCATGGATGCCGAGGGAACAGCCATGATTCCTGTGAAAGGGGCCAAACACATCAAGGAAATCAGTGTCGGCAAGGGACTGCTCAAGTACGACAGCCTCTTGACGCTGACTCACTTCAAAGGCCACACGATGGGCGGCTTCGGCGGCTCGAACAAGAACATCTCCATCGGTTGCGCCGACGCGCACACAGGTAAGAAGCAGCTGCACGCCGGGGCTACCGGTCAGCAGTGGGGTATTACCGGACGCGAATTTATGGAAAACATGGTCGATGCCACCAAAGGCATTACAGACCACTTCAAGGGCCATGTCTGCTACGTCAACGTGCTGCGCCGCATGAGCGTGGACTGTGACTGTGCTGGAACGTCCGCTGAGGCTCCGCGAGTGCCCGATATCGGGATCTTTGCTTCGCTTGATCTTCTGGCGGTGGAACAGGCCTCGGTTGATGCTGTTTACGATCTGGGAGAAGCAAGTGCTCCGTTACGCGAACGCATCGAATCGCGTCATGGATTACGTCAGCTTTCGTCTATGCGAGAAATCGGATTGGGTAGCGAAAACTACGAAATCGTGAATCTGGACAAGGCCTGATTCGCGTCTGAATCAATGAGGTTAATTTCCGAGTCGCCGGATTGAAGTGGGTCCCGGCGGCTCGGAATTTTATTAGTTAGGCAAAACTTCCTGCCAAGCAACGAAACGTCGTTCTTGCGCACAGAAAATCTGAGCATGGACAAAGCAAAGCCCCGAAGGTTTCACCAACGGGGCTGTAATGTCACTGCGGGCGACTGCAATCTCGACACCACAGTGGCCAGCTCGCCAAAGAGACTGGACTTGAGCCCGATAAGCAGAACGCTCAGAGCGGGAAACAGTGTGAACTTTACTCAAAATTCGTATGTACGTCCGTCGCAAATCGTTTCATGGAGCCTTTTCTTGATTTTTTTAGGAAAGTTGCTAGCCGCCGGCAATGAAGGCTCTGGCACCGGATCCCATGAACTGCACCCCGATGCAGATCAGGAAAAAGCCGATGAGTTTGCTGAAAACGGCCATACCCGAAGGACCCATGCGGGAAGCGCAGTATTCGCTTGAGCGCAGAGTGACCCAGGCAATGATGCTGGTGACCAAAATGGCAAGCGTGGTAAGAAGAAACGTTTCTGCCATGGAGGTCAATTCGGGCGCTTCGGCGATTTTGGTTGAGTAGCCGATCACGACGGCAATGGTGCCGGGACCTGCAATGCCCGGCATCGCAAGCGGGAAGAACGAATAGTCTTCTTTACCGCGTTGGACGGCAGGGGCGTTGTTGGGACCTTGACCGCCGAAAAGCATTTGCGTGCCGATGATGGCAATCACGAAACCGCCCGCGACACGCATGGCGCCGAAGCTGATCCCGAAAAAGGAAAGAATCAGGTTGCCGCCGATGAGGCTCACAAACATCACCGCAAACGAATAGATGGCAGCGAGATTGGCCTGTTGTTTTCTCTGCTCGTGGGTCATGCCTGCGGCAAGGCTCATGAAGAGTGGAATTTTAGAAAGCGGATTGGTGATGACCACCAGGGAAATGAGTGCGCCCAGGAAGTACTTGAAGCTGACGGAATCCAGCATAGCGAGCACCGAGTTCGGTGAAGATATCAAAATAAAAAACGCAGGACAAAGTTTGTCCGTACCGTTAGAATTCGGCGCATCATACCAATCCATTCTGAAACGGCAAGATTTCCTATTCCGACAGTGTTTTTTTGTTGTCAGTCTTGTCCTTGTGTCTCAAGCAGGAAGACCGTGTCGGATGCGCCGGAAAAAACATAACCGGAAGAGCAATCAGATGGAAAACAGTTTCGAAGAGCAAAACCTTCCGCTTGGCTACGCTGAGTTCGAGACGATACGTTCCGACAACAGCATCTATGTCGACAAAACGGAGCTGATTTTCCAAATTTGCAATGTGACCCGACAAGTATTGTTGGTTCGTCCTCGACGCTTCGGAAAGACGCTTCTAGTGTCGACGTTTGCTTCTCTTTTCAGTCACGGCACGCGAGATTTTCAAGGTCTGGCGATAGAGAGGCTCTGGAACGACAAAACCTATCCGGTGATCCGTCTGGACTTCTCAGGCTTCAAAGAGTTCGACGGACCAGAGGAATTTTGTGCAGCGCTGCACAGCAATATTCAGTCGTGCTTTGCACCGTTGGGTTTTTCGGTTGATAGACAAAGTCCGGTTTTGTTTTGGGATCAATTCAAAGCCTGGCTCAAAGAACTGGAAACGCGCAGCATGGTTCTTCTTATTGACGAGTACGATACGCCGCTTACAAAGTTGATGCACAAGCCCGAGCTTTTCAACCTCGTGCGAGAAGAGCTCGGCGTCTTTTACGCGGCGATCAAACAATTTGAATCGCGGTTTCGCTTCTTCTTCATGACCGGCATCATGAAATTCAGCAGCACGAGTATCTTTTCTGCTTTCAATAATATCGTCGACATTTCGATGCTGCCGCAGTATGGTGCGTTGCTCGGTTATACCGAGTCTGAAATCAATCACTATTTCGGTCCGCATATTGAGAAAGCGTCGCGAGACCTTGGTATTTCTAAACCGGAATTGCTCAATGAGCTGAAGCTCAACTACAACGGTTTTTGTTTTGAAGAAACAGCGAGTCAAACGGTTTATTGCCCGTGGTCAGTCTTGAGTTTTTTGGCTCAACCTCAACGAGGTTTCAAAGACTATTGGTCCGCAACCGGCGGATTGCCGACTGTTCTGATGCAGTATCTGAAGCATCACAGTCTGCGCGATCCCGCGGACTTTGACACGCCTGTTCCGGTTGCTTTGGAAGAGTTGGCTACGCCGAACCGAAATGTTTCCGATGTGTCGCTTGAGGTGATGCTCAATCAGGCCGGTTATCTGACAATCAAAAAAGCCTTGTCCGATTCGGCCGTATTGCTGGGATATCCGAACAGAGAGGTCTACAACTCCATGGGCCGACTCTATGCCCAACAGATGACTGCAGGCGATGTCGAGCTGAAGAGATCGTTGCTGTTCTGGGAGCAGCTTCTTGATACGAAAGGTGCGGAGGAGGTTGTTGACGCCTTTAATCGGGCGTTTTCGCGCCTGAATTATCAGGCCTATCCGATTAAGGACGAAGCGACCTGCGGCAGCCATTTGGTTATGCTGCTTCTCGGAGCGCTACTCGAACCGACTGTCGAAAAACACAATGCTTACGGTCGAAGCGACATCGAAGTTGAGACAGACAAGAGGCGGTGGGTCTTTGAACTCAAATATGCCAAAACGGAGACAGAGGTTCCGAGGTTGTTGGATGTCGCCGTTGAACAAATTAAGTCTCGGCATTACGGCGAATCGCTGCGACACAAAGAACTGTGCCGCCTTGCGCTTGTTTTCAGTGAGTCGGAACGACGTTTTGTGGCTTGGAAAGCCGTCTGAGGTTCATTGGTCGGTCTCACGCGGCCGGTCTGAATCCGGTGTGAAACGAAGATGGGGCCTGAGCATTTGAGGGTCTCAATTCACTCGTCCGATCGCACGAACGCTCTTGCCGAACAGCAACGCGGCAACATCGGCATTTTCTCGGCAGCGGGCGAGGATGATTTTTCCGGCAGGTTTGGCACCAAGGAAAGTTTCACCAGCAGGTGCGGCTGCATCAGAGGCTCCTTGGGAAAGGCCTTTTTGAGCGCCGCATGAAATTCTGCATCCAGAGCCTTTTGCAAGGACGGTACGTCCGGACCACAGGCCTGGATCGGGTGCTTGCGGTCAAAGTCGTAGCAACGTGCCTCGAAGTGTTGCGTTTCCTTGTCGAAAACCACCAACACTTCGGTTTTGATCGACAAGCCGAGGTGCACGGCAAGTTTCCAGCCGGGCAGGCGCAGAGGATAGGCGAACGCAGAAGACATACGAGGACCTTGCAGTTAACATGAATAGTCGGTCCATTGTATCGACGGACGGCGTCAGACAAGGCACACCGAAAAGAAAACACACAATATTGTGGAGTCAATTTTTTCGAACAGTGGCGGTTTAAAAAGTAGATATAAAAGGTACAATGACGGTATATTTAGTAGTAATTTTATCTTCTTACTGAGGAACATCTTATGTCGGGGCTAGTAAGTTTTAATATGAAAATTCCTGCTTCGGATAAAGAAGAGTTGACACGCTTGGCCGAAGAACTCGGAATACCTGCGGTGACTATCGTCAAATCAATGATTCGCAAATTTATTGCCACGGGAGGCTTTCCGTACGACGTTAGGGTCGAACCTCGTCCTGTGGTCAATTGGGATTCTCCGTTGATTTTGACAGCTAGAGAGGAAAACGGAAAGCTGATCATGCCTAAGGAATGGCGCGACGATGACGATGAGGAAGGCGAAGATGACTACTAAGATTGACGCTCCGCTTCCATTTGAAATTCGCCAAGTAGCTTTTGAATTTGACGATAAACCAGGAGTTTTCAAGCGGAGGCCGGTGGTTGTCATTTCGCCGAAACAGTTTGGAGACAGCGTTCTCGTCCTATCTGTAAAAGTGACTTCTCATGCTCCGAGACCAGGAGTCCCCGGAGAAATCTTTCTGAAAGACTGGGCGAAGGCGGGTTTACCGAAGCCTTCTGTGGCGCGTTGTTCCAAACTGGCTCAGATACCGCTTGCAAGGATGCAGGAAAGTTTCCTGTACGGGCGATTGAGTAATTCTGATGCACGCAGAGTTTGCAAAGCGCTGAAGGAACTGGGAGTTCTTGCGACCTTTTAACGAATTGCTGATTTATCAGCAGACGGCTCCAGCAGACAACGTTGCAATTTCTGCCATTTCGAGGTTGCGAATTCTGTGCGCTGCAAGAGGTAACTGCTTGGGTAGAAGAACGAGTTTCCATTTTGTGCCGATTGGGACAAAAAAGCACAGTATTTTTCCTTGTCGATTTTGCTTACATTTGATGTGGCTCCGCGTCAAACTCTATCTGTTGGCGGCTGTTGGCACGAGATGTCGACAGCTTGCCGTTAAAGAAAGTTAGAAAAGGAGAGGCGATATGATTCCTAAACTCGCGACTCTGGCCGTATCGGCTGCTTTGGCTGCTTCGATGGCTGCACCGGTGACGGCATTTGCCAAGGATGGCGTCTACACCGCCAGTTCCGTGGGCCGCAACGGCTCGATCAACGTGCAGGTCACGATTAAAAATGATGCGATTGCCGACATCAAGATTGTGGATTGGTCTGAAACGCATCCTGTGGCTGACCTGACCAAGACGAAACTGATTCCCGACATCATCAAGTATCAAAGCGTAGAAGTCGACGCCATTTCGGGTGCCACGCTCTCGAGCTTTGCCATTAAGGACGCCGTCAGCCAGTGTCTGAAAAAGGCCGGTTTGGACGTCACCAAGTTTGAAAAGGAAGTGCCGCAGCCGGCACTGCTGACGGATACCAAGACGCTGGACGCCGATATCGTCATCATCGGTGCGGGCGGTGCAGGTTTGTCTGCTGCCGTGACCGCTGCTGAAGCCGGAAAGAAAGTGATTGTTCTCGAAAAGAACGGCTTTGCGGGCGGCAATACGAGCGTGTGCGGCGGCTGCTTTAATTCGGCCAATGTTAACCAGAGCCATATCAAGATGACCGAAGGTCAGCGCAAGATCGTCGAAGGCATCTTGGCCGAAAAACCCAAGTCCGATCTGCACAAAGAATTGATCGGCAAGGTTTCCAAGCAGTGGAAGGCCTATAACGACAAGAAAGAAACCGTTCTTTTTGACTCTCCGGAATTCCATGCACTTCAGACCTGGAAGTCCGGTGACTACAAGGCGGATTTGGCGCTTGTCTATACGCTCACTCAGAACACCGGCAACGTCATGAAGCAGCTCGAGAAGATCGGCTTTGTGTGGCGTGACAAGGCCACGCAGTTTGTCGGCGCTTTGTGGCCGCGCTCCAACCGCGCTCAAAATTTCAAGTCCGGTGTGGGCTATATCGATACTTTCCTTGCATACATCAAGGATAAGAAGCTTCCGGTGACGATCGAACTGAGCACCAAGGCCAACGAACTCATCGTTAAGGATGGACGCGTCGTCGGCGTCAAGGCCCAGGCAATCGGCGGTGACGAAAAGGGCCGCAAGTACGTTGTCAACGCCAAGAACGGCGTCATACTGGCAACCGGCGGCTTCGGTGCAAACGTCGAAATGCGTAATGCCTACGACGAACTGTGGGGTAAGAAGCTCGGCAAGACCACACCGACCACGAATCTTCCGTCGGCCACCGGCGACGGCATCACGATGGCCAAGCAGGTCGGTGCCAATCTGGTGCAGATGGGCTGGATTCAGTTGTTCCCGGCCGGCGATCCGCAGACCGGCGCAACGAGCTTCAAGCTCGGCGAAAACTCCTGCATTTATGTCAACCGCGACGGCAAACGCTACGTCAACGAGTCCGAACGTCGTGACGTGCTCGCCAAGGCCAATCTCGCTCAAAAGGACGGACTTTTCTTTGTGATTTCGTCGGCCAAACGTGCCTTGATCGATAAGGACGGACGCAACGCTTATGGCGTCAAGGTCGAAGACATTCTGGCTTCGGGCAAGTCTTACAAGGCCGATACGCTTGAAGAACTTGCCAAGAAGGCAGGCATCAACGCCGCCAACCTTGTTGAGACAGTCAAGAAGTGGAATGAATTCTGCAAGAAGGGAACGGGAGACGAAATGGGGCGTCCGACCTGCATGGACGAACACCGTCTTGACGAAGGTGGCCCGTACTACGCCACGCTGATGACGCCTTCTGTGCACCACACGATGGGCGGCGTGCAGATCAACACCAAGGCACAGGTGATCAACAAGGCCGGGAAGGTTATTCCGGGGCTTTATGCTGCCGGTGAAGTCACGGGTGCCATTCACGGCACAAACCGCGTCGGTTGCAACGCTGTTCCCGATGCTCTCGTGTTCGGTCACATCGCGGCTGAAACCGCTGCTGCGGCTAAGTAGTCGTTTTGCCTAAAACTTGACCCAACGAAGGCTGCAGACTTCGGTTTGCAGCCTTTTTTATAGAGACAATTAGCTAAGAATAACCTCGATGGTCGGGACGAAGGAGCCGAGAACTTGTGTTATTAGCCGACAGGCGAAAGGCCGATTGCCGCCTGTTGTTTCGAACGACGAATCAAAAGAGCAGAAAAAGGATCTTCGAGCGCGGAATCATCATCACGGACGATGATTCCGTCTTTTTTCAGGGCTGGCGTCGGCAGCAGCTGGAACGGACGCCTGATTCTCGGAGCGCACGCACAGGTCCCAAAAAACTGCCGCAAGCTGCTGCGTGTAAAAAGGATGGCATTTCGTCAGGTCCAGAATCTGACGAGCGTCTTCTGCAGCCTGCTCTTTGCGGATTACAGCAAACCGCTCAGTCAGAAAGTCGTAAAAATCCTGATATGGAATCTTACCGAGGTGCATCAGAGCACCAAAATGGAAAAACGGAGATTTGATGTCCTCAAAGATGGCCGTCATCATGCTTTCTTCGCTTCCCAGGAACAAGTAGTTGAGACTTTTGTGCAACTGCATGACGGCACGAAGCAATTTGTCCGTACCGGGGTCTAGGTTGGCAATCTCCTGGAACTCGTCGAAAACGACAATGAGACGATCATGGGCATCGCTCTTTTCGTTGATCAGCGTAAGAACGTCCTCAAGAGCGGTGCAACCTTGCGCGGAAGCGTCGAATGAGACCGCTTCAACAGGAGTCATTACGTATTTTTGCGAGTAAGTTATGTCGGAAAAAGACGTAACGGAAATTTGCGAGTGAATGACGAGATCAGATGCGATACCTTTCAGTCTGACGTCGGATGCTATAGCTTAACGTTGCCGAAGATTAACCAATCAGTGCCAGTGCCGCTTGGGCGTAATGTTCCAACGTTTCAACCGATTCTCCATTTCTGGCGTCGATGGCCATGCCGGATAAAAGAGCCGTCAGGCCGAGAGCGCATGCGTTGGAGTCGGTCGCCGGATGAATGGTCCCGCAAGCAATGGCTTCACTGATTCTTTTGTTAAAGAGCCCCTTTAACTTCCGTCGTTTGGTTTGTGCGTAAGAGCGCGCTGCTTCAATGGAACTGCCGGCAGTCTGGGCAATCAGACAACCTCTGCATTTCGTTTTGTTGCTCATGACGCTTGCCGCCCACAGGAAATAGTTCCGTATGGCTTTCTTAATGTCTGTCGTCTCCAAAAAACGAGACGACGCGTCCGACCAGTACTTTCGTTCGTACGCGTTCAAGACAGCGCGGAAAAATTCATCTTTGCTTCCGAAAGCGGCATAGAAGCTTGGCGCCGTGATATTGAGTGCCTTGCAAATCATGCCGATGCTCGTTGCCTCGTATCCGAAAGTCCAGAAGAGGTCGATTCCGAGGTCAACCGCCGCGTCAATTGAAAACGTTCTGGGTCTGCCTCGAATTGTTCGTTTGATTGGTTGCGTCTCAGAAGCAGTCGTATCCGGTGCGGACAAATCAACAAGATTGTTTTCGTCCGGATTTTTTGCTGTTCTCATGTGTTTCCGATGCTCCGATTGACTTGAATCTCGAATAAAAAGGTTTGGCTGAAGGTACGACCATCTTTCAAAAGTCGCTCCTGATTGTAGAAGAAGTGCTGGCCTTTTATTTTTATATCGATTATTATAATAAACGATATAAAAATCGTAAGGAGGCTTCCATGGCAAACAGAAGAGATGTGTTGAAGTGCTGTGCAGCTGCATCATTGACAGGCATTGCACCGCTTTCAAAAGCGGTTGAAGGCAAGACTCTCTCCTCAATCATGTTTGAACCTTGTGTTGCCGGCGGCCTTTCTCTCAAAGGACGCGTCATCCGCAGTTCGGTACTCGAATACGCCTATGAAGCCGACGGTTATGCCGACCGACTGCTAACGCTTTACAGGCCCATGTGTGGTCCGGACGGTGAAGGCGTCTCGGCAATTATTTCCGGGATGATCGGCGTTAATCCGGGAGCGCGTGCCGTGCCGAGAATGATCAAGGCTTACGACAACATTTTTGAACGTGAAATATCGAAAGTCGCGCGTGAGCTTCACGCGAAAGGTACGCGTTACATCGTTCAGCTCGCGCATTGCGGTCAGAGCGGTATGAGTGAGGAAGGAGTCTGCGTCGCTGGTCCGAGTGAAGCCCGTAAGTCCAACGGTGAGAAGGTTGAAGCCATGAGTGCCAAGCAAATCGCCGGGACCATTCGAGCTTTCGGAGAAGCTGCCAAACGAGCTCAAAATGCCGGTGCCGACGCTGTCGAAATTCACTGCGCACATGGTTTTCTTTTGAGTGAATTTATGAGCCCGGCCTTTAACCGAAGAACGGATGAGTATGGCGGTAGTTTTAAAAATCGCTCGCGACTGCCTCTTGCTGTATTTGATGAGGTTCGTGCGCAAGTCGGTCAAGATTTTCCCATTTGGGTCAAAATCAATTCGACCGACCGTTTGGAAAACGGCGTAAGCTCTAAGGACTTTCTAGCTCTTTGCGAAGCATTTGATCGTCGGGGAGCTGCGGCGCTTCACATCAGCGGAGGTCTCCTTGGAGGACCTGCTGTTTCCTTCAGTCCTGCAATAGAAGAAAACCCGCAAAAAGGTTTCTTTGAGGACGCCGCTCACGCCGTTGCCAAGCGCGTGAAGCATGCTTCGATCATTTCAGTAGGCGGATATCGAACTCCGGCCATGATCGAACGGACGCTTGCCGAAGGAGATATCTCGCTCGTCAGTCTGGGCCGACCGCTGACATCCGAACCTGACTTGGTTTCACGTTGGGCCCATGGAGACAGATGCAAGGCGCGTTGCATATCTTGCAATCGTTGCTTTGGCAGCAAAAATATCATTACCTGCGTCGCTTTTGCAGAGACGATGAAGAAGGGGGAGGCAGAATAATTCAAACTGAGTTATTCAAGAAAACGCCGCTTCGCAAAAGCCTCGAGAGGACAGTCTTTTGAAGCGGCGTTTTGTTTGGACCAAGCTATCGTTAGCCAAGGATCTGCCCCGATCCTTGGCCCGCATGGTGAAAATCTCAGAAACGATAGTCGAGACGAACTTGCCCGGCGGAGCCCTGACGTTGACCGACGTAGCCTTTAAGTGCAATGGAAGCAGCCCAAGGCGAATCGGCACTCTTTCGATAGGTTGCCGAGAGCTCGCCGACGCCCGTATTGCCTTCTAGCGAAACGCCGTCAATGGCCAGATTGTTGACATCGGCTTTGAGGTCGGACTGCAGCGTGCGCTCGTAAGCAAGACCGGCGCTCCAGGCAAACTGATCGGTCAGTTGATGGCGTAGGCGCGTGCCGAAGCGCAGCGTGTGAACGAAGACGTCGTCGTATTCAAGAGTCGAATGATCGGTGGCGTCAATACGGATGCTCTCCGAGGAAAGCCAGTTAAGAGCGTAGCGTCCGTAGACTTCCGTCATAAGCGTATCCGTGAGCGCGAATCGCATGCCGGCTCCGAGGTGCGCTGCGGCAAAGAGAGAATTGTCGTCAAACGTGGCTCCGGAGGCAGCATAGCGACCGGAATAATCGGTCGAAGACATACCGCCGTGCAGCGAGGCGTCCAGGAAGAACGTGTCGCCCACAAAGTGCCGCAACGCCAGACCGACGCCGTAGTAGTCGTGATCGGCGTTGCCGCTTGAGGTTCCGTAGCGATTGTCCGAGTCGCCCCAGCCCGCTTCGAAGAATGCGGCAAGCACCGTGTCGGAAACACGGGTCGAAGCGCCGACGATCAGGTGCATGCTGTCAAGATCCAGGTCGCCTGCGGTGTCATAAGAGGACTTTCCGCCGTACATGGCGCCGAAAAGTGTCGTTGCATCGGAACGGGCCGACGACTCTGCCATCAGCAGGCCTTCATCGGCAACAAACTCGGTTGCCTGGCTGATCATTGCCATAGAACCGAGAATGCTTTCCGACAAAGTTGAAGCGCTCGAATTAGCTGATTTGCGGTAGGAGCTTGCGTCGAGAATGTCTTTGAGCGTGTCACTTGAGATCGTGCCGCTCAGCGTCGAGTCCTCGGCAACGTTCCACGATTCGGTCGTGAAAGTGTCCGACTTGCTAAAGACGGTGTCCTTGGAAACTGCTATCGTCTGGCCTTCGGCAAGGTCGATGAGTTCAAAGCTGTCACCCGGATTCAGGCCGCTGACATGAATGTTGACGGAAGTATCGGACAAGTCCCAAATGCTAGAGTCGTTTCCATTGAGTGTGCTGACGGACAGATCGTCTTGACTGGTCGCACCGAGCGTCAGGATCGGAGCCGAGGCATTTTCTTTCGTGACGTAGAAGTCGACGTTGTCAAAATGCGTGAGGTAATTTTCAACGGTGTTGTTTCCGGACAGGATGAGGCGGCTGTCCTCACCGAATGAGTCCTGTGAGCTGTAGCCGCCGTATACACCCATGACGCTGCCTACGGTTGCGTTGGAAAGCGTCAGCGTATTGCCCGAAGAGGTCCCCAAAGACGTTTCGCCTCCCAATCGGGCAAGCGATACGGTTCCCTTAACAGTCGAATCGGCGATGACAATGGAGGTGTTGACGATATCGACACGATCGCTGCTTCTGGCTGAAACGCCGATGATCGTGTTCATGACGGAGTGGTCAGTAACGGCGACGGTCGTGTTTTCTATAGAAGCTGAATCAACGGAATTGAGTCTGACGCCGTAGACCGAGCTGGCTTCGGAGCCCGCAATCTGAATGGTCGTTCCGACTGCTTGCGCCGATAGGAGATTCTCGGCACTGATACCGGAAATATCCGCGTCGCCTTCCTGCATTTTCACGTTGGAAAGGATGACCGCGTTGTTCGTAAAGACGGCAGTTGGTTGCTGAGGGTTGAAAAAGTCAACGTCACCGGAAGCTGAAGCACCGACGATTTGCCAACTGCCTTGAATGGTCGAGTCGCTGATGGAAACACGGTTGGAGTGCAGTTCGAACGAAGCCGGAGTTCCGCTGGTTGCTTCGACGCCGTATGCGGTGGCAGAGTCTTCGGACAAATTCTCACCCAACGTGCTGTCGCTTACTTCCAGAGCATTGTTGTGAGCTACAACGGAACCAAAAGACGTATCGTCGTACAACAAAGAAAGCGAAACAAGCGAGCCTCTCAACGTGCCTGTGACTGAGGAGTGTCGGATGTCGAGACGGCCGTTTAAAGCCTCGGCATTGTGACGTCCCTGCACGCGGCTTGCATAGATATGTCCTGTGGCGTTTGCGTCGGTTTGAAAATTATCGAGTATCACGCTGGCGTCAGACGAGAAGACCGAGATTGCCGATTGGAGATGATCCGCTTCAATCGAATAGGATGACTGCCCGTCAAGCGTCACGTTGCTGATGACGACGGAGCTTTGCTGCGTCGTTAGCGCCCCAGTTTCGGAGCCGAGCATCTTAACGGCAGCAATCTCAAAGCTATGATCACCGACGAACGTGGAATCCTGAATCGCAACGGAATTGTCGAGTGTTTGCGCGCTCTCGGTGACGCTGGCACGGAGCGCATACACGTTGACCGACAGCTTGGAGTCGGTGATGCGGACGGCGTTCTGATCAGCTGCGAGCTGTCCAATTGTTACCGATGAGAGATTCTCTCTTAAAAAGCTTCCGATGTCCGGAAGGCTGCCTTGACGGGTATACGCGAGATTTGCCTGATCGATTTCCAGAAGATTGCCGCTTGCCGTGAGCGAATCAATATTGGTTTGATCGGTTATCAGTGCCGTGGCGATTTCATAGGTGTCTGTATCTTCAGCCAATGCCCCGGAGAGCTTGAGCGTGTTGTTTCTCAGATACAGTGTTCCGATGTCTGACGCTCCGGTCACCTGAACGGCTGAAAGTCTGCCTGCGGTCAGTTCGGAGCCGAGCGGGCGGCTGACGGTGAGCGTCGAATTGTCAAGACGAACTTCATTGCCGGCCAAATCGTGGCCTAATGTGGCGGAAACCCAAAGATTGGGCATATGGCCGGCTTCGGGGTTTGCCAACGGAAAGAGCGTACTGTCGACTGGTTCGGAGGCGGCTTGAGAGCCGGTTAAAACCTGATCGGCGTAGTACCAGATATCGGAGTTGAGGCTCCAGGCATGAGCCTGAAAAGTCATGGCCAAAAGGACGGCAGAAGCCAGAAGCGTATGTCGGGGCATGGAAACTGATTGGGCAAAATTTGGCAAAAAAAAACAAAGCTAGATTTTATGTGTCCTCAGGCGTGCCGATGCATTGTTTTTGTTGTTTTTTTTCTGTGGTTCTTGATTTGCGGCAGATCGCGGACCGGTACAAAAACCGGGGAGAGGATAAGTGACGCGTTGCATACCACATTTTTCGAAACAAAGACAGTACGGCAAAGCTAGACGAACCTATTTCGCGACATAATCTCCAGGAATTTTCAAGCTATCGTCGCTTGTTGCCGATTCAGGCAAATTGCTTTGCAGGTGTGTTTTCGGTTTGATCACCCGAAAACTCGAGAATCCAAGACGATTTATCCGGATAAGAAATGAATAAACCATCTCTGATTGCTGCAGCTGTGGCTGCTGTTTTGACAACTTTCAGTCACGGGTCGGCAGCGGCTCCCTGGACTCAAACCAGCTTGGACAAAGTTATCGGTGAGCAGGCAAGCGGCGAAGAACCGGTCTTGCAGGATGTTGCTTTGAATCTTGACCAAGGCCAAATCCGGTCCGGTGCTTCTGCTGCGGCCGTGATGGTTGACGGCACTCGGAGTGCTTCGGCAATCCGAAACAGTCTGACGCTTGCGTTGAGTGAGGATTTTTCCCTTGCTGAGCTTGCCGCAGCAGAGGTGTTCGCTCGCAGCGAAGTTCAAACGGTTCAAACGTCGGCTCAAGCCTCCGACAATATATTGAGCGTGCAGGCAAAAACCGTTACGGCTTCCGGGCGATGGACCGGAGCTTCGGTCGAGTCTAGTTCAAATGCACTTGCCCAAGGCAACGGACTCAATGTGACGGCCGAAACGCTTGATGTCTTGTCGTGGGGAGAAAGTACGGGCTTTTACGGCTCGGTCGTTGACGGTTCGACAGGGACGGCGTCCGGCTCATGGGTAACGATGAGAGTCGGGACAGCGGAAGCTTGGGAGATGCAAGTCGCCGGAGCTCAGGTGACCGGCGTATTGGCAGAAGCTTTGAATAACAAAGTCACCGTTGGTTTCGATGAGTATGCGGTTGAGGAATTGAGGCTCTATGGCGGTCGAGCCACGGCACAGCCGACTTCCGACACCGAGCAGGAAGCCACACAGGCCATTGCCTCCGGTAATGAACTGTCAGTCGTTTTTGGAACCCTTCATGGTGATTCAGATATCACCGTCGCTGCGGGCAAGGCCGAGGCTACCGGGCAAGATGCCGCTTCGGTTGCCGACGGTAACAGCACAACAATTGAGATTGGCAAAATTGTCGCTTCGTCGTCAGTTCCGATCCTTGACATTCAAGGAGGGGTGTCAAGTGCCGGAAGCGAAATGGGCGATCCGCTGTCTCTCTCCGCTCAGGCAAGTGCTTCAGGCAACATGGTCACGGGCCGTCTCGGAAGCATCAGTGATTCGGACATCGCAATGGTTGCGGGCAGTGCCTGGGCCAATGCGCAGAATGCCGTTTCCGTTGCCGACGGCAATCGCTTGGCATTTGATGTTTCCTCCTTAGTATCGAATCCGGTCTTTTTAGTTACAGGAGGCGAGTCCGTAGCCGGAACCACGTACGGCAGTTTACTGCCTTTGTCCGCGCAGGCAAGCGCTTCGGGCAATGTGGTCACGGGGCATTTCGAAAGCATCAGTGATTCTAACTTGGCTACGGCTGCGGGCAATGCTCGGGCCTATGGGCAGGATGCCGTGTCATTTGCCGACGGCAATCATCTGACATTTGAGACTGCAACTTCGGTATCGAATTCCACTCTGGAGTTTTACGGCGGTTATTCAGCGGCCGAAAGTGCAAGCGGCGATCTGCAGACCGCACAGGCAAGCGCATCGGGCAATGAGGTGTCGGGACGTTTCGAAAGTGTCAGTGATTCGACCATATCCATGGTTGCCGGCAGTGCCGCGGCCTACGGGCAGGATGTGGTTGCCCTCGCCGATGGCAATCACTTGGATTTGGAGATCTCCTCTTTGTCATCCAGTGATGATTCCGGTGATGTGTTTTCAGTTATCGGGGGTAACTCAGTAGCCGACAGTTTAAGTGTCGCGTCGCCGTCAGTTTCGGCTCAAGCAAGCGCTTCGGGCAATGAGGTGTCTGGACGTTTCGAAAGTGTCAGTGATTCGACCACATCCATGATTGCCGGCAGTGCCGAGTCCTACGGACAGAATGCGGTTGCCTTTGCCGATGGCAATCACCTGGATTTGGAGATCTCTTCTTTGTTATCCAGTCGTGAATTTTCAGTTATCGGGGGTAACTCAGTAATTGGCAGCTTAGGCGTCGCGTCGCTGCTATTGTCTGCTCAAACAAGTGCTTCGGGCAATGAGGTGTCGGGGCGTGTCGAAAGCATCAGTGATTCGTTCATATCCATGGTTGCGGGCAGTGCCTCGGCCTACGGACAGAAAGCCGTTTCGTCTGCCGACGGCAATCGTCTGACATTTGAGGTTGCAACCTCGGTGTCGAATTCCATGCTGGAGGTTCAAGGAGGCCTTGCAATGGCCGGAGGTGAAAGCGGCGATTCACAGTCCGCACAGGCAAGCGCTTCGGGAAATCTGGTGACGGGAGTCATCACGGGTTCTTTCGATCAGTCTTCAAGTCTGGGAATTAACGGCGGACGAGCAATGGCGGTTGCAGAAGATTCAACAGCGGTTGCCGACAACAATCGGGTTCAATTGAGACTGGAAGGTGTCGCTGCCGACAGTCCCGTTTCACTTCTGTTGTCCGGCGCAGTTGCGCAGGCACAAACGAGAGCTGCTGCCGGAGGCAATCTTGTGGTTGTCTCAGGGAAGGATACGGCGGTAAAGGCGGTAAACGGCACACTTTACGGCGCACAAGTGACGACGCTTCAATGGTCGGGGGAGGCGGATGCTTCCGGCAACAGGGTCGAAGTTTCCGGTATTGATTTGACCGGATCGATCACCGGAGCTCAGGTTCACAATGAAAATTCTTCGGGCTCGGTCAACGCGGAGGGCAACGTTGTCGTGATCTCGAACTCCACGATCGATGTCAACGTGACCGGTGCGAAGCTCTTGGGTTCTCACATCAATGCCAGCGGCAATACGGTGATTTTGAGTGAGGGTACGGTTGTTAACGGTAATGTAACCGCTGTTGTCGTCGACAATGCTGAGTTGGCCCGTTCGTTTAGCGGCGAGTTTTCAAGCACATACAGCAATAACCGGGTGGTGATGAATAACGCGACGGTCTCCGGTACTGTTAGCGTGGTGTCATCGAACTCCGGCTCATTGCCCGTGGATATGCAGACTGCCGGAAACACTCTGGTTCTTGCCGGGCACAATGAAGCGGGCACAATTGCCGGCTTTGAAACGCTGGATTTGACGCTGTCAGAACAAAACAAAGATCAGAGCGTTTTGACTCTGACGGGTGGTGAGTCGACGATCAGCGGTTCCACCATTGTGATCCGCGGTGCCGAAGTGCTTGAACAAGGCAAGTTGATTGAGGCCGTTGATGGAGCAAATTTGTCGGTTACGGATGCCACCGTCGAACTGCGCGGAACTTTTATCAAGAAAGTCGCGCAAAACGTTGACTTTACCGTCACGGAAGGCGAAGGCAACGGTTTGACGACTGACTCGGATGTGCTTGCTTCGGCCAAGGTGCAGGCGACTGAATCGGCCTCAAGTTTGAGTGAGTCGCTTCTCGGCACGGCCGCCTTTGTGCGTCAGGGGGCCGAGTTTGTGGCCGACGACGGTTTGGCGACCATGGAATTTGCCGCCCGCAGCAAACAAGGTCTCAACGCCTTTGCGGTGATGCAGGGGAGCTCTATGCACTACGACGCGTTGTCAGGTGTGGACGTTTCGGGCTTTACGCTGCTTGCCGGCGCCGCAGTGCAGCAAGGCAATCTTACCTTTGCGAGCTTCGTTGAAAGCGGATGGGGCAATTCCGAGGGCGACATCGCCAAGAACAGCACTGATCTGAGTTACTTTGGCGTCGGCTTGGCGGCCCGTTATCGCTTTGAGAGCGGCTTTTACGGCGAGGGTGCCGTTCGCCTGGGCCGCGCGAGCAGCGACTTTGCCGCCAGCTTTGTCGAACAAGGCGATCGCGCTCGTTATGAGTCTGACGCCTTCTATGCCACCATGCACATGGCTGCGGGCTACGAACTGCCGCTTAACGATTTCGTGACGGCCGACATGTATGCACGCTACACGTTCTCGTTCCTAGACAACGACTCGGTGGATTTGAACGATGCGGCGCAGTCCCGAGCCGAACTCGATTCGGTGGTCGCGCATGCGTTTCGCATCGGTGCACGTGTCAAAGGCGGCTTTACGGACGCCGTCAACTGGAAGGCGGGGATTGCCTACGAACACATGTTTGATGGAGCCGCCGGCGGCACCGTTGACGGGGTTTCGATTACGGAAGCTGAAATGGACGGCGGCAGCGTCATCGGTGAACTAGGTGTTTCTGTGAAGCCCGGCAGTGAAACGAGCCCCTGGTCGCTGCAGTTTGCCCTCAAGGGTTACCTCGGCGAACGCGAGGGTGTGAGCGGCAACGGGATGTTGGTCTACAGCTTCTAAGGTTTTTGGTGAACTATTTCCATTTTGGAAATGGTTGCTCCCTGAACAAGTTCTTTTTCAGCATAAATATTCGTGATGAGCTTGTTGATGGCAGGGATCTATACCTCAGTTCGATTGAGGAAATCGAAATGCAGGGAAGCTGTACAAAACGAACAGAGAAGAGTTTTAAAAAAAGGAAATGTCGATGTTGATTTCAAATTTACGTACGAAACGCACGCTTTTGTCGCTGGCGGTCGCGGCGGCACTTACTCTGTCGGTTCAGGCCAATGCCACCGATACCTTGCAAGGCCAAGTCGTTGCGGACAAGGCGCCCAACTATTCCGCTCAGTCGGGTAAACAGTGCTGGGTTCTCACGGGAGCCGAACAAACGGCGGAAAGCAATGCGTTGACGATCAACGACGCCAACGGCACCGTTAAGCTGCCGGACCAAATTCCGGTTTCGCACATTTATCTGTCCGAGGCCGACAAAGCCGTTGCAAACGGCAATCAAATGACGGTCGGAGGACAAAACTCCACTTTCGCTTCTGCTGTCTTAGTAATGAACGTCTGGGCGGACAATGTCGATTCGCTTGAGGCCGACGCAAACAAAGTGGCGTTGAACACAAGTGCTGATGCGGCCGGAAGCTATGCCTTTACGAACATTCTTGCCATGAAGATCGTCGACGCGACCATCCGAAACTCCGAGACGGTGATCGATGATGTTGAGATCAACGTGACCGTCGATCCTTCCGACGACTCAGTTGAGGACCTAGGCGCGTTCTGGGCCTGGGGGGCTTCTGTCGACAACCTCAGCGCCGATGCGGGAATGACAAGTTCCGTGCGTTTTTCGGGAAACAGCCTGACGTTAAGCGGCACGAAAATTGACGCACCGGAGATCTATGTCGACGGTGTCATGAGTCAGCAGGTGAACACGGTTGTTGCAGAGGACAACCGATTTGTTCTTGAAAATCTGTCGATCACCACGGACGACGGTCATTTTCGCGGTGTGACCGCGTTTGGTGCAGACGAGGTTCAAATTCACCGAAATGAGACAACGGTGACCGGTCTTATCTTTTCATCGACGGATTTTGCCAGTGTCGAGGGCATGGAGGTCAATGGCTTCGGTCGGGCTGAGGCCGCAAACAATACCTGCACGGCCGATGGGATTGAGCTCAACGGTAGCGACCTGATTCTTCGCGGCGGTCGTTTCCTGGACGGCGATTCGGCGGTCTTTGCCAACAATACGGTCAATATTGCCGACGTCACCGCCGGAAGCACATCGGGAGAATTGCTTACGGTTTACGGCATGCTGACAAGCGGGGTGGCCGATGTGATGGCCACTGCGACGACGGTCACGCTGGACAAAATCGCATTGTCGCCGTGGGATGCCGGCTCTTCCGACGAGACCGAGAGTTTGTGGGCCCGTGCGGTGTCGGTGTCCGATGCCGAAACGGTCTCGGCAAGCGACAATCTCCTGTCGGCCCATGATGTGCACGTCCACTCGGCAATTCTTTCGGCGGCGTACGTGAGCGGTGAAGACACCGCGTCGGTCTCGTTGATCGGCAACAAGGTCGAGCTGAGCAATTCCGAGACGATGCAAAGTACGGATTTTGAAAACGGTCTGACGATCTACGGTGCGCGCGCTGCGATAACCGGCAACGCCGAAATCTCCCGCAACGCAGTGTCGGTGAAGGATGTGACGGCTGCGGATCTGCGTCTGTACGGCGGCCGTTATTGGGCGGTCGGCTTGACACAAAACGCTTCTGTTGTGATGAACGGCAACCTGCTTGAAGTGGAGAATGTCGCGAACACCGGTCCGGAGGCCGATCTTTGGGCGGCGCGCGCCGGTTTGGGGGACGAGGCTTACCATAGCGGTGCGGACACCTCAACGGTTACGCTGCAAAACAATCGGGCTCGCGTTTTGGATTCCAAGTTTACCGGTCAGCTTGGAGTAGCGGGAGCCGAAGTCGATATCCGCGGCAGCGCCGATGTTTCGAACAACGCCGTGGAGCTCCGCAACGTAACGGCCGATCATTTCTCTGCTCTTGGCGCGAGTTATGTGGGTTATGTGACGGCTGATCAAGCTGATGTGGTGATGAACGGCAACACGCTGATTGCCGAAGGCGTGACGGCAAGCAATTACTCTCAGTTTGTCGCCGCACGGTCGTTCTTTACTGACGGCGATGAAGAAGTCTACGGACAGAACATCCTGATGCAGGGCAATTGGCTCGAGATGACGGACGCGACGCTTTCGGGTGAGAGTTATGTGATGTCGGTCAGTGCCACGGACGCCGGTGAAGCGCGGGCGCTCAACAATACGCTTGAGGTTTCCGGACTTACCGCCAGCAATGATCAAGGCACTGCGGAGACTATTGTCGTAGCGGCCCATCTTGATGCGACGCAGGCTGTGGCTGAAAACAATGCGATGGTCATCAAGAATTCGTCGTTTGCGGGAACCACGGTGTTGGAGGGCGTGAATCAACGGACGGAAAACAGCGGCGTTGCCTCGGGAAACAGCGTTTCTGTTTCCAAGACGAATTTCTCTGGAACGAACAATGTCTTCGCGGTCGATCTTGTTGCAATGAAGGCTGAGGTTGAAAACAATTCAATGGTCGTCGAGGATTCCTCGTTTGCCGGGACCACGGCATTGGAGGGCGTGAATCTGACGACTGAAAACCGGGGTGTTGTTTCCGGAACCGGCGTTTCTGTTTCCGGGGCGACGGTCACCGGATACGGCCTCATTCAGGCGGTTGCCGTACAAAGCCCAAACACGGTCGAAGTTGACAATTCGACACTGCTGTTGAGCGATGTCAGCATGGAAGGTGAACAAGCTCTGATTGCCGGCGTCGCTATCTTTGGCAAAACCGTTTCGGTTCAAAACACCTTCGTGCAGGCAACCCAGCTCACTATGAAGGACAATGGGGAGCGCAATGCGTTGGGCGGCGTTTCGGTGGAGATCAACGATGGCGGTACGTTCACAAACGAGAATACCGTCGTATCGTTGTTGAACAATTCTGAAATCACTGACGGTTACGTGGCCGGCACCCTTGTGTCGTTAGTTGACGGCGGTCAGGTTGAGATCAATAACCAGACGGTCGTGGTCTCCAACAGCACGGTCGACGACGTGTACGGCACGGGCATTGTCGCCTCCGGTGACGTGAGTGCGCGTATCAACAATCAAACGATCGTTTTGGATAACGCAACCGTTGTGGGCGGTGTGTACGACGTTTCCGTTAAAAGCGAGACTTCGACGCGCAGCGGCAATGACGTTGAGCTCACCAACAGCCGTTTGCAACTGTCCGGCATCAACACGGTGGGCTCCATCAGCGGCTTTGACACGATCGGACTCAATGTCACTGAGGCGAATAAGAAGAATGCCGTTTTGACCGTCACCCAGGCGGCCGAAGGCCAAACGAAATTTGACGGAGTGACGATCGAAATCGCTTCCGACGATTTCCTCGAGAGTTCCGACACGTATCAGCTCATCAATGTTGAAGGCGGAAAATATACGTTCAAGGATTTGACCGTCAAGGAAAGCCACACATTCATCGAGACGACATACACAGCCGATGGTGATGTGGTACTGGGTAACGGTGAGAACCTTACGAGCGAGAATGATCTGTTCAATAACAAGACCGTGAAAGCGACCGAAAGTTCCAAGACGCTTGCCGAGTCGCTCCTTGGTACCGTCGCGTTCATCAACCAAGGCGCCGAATTCATTGCCGACGAAGGCATTGCGGCGATGGTGGATGCGGCTAAGTTGGGCGAAGTGACGGCCTTCGGCGTGATGCAGGGCGGATCAACGCACTACAACACGGGAAGTTACGTGGACGTTGACGGCGTTACCTTCATGGCCGGCGCCGGCTTGAGAGTCATTCCGAACTGGACCATGGCCGGTTTCGTTGAAGCCGGCTGGGCCAACAGCGCCAGCCACGTGGAAGGCACGCGCGGCGACGGAGACCATGAATACTTCGGCGTCGGTTTTGCCACGCGTTATCAGACCGACGGCGTTCTTTACGCCGACGGTTCGCTGCGAGCGGGTCGTGCGACGACCGAATTTGCGGGCCGCTACGGGCAGGATTCGGCCAGTTACGACGCCAAGAGCCTCTACATGTCGGCGCACGTCGGCCTGGGTGCAATGTGGGGTCTCAACGAGAGCCTGAAACTGGATACGTATGTGCGCTACATGGTCACGTATCTCGATGACGACGACGTGAGTCTGAATAACCGCTACAACGATAAGCTTGAACTGGACAGCACCGTGACGCACGCAGTGCGTGCCGGCGCCCGTCTCTTGGGCGACTTCAACGACTACGCCTCCTGGAAGGTGGGAGCCGCTTACGAGCACGTCTTTGACGGCGACGCCGAAAGCGCGGTGAATTCCTTCAGTCTCGACGTACCGAGCCTGGAAGGCGACACGGGTGTCTTTGAATTGGGGCTGCGCATCCGTCCGTCTCTGGAGAGCAACTGGGCGGTGGATCTCGGAGCCAAGGGCTATGTGGGCGATCGGGAAGGTGTCACGGGCAATATGACCGTGCGCTACAGCTTCTAAGGCGGTGCGATCACTGCTGCAAAAGAGACCTACTCCTTGTTCGGGCTGGAGACATCGATATCGTCGTAGCAGACGTTTAGTTTCCAGCCCGCATCGTCAATGAGACCTCGCAGATTCAAAATCTTTTCCGCTCAGCAGTGATGAGATGCCCCGAAATACCGGTTCAGATGCTCTTTGAACCGTTGCATATCCTCAGCAATTTGCGGATTTTTCAATACGTCGTTTGCCATGAATGATGGTAAAGGTCGCATACGGAGAAACTGGAAAGTTTTGTGAACCGGCATCAACACGGCGTCAATTCCTTTTCCTTCAAAGAACTGCAGCGGATCGTCAAAGGCTTCTTTTGGTGCATTCCAAGTGGAACTCAGCATATAAGTCTTGCTGACGCACACGCCTCCACGTCCGTAAAGTTGCGTGGCATCTGAGCGAGTTCGTCCGTCACCTCCATTGATGCGCGGATCCAAAAACACTTCGTCCTGGTAACGCTTGACCTGCCATGGTGGATTCATCCACCAAGCCGGAAATTGAAGGATGATGCTGTCCGCATCGATAATCTTTTCCACTTCTTCGTCAACCGAAAACTCTCGGTCCACAGTGGTCACGGTCACCTGATGGCCAAATGAGTTCAGTACGTCGGTTGCCAGTTCCACAAAACTGTGCGTCAATGTTCCGCCTGTGAACTGTCCCATGCCATTTTGCGCCGCCGTCAATGATCAATACCTTACTCATAAAAATCCGCGAGGAAACCCGCGGCTTTAGCCGCGGGAGGAATCGCGGCTCTAAAAA
>OGGO01000777.1_pt1 | contig 24408 bp, 16 predicted proteins | sample 1571231 | NCBI WGS metagenome assembly OGGO01 (sample SAMEA2582036, study PRJEB24529) | metagenome | biome: Human gut stool | place: China | collected 2011 | reverse complement strand
TCATCCAGATAATTAAGAAGTTCATGAGAATATGCATTTAACTCTTCGTCCTCGTTCTTGACCGGAATGATTCTTGCCTGAACCGGTGCTAACCAGAGTGGCAGATTTCCTTTTGTTTCCTCTAAGATATAAGCCATGAAACGGTCAAGGGAACCAAGGATTGCTCTGTGTAAAACAACCGGTGTTTTCTTTGTGCCATCTTTGTCAATGTATGTCAGATTGAATTTTTCTGGTAAGCAGAAGTCAAGCTGGCAGGTGGAAAGTGTGTATTCATTTCCGATTGCCGGTTTTACGTTTACGTCAAGTTTTGGTCCGTAGAATGCAGCCTCACCGATTTCCTCTGTGTAGTCGATTCCAAGGTCATCTAATACTTTTCGGAGTGCATTCTCTGCTGTGTTCCACATCTCATCGTCATCATGATATTTTACTTTATCAGCAGGATCTCTTAAGGAGAGCACGCAACGGTAATCTGTGATGTTGAAATCCTTGTAAGTATCAAAAATCAAATCTACAACCTGTGAGAACTCTGACTCAATCTGTTCCGGTGTCACGAAAAGATGTGCATCGTTCTGGCAGAAATGACGTCCTCTCTCGATACCTTTTAAAGTACCGCTGGCTTCGAAACGGAAGTCATGTGCGATCTCACCGATACGGATTGGAAGATCTTTGTAGGAATGCATTCTGTTTGCATAAATCATCATATGATGCGGGCAGTTCATTGGACGGAGAACAAAGGACTCTCCCTCCACTTCCATTGCAGGGAACATATTGTCTTTGTAATGATCCCAATGACCGGATGTTTTATACAGATTAACCGTACCAACACAAGGTGTCATAACATGAAGATATCCAAGTTTTCTCTCTTTTGCTTTGATATAATTTTCAAGTTCCTGCCATACTGTGTATCCTTTTGGAAGGAACATTGGAAGTCCACGTCCAACAAGGTCATCCGACATGAAAAGATTCATCTCTTTACCGATTTTTCTGTGGTCACGGTCTTTTGCTTCCTCAAGAAGTTTTAAGTGCTCCTCTAACTCTTCCGGTGTCGGGAAACATACACCGTAAATACGCTGCATTACGTGATTGTTTGCATCACCTTTCCAATATACACCAGAGTATTTTACAAGTTTGAAGTTCTTGCATAACTTTGTATTGTCTACGTGAGGTCCACGGCAGAGATCCGTGAAATCTCCCTGATCGTAAACAGAAATGTTTCCATCTTCCAGACCTTCAATTAAGTCCAGTTTGTATGGATCATCTTTGAACATTTCCATTGCTTCTGCTTTGGAAATCTCACGTCTGTAAATCTTCTTGCCTTCTTTGCAGACTTTCTTCATCTCTTTCTCGATTGCTGCAATTGCTTCGTCGTTGATGATATCATCGCCAAGGTCAATATCATAATAGAAACCTTCTTTTACAACTGGTCCTACCCAGAACTTTGCCTGTGGGTATAAGTGTTTTACTGCCTGTGCCATCACATGTGCGCAGGAATGGTTTAAAGTATTCAGTCTTTCGTCTGCTTTAAAATCTACCATTTTCTTCATTTCCTTTCGCTATATAAAAATAAGTTTCTGTAGGAAGTATCTCCGATTCTCTGTACAACATAAAAAATCCCTGATACTGCATTCCTACAATATCAGGGACGATATACTGATCGTGGTTCCACCCATCTTCATCTCTCCGTCTTACCAGACATCAATCTTCTTACTGCCTGTCCATTCCAAAGAAATCTCATTCTTGATTGTAACGGTATCACCGGACCGGATTGGGGTCACTCAGAGTTGGTCTTCACATAATTCTTAGCCGGAACGCTCACACCAAACGCCTTCCTCTCTGGGACTTTTGCTTATGCTACTCTTCTCTTCATCGTTTTGACTAGGGTCATTCTATACCCTTTTCTTCTATCTGTAAAGTATTTTTTACAATTCCGGTATGACGGACTATCTTCCGCAGCAATATTTGTACTTCTTACCGCTTCCGCATGGGCATGGATCGTTACGTCCGACTTTTTTGCCTACATGAACAGTGCCGGATTTCTTCTGCTCTAAGAATAAAGTTTTTCTCTTCTCATCATCGAAAATCTCTTTCCACTGTGGTAATTCATATAACCAGTCTGCTTTTGCGTCAACCATGTTTTTGTATAATTTTTCTTTGTCAAAAACAAGGTTAACTTTTGTATCTTCTTCCATGGTGTCGATTGGATTAGCCTCTACCAAGCTGTCGTTGATTCCGTCTAAGAATCCTGTCATCTCCATAACACTGAGGTTGTACTTCTCTGCAAGCTCTTTTACAGTTCCTTCTACTTTCTCATCCGGATTTGTTAAAAGCTGTTCGTATACGCCCTTCTCTAAAAGGAAGTATCTCTGCCAGAATCTCTGTAATTCACCTCTATCTGCTTTCTCATTATAGGCAACTTTCTGCCACTGTTCCAATAATGCCATGTTACATTCCTCGATTTCTAATTATAGTATATTTGCATCATGCATAGATGCATTTGTTATTATAGCAAATATTGATGGGTTTTTCAAAGGATTTTTTTTGGTGGGGAATAGCAAGTATTTTTAATACTAGAATACCAGACAACCGAAAGCTACCAAATCTTTGCCACAATGTCAAGCGGTAAATTTAAAATGAGCATAAAAATAGCTCTTCTCTGAAATGAGAAGAGCTATAAAAAGCATTATATTACTTTACCCATTTTTTCTTTCATGAGCGTAATAAAACAGTTCATCTGGGGTGTAACCCATTTGTTTTTGTGATACACCAGCTGACTCCACATCTGAATACGACAGTCCTCAACATCTACGGTTTGCATTTTCCCGGATAGGAGATAAGGACGAACCACATATTGCGGAAGGAAAGACAAGCAGTTGCCATGAAGCAGTATTCTGACGAGGATGTCCGTGTTACCGGTTTCCAGAAAAGGGTGTATTTCCAGCTTTTTTTCCGCCAGAAGCTGCTCCAGATCATAGCGGTAACTGACACTTTTTTCCGTTAGCACAAAGGGTTCGCGCACCACTTCCGCTAAAGATACTTTTTTCTTGCGACAAATCATATGATCGTGGGAAGCAACAAATAGGATGGGTTCCTGCTGTTCCAGCAGCTTGACCCAATCTGCAAAATCTGTTTTCTTGTCCAGAAAGAATAAAAGATCCACATCATTCTGTCGAACCATATCGAACAGTTCATGAATCAAACCTGTGTGGATGCTAACCATTACATCCGGATAACGATGGTGGTATTCCATCAGAATAGGCGTAAGAACACTCAGCAGAAGAGATTCCGCCGTACCGATTCGTAAACGTCCTGAAGGATTTTCTGGTTCACGAAGAAAATCTTTTGCGTTTTGTTCAGCCTTTAATATCTCTATGGCATAGGGGATAAACTGTTCTCCACGCTCGGTCATCCGAACTCGTTTCCCAATTCGCTCAAAAAGCTGGATCCCCAGTGCTTGCTCCAGCTGGTGAATCTGAACTGTGACAGTAGCCTGAGAATAACCTAGTTGCTCCGCCGCTTTTGTAAAATTCTGCAATTCTGCCACCCTTAGAAAGGTGGAAAACAATCTTAGATCCATGTTTCTCCATTAATTAAAAAATATAATTACAATAATAAAAATTATTTGTTTCCTTAATCATCAATCCTATGATACACTATTAAAGCAGGAAATTCAACTGTACATCTTCGAATTAGGAAGATTTTATGGCTATTGGAAGAAGCAAAGTTGTCATTATCGGTGCTGGCAATGTAGGTACTGCTCTGGCTCATCATCTTGTAATCTGCACGCCTGCGTTATTTTTTGGCTGACCTGATTGGTGTTGATGCCCGCAGCCTGGAGGCCATGTGCATGGGAGAACATGGAGATTCACAAATGATTCCCTGGAGCCAAGTAACAGTCGGCGCAAAGCGTATTATAGATATCCTGCGAGATAGCCCGGAGATGTTTCGTTATGTGGAGTTGGATTCAATTAGAAAAGAAATTGCCAAAATTGCTTATCAGATTGTAAAACAGAAAGGCGCTACTAATTATGGTATTGCTGCTGTTGCAGCACGAATGATCAAGGCTATCATACAGGATGAAAACATTGTTATGCCCCTGTCTGTCATGCCGCATGGGGAATATGGACTCTCCGACCTCTATTTAGGTATTCCCGCTGTTCTGAATGGGTCTGGTATTCGAGAGTTGGTAGAGTATCACCTGACAAATCAGGAACATCAGGCGTTGCTTGCGTCTGCTGCCGTTTTACAAGAGGCAAACCAGAAGGTGCAACAACTGGTTAAGTGGTAGTAATTTTTTTCTGTCAACTATAATATGTGCGAATCTTTTAAAGTGTTCATAAGCAGAACAGAAGAAGCGACATAAGAAGCAACATTTAATAGGGAGAACACATGTCTGCCAAATGAGTCCTGGTACCTGTATTTGGAAATTTTACCCTATCATGAGAGGATGTTTTTTAAGATGATATCATTAATTAATGCAATTTATAACTTTTTATGGGGAGATCTGGTGCAGATCCCGCTTCCAGGAGGAAGTACACTGGGAATATCCCTTCTGGTTATGATTTTGGTGCCAGCCGGAATCTATTTTACGATCCGCACTCACTTTCTTCCTCTCCGAATGTTCCCAGAAATGATCCGTATAACACTAGAGAATAACAAAACCAAAAATTCTGACGGTATCTCTGGCTTGCAGGCACTGATTGTATCTACGGCTTGCCGCGTAGGCATGGGCAATCTGATGGGCGTTGTGGCTGCCATCTCCGCAGGAGGTGCAGGTGCTGTATTCTGGATGTGGCTCATTGCACTTTTGGGCGCATCTACTGCCTTTATAGAGGCGACTTTGGCCCAAATCTACAAGGAAAAGGATCCGCTGTATGGTGGTTACCGTGGTGGTCCGGCGTATTATCTCCACGTACTGTTCGCATCAAGGAGTAAGAGACAAAGATATTCCCTCTTCGCATGTCTGTTTGCCTTATCCGGGCTTCTCTGCTGGTGTGGAATCAGTCAGGTGATCAGCAACTCGGTCGCATCTTCTTTTGAAAATGCATTCCACATTCCTCCGCTGTATACCACAATTTTTCTAGTTGCTATTGCTGCGATAATTGTGTTGCGGAAAAACGCCACTGTCAAAGTTCTGGATATCATGGTGCCAATCATGGCCGCATGTTACTTTTTCCTTACAATTTTCATTATTGTCAAAAATGCTGGTCAGCTTCCCGATGTTTTGAGCCGGATTTTCAGCGAGGCGTTCGGTCTGCGGCAAGCTGTTGGTGGAGGTATCGGCGCAGCGATCATGAACGGTGCAAAGCGTGGATTATTCTCTAACGAAGCAGGATCTGGTTCCGCCCCCTGTGCGGCTGCCGCTGCGGATATCGACCATCCTGCCAAGGAGGGGCTTTTTCAGGCTCTCGGAGTATTCATCGATACATATGTAATCTGCACCTGTACAGCGATGATTATGCTCTTAGTGCCTCAGGAATTAACCGAGGGGTTAGCAGGTATGGATTTACTGCAAGCTGCTATGGCATACTATTTTGGCGAATTTGGTGTTGTGTTCATCGCACTAATTCTGTTTTTATTTAGCTTTTCCACATTCTTAGGAATTTTGTTTTATGCAAGATCAAATGTGGCGTATTTGTTTGGCGATAACTGGCTCTCTCAGACGCTCTACAAGGTACTGGCCCTTGTAATGCTCTTTATCGGCGGCATTGCAGCATACCAGTTTGTATGGGATTTGGGAGACGTTGGGGTCGGTCTGATGACAATTTTTAACATGATAGCACTGTTCCCATTAGCTCCCAAAGCTTTACAGGCATTAACTGATTACGAACATTCTCATAAGCGGTGAGACTTTTCCCGCAAACAATATTTGCATTTTTTAGAGCATTTTTCCCATACTCACTTTTTAATTTACATTTCTGATCAACAAAAAATTTTACCCCATCTCTCGGTTGTTTAGGGATGAGGTAAAGTTTTTATGTTGCAATCTCCGGGATTTCCCCGACAAAGTTATAAACGATCCTGACTTCCTGCACCTGTTCCCATTCCTCCGGCGTCACAATCGCCTCATGGCAGCCCTCAATGACCTCCCATTCCTCACGGGGGATAATGTCATAGGTATTGGAGCGGATGCCTTTCTGGTGCGTCCGGCAGACAAGATGTGCGCCCTTATAAAAGGGATTTCGCAGGATATGGCTGATCCTTGCGCTCCCCCACCTCTAAAGATTTCAAATTCTTTTAATTATAATTTTCCTCTTACATTTTGATTTTGACATTTATACCTCTTTTTAAAACATAAAGTTTAAGATCACATACGGATTACTTTCATTTGATATTTCTTTATTTTTTTCTTTTCTTCCCATATACAAAAAATTCATAATATCATTAAATTCTGTTGTCTCTGGATCATTTCCTGTTAATATTCCATTTTTCTCATAATATGGCAAAGCACTTTCAAAATCTAAATATAAAGCACCATTACTGTTAATCAGTTCTCCTACTTCTGAAATCTTACTTTTGCATAATATATACATATTATCAGGTGAGATATTCTTGATAAATTTAGCTATCTCTATGCCCTTATTTTTCATTCATTAGTTCAAACTACCTATATCATCAACTTTAATATAATTTAAAATTGCAGGTGCTGCTTCCCAACTATTGTAATACCTTATTTTCGAATCATATACACATTTTCCTATTCTTTTCTTTAATTCATCAATGCTCTCCACCCCAAATAAAATCTGCATTTTTTTACAATATCTGCGAGATTTCATTCTTTCCCATTCCAGCTGTTTATTCTGAACATATATATAACATGTTGGAAACCAATAAATACCATACCCACTTTTTTCATCTTCTACTAGTTCGTAAGCATTGCATACTTGGTATAAAAACAGATCTGCTTCCGCAATCGCTTCTGATGTATATATTGGAAGCTTCTCCCTCTGATTACATATTATATCTCCCATCAAAGTATATTTATTTTTCATATCTGATCTTTGTTTATAATGTTCTTCAATGGCACTACTATAATGTTGAAATGCAGTATAATTAGCCTGTTTAATTACTCCTCCAAATAAACTTGTTTCCAAAAAATATGTATAAGTCAATAATACATTGATAGCAGCATAATCTTTAATATGCCTCATATACACTATAATACAAATAAACAATTCCCACAAAAGTGTTTTATATATATCTAAGTCATTTTCACATACTGAATTTGCATTTTCATCAAATGTTCTTATACAACATAATTTGTTATACATGTATTCAAGATTTTCTGCTAACACTTCTGCATAATCATCTTCCATTTCTGCAACTGTCTCTACAAAATCTAAATATATATCTCGAATTGGCTTCATATTTAAGAAAGTATCATAAACCTCTTTGGGATTCATTTCACCTTTATAATAATCTTTTAATGCATCAATATATGCTTCCTGAAACCTTGATATACAATTTCTTCTTTTATTTAAGATATTACTTCCATGAATCTTTTAATGGAAAAAAATTTGTCTTTTCCTCATCCAACCACTCTGGTTTTTTTCCTAATTTTGGTTTCACAAGCTGTGGTTTTTCATATATATTCCGAAGCAATTTTTCATATTGTTCTTCATATTTTGTTGCATCTGAAAGATCTATATATATCCTCGTTTTTATATAGGCTGGCAAGTACTCATTTCCCTCATCATCTCTTTCAGCAATGATTGGAATAAATTTTTCCTGTTTCATTTTTCCATATATTTCACCAGAAATAATTACAGTCTCATCACCAACTCCTCCTGTTCGATTATTTGCTTTTTGTGCATATACCCTATCACAAATTATAAGTACCTTTGTAATGTCAGGATCATTAACACATCTTTCCATAAATGCATACTTATCTTGCCCTTCTTTTAGTTCCCATTTATCAAGCACAACATCCACTCCATGAGAAATTAAGCGTTGGGCAAGCTCTAGTACAAGTCTATCACTGCTCCAAGAATATGAAATAAACACCTTTGGCATTTTATCATCCTGCAATCCTAATCCCCTCCATACCTTATTTTGACTCTTAACATTTTCTTTTCATTTTACCACCCGACATAAAACGACACAATGAACTTACGTGAAATCGAAAGTTATTTTTTACAAAAAAACACCCTAATAGAATGGATTCTAATCAGATTCTCATCTGATCAATCATTCTATTAGAGTGCTTCTACTTTAAAATTTCTGTTATGGTCTGAGTTCATTTCCAAAGCCGCCAAATTCAAACACTTTTTGTATCGGTGTCCTGATCTTCGAGCCGGTCATGAAGCTGCTCGAACTTGATACGGATATCCCTTAACATCTGATGATGTTGTATCCTGATCCCGATCGTGATGCCGGTCAGGAGAAGCCCTGTCATGGCAATGATGATCAGGACTGTCTCGACCTTTACCTTTAGCGGCTTTTTCTCAGTCGTAGATGGATTCTGCTTCCCAGCTGATGATGTTTCCGTTTTCTGCGTTGATCTCAAATTCATACTTTACCTCCGCATAGTAGGCTTCCCCCTCATAGAGAGAGATGCCGTCGTCATAGTCCGGATGGATGTAGATGTTTGCGGCATCGATGCCAGGGATCCTGTCCATGACGGTCTGTTTTGCTGTCTCGATGGAAACACCGCCCGGTGCTGTCTGTGATGTGCCGGTTGCGTTCTTGGAACCTGTCGTACCATTCTGTGATGCACGGTATCCCTTGTCTATCACTTCGGAGTCTGCCGAAAGGATGCGTCCGTCGGATGCGTCCAGCTCATAATCATACTCCACTCCGGCTGCGGTGAATTCCACCTCATATCTGGCCCGTCCGTCGTCCCAGTCCTGCTTTACCGTGATGTACTGAATCTGTTCTTCTGTGACCCCTGCATTCCCGGCTGCGATGTTCTTCGCTTCCTGTTCCGTGATGCCGCCGTTTACCATTGTGGCAGAACCTGCGGTTGCGTGTTGTGACACGCCTGCCTGTGATGTTCCGCTGCTGTCGTTGTTTCCTGTCTGTGCTGTATGATTTGTTGTGTTGCTGCCGTTTTGTGCTGTTCCTGTTCCACTGCTGTTATCCTGTGCATTATGATCTGCTGTGTTGCCGTTGTTCTGTGCCGCCGTGTCTGATGCAGTCCCTGTGCTGCCGGAACCCTGTACAGTTCCACCAGCTGCTCCTGTAGTTCCCTGTATGCCCTTGGTATCCTGCACATTTTGGGATGTACTGCCGCATCCGGTCACAGCTGACAGAAGTGCCACTGCTATAAGTCCTGCGGCAAGCATTCTTTTTTTATTTCTCACGTTTGTCCTCCCATTTCTTTCTCACACCTTGAAGATCTCGGTGTCTGCCTTTAACGTTTCTGCCGCTGCACCTGCCTGTTCCGTGGTCTCTGCCACCTCGGAGCACCGCATGGTGATGTTCTGGATGCGTTCTGCCATGTCGGAGGTCCCGCTTGCGCCCTCGTTTGCCGCATTTGCAACGCCCTCGATTGCATTCATCATGCCGTCCATGGAAGCTAAGAGTTCCTCGGATGTCGCACTGAAATCCGATACAAGACCGTCCACAAACTCGGAATCCCGGTTGTAGGCATCCGCAAGGCTCTCAAAGCTGTCATAGCTGGATTTCACATCAGTTGCGACGAAGTCTAACAGACGTCTGCTGTCCTTTGTGAGCTGGTTCACCGCTTTCACCACGCTGTCCGTGACCTCTTGGATGGTTGTCGCCGTCTCACCGGATTCCGTCGCAAGCTTCCGGATCTCGTCCGCCACGACTGCAAACCCTTTTCCCATCTCCCCGGCACGTGCCGCCTCGATGGAAGCATTTAAGGATAAAAGGTTGGTCTGGTTGGTGATCTCCATGATCGCCTGTGCCAGGACCTCGATCCGGGATACCACTTCCACATCCTGCAGTGCCTGGTCGAGGCTTTCCTTGATCTCGCCGTGCATGCGCTGTGCATTGGCACGGTTCTCCGTGGTCTCTTTCTTCGCATTGACGGCACGGGTATGGATGTCATTGACACGCTCCGCACCTTCCTGTGCGCTCTCCGCGATGTTTTTGATCGCCCGGTTGATCTCCTCTGACATGGTGTTCATCTCCGTTGCGGATGCAGCGGATTCCTCCATGCTCGCTGCAAGCTGCTGTGTCGTTGCGGAAATGCCTTCCATCTCGCCGTTGATCTCATCCACGTTTTTCCCGATGGAGGAGACATGGCCGCTCAGGGACTCTGCATTGTCCTTCACGCTCCCAAGGTGTCCCGCAAAGCTCTCCCGGATCTTGTGGAAAGCTGCCGCAAGGTTTCCGATGCTGTCTTTCCTGTCTAAATATTTCTGTTCCACATCCTGTGTGAAATCGCCCTGTGCGAGTGTGTCCGAATAGCTGCAGGCAAGATCAAGGCTCCTGATGTAATCAATGATGCCTGCAGCACCCACAACGATCGTGATGATAAGCCCGGCTGCCATAAAGGCTGCCATTTTTTTCACATCGGAAGCGATCATTGCCGCAAGCTGGCTCTGCGCCTGCGCCTGTCCTGCACCGTCCATGAGGCTTACTGCGTATGCTGCGAGCTGTTCCATGCAGTTTTTCGCATATAACACTGCCCCTGCACCGAGCAGTATCACAAAAAAGAATACGATCTTTGTTCCAAATTTTGTCTTTCCCATGATTTATCTCTCCTGTTCCTTATATGATATTTACTGTGCAAGGATGTCTTTTTTCTCCCAGTCTGCAACAAATTCCACGCACCTGTCTGCCGGGAGCGGCCTGCTGATCAGGTAGCCCTGTAAAAAGTTGCAGCCGAGCTTTTCCAGCTGTGCTGCCTGTTCCCTTGTCTCGATCCCCTCTGCCGTCACCCAGATGTGGTTCCTCTGGGCGAACACGAGGAGCGTCTGCACGATCGGCATGCCCATCTTCCTGCTCCCGATGCCCCAGACCAGCTCCTTGTCCAGCTTGATGCTCTGGAACTCGAAATCCATCAGCCGCACGAAATTGGATTCGCCCTTGCCGAAATCATCCATGACCAGGTTGAACTTCTTATCCTGCAGCCTGTGTGCGGTCTCCAGGAGCTTTCCGTTATCCGCCGACTTCCCGAGTTCCGTCATCTCCAGCCAGATCTTCCCGTGCTGGAGTCCGTACCGGTCCAGGCATCTGCTGATCTCCTCCCAGACAGTTTCCACCATGCAGGTCTGCGGCGACAGGTTCACGTTGATCCTCGTGATGCCGTGTTCCGCAAACCTCGTGAACCACCGGCAGCACTCCCGGATCATCCACAGGTCGATGTCATGCACCCAGCCGTGTTCCTCTGCCTCCTGCACAAGGCTCTCCGGGTCGAGGAAACCTCCCTTCCCGTCCCTTGCACGGAACAGCGCCTCAAGCCCGGTGATCCTGTGCTTTTCCACGTTGTAGATGGGTTGGAAATAAGCTTCCATCCCAAGACTGGAAATATCTTCCCAAGTATAAGCTCCTATAATGCTCATGGTCTTTTACCTCTTACCTGTTTTTTTGTTCCATCTCCCAGCCCCCGCTGCCCAGATAACCTTTCCTTTTATCTCTTCCTTTCCAGCCGCACCGAGCATCCTGCTGTCCATGGACACCGGGCGGTTGTCCCCGAGGAAGAAATAACTTCCTTCCGGCACGGTGTACGGATAATCCACGCTGTCTCCTGTCTCCGACAGGCCGTAGATGACATCCGTCTCCTGCACTTTTGCGCCGTTCCTTGTCAGGTGTCCCTCACGGTCCACCTCTATCACATCCCCCGGCAGCCCTGCGATGCGCTTGATCAGGTATTCCCCGGATGCATCCTTTAAGATGACGGCATCCCCATAGTCCACGCCGTCCGGGAGGATGCGCAGGAAGAACACGATATCCCCGGGATGGCAGGCAGGGCGCATGGAATTTCCATCCACGCGCATGATCCCGCATACCCTGAACACCAGGAGCCAGACCACGAACAGGATGACGGCTCGCTCTGAGCGCATCTTTCTTTTCCGTTTTTCCTCGCGGATCTTCAGGAGTGCCATGTCAAGGCTGTACTGTTCTCCCTCGTTCATGGCTGTTCCCGGAGACCGGTCTCTTCCGGTCCGTCTGCCTGTATCTGTCCCGGTCTCTGCGGCTTTCCCTGCGGATCCCGGGTGTCTTCCTCCGGCGGACACTCTGAAAAGATGCAGTCCAGGCCTTTTTTCAAGGATTCCAGACGGTTGCGGTACTGATGGTAGAGCGCCTGTTGCTTCTCCACTTTCTCCCTTGTCTTTGTCAGGATGACATCCATCTGCCGCCCTGCCTCTGCAAGGATCTCCTCCGCCTGCCGGCCTGCCTCTGCAAGGATCTCTCCTGCCTTCCTCTCTGCCTCTGTAAGGGTCTCCCCTGCCTTCTGGTCTGCCTCTGTAATGGTCTCCACTGCTTTCTGGTCTGCCTCTGCAATGGTCTCCACTGCTTTCTGGTCTGCTTCTGCAAGGATCCTCTTTTCTGCTTCCCCAGCCTCTTTGAGCATGCGTTCCTTTTCGGTGCCGGCATGGTCAAGGATGGTCGCCGCAGTCTCCTTTGCACCGCCCAGGATCTCCTCCGCCTTTCCTTCTGCCTCCGCATAGAGTTTCTCCTGTGTGGGAATCTGTGCCCGCAGTCCTGCGTTCTCTGCCGCAAGCTGCATCTTTTCCAGATATAGTTCCCTCACTGCCTCCTCGTTCTTCTGTCCATAGTACTCCACCAGCTCCCTGATGTAGAGCACGACTTCCTCACGGTCATACCCTAAGACGGCTGTCCTTAACTTTTCTATTTCCTTAACAAAATTCCTGTCTTTCATGATCTGTCACTTCCTTATAATCCCTTTTTCAGGCACAACAGGGGCAGCCTGCAAGTTCTCTTGAAAGTCTTGATTCAAACACTGCAAGAGCTGCCATGCAGCCGGCTGTAATGACTGCGCCGGCTATATAGATCGGAGTATCTGCCACACAGTGCCTGCCTGTCACAGCCAGTAAGATGCCCGCTGATATATAGGCTGCACACATCACCACCTGGGCTGCGATACATTTTTTCTGCGTCTTCCGCAGTGCTTTTCTTCTTTCAGGATCCATGGTCCTTATCCTCCTGTTCCTCGTATTTCTGCCATGAATGGGTCTGACAGGGATTTTTCCTGTTCTGCCCGCACATGTCAGATGTTTTATAAATATTTTGGAAAAATTACATATATCATTTTGGTTTGTTATTTGTAAGTTTAGATAATAGGTCTTTCTTTTTTTATTGTCCGGGGATATGTGGATATCCCCGGGATTGTTTTTTCGTTCTGGTATATTTTGGGGTTACTGTCTTACTCTCCGTCAAGTTCCTCGCGGATCTTCCGGATACGCAGGACTGTGTATCCTGCGATCACAAGGATCAGGATGACTGGATACCAGTGGGATCCGCAGTCTGCGAAGCTGATGTGTCCGTCTGCATCACTGCTGTCTGCCGGGATGCTGTCGTCTGCGTTTCCGCTTCCGTCTGCATCTGCTCCGGTCTCTGTGCTGTCAGCGACATCTGTAGTATCATCTGAACCTGTATCTGCATCCGTGCTGTCTGCTCCGGTCTCTGTACCGTCTGTCACATCCTCACCATCCGCCTGGTCTGACTCGTTGTTGTTTCTGTTGTTCCTGTTGTGTTTGTTGTTTTTGTTTCCGCCGGACGCATTGTTTCCATCCGTTGCAGCAATATCTGTGGCATTGGTCTTGCCATCTGTGACACCGGTGTTGGTTCCGTTCGCATTTCCATTGCTGTTTCCACCGCTGGTGCTTCCATTATTGCTTCCGTTTCCGCTGTTATTGCCGCTTCCGTTTCCGCCATTACCATTTCCACCGTTGCTGTTGTCACCACTGCCGGAGCCGCCGTTATTGTTTCCGCCGTTGTTGTCTGGTTTGCTGCCGTCACTGCCGGAGCTGCCGTTGTTTCCACTGTTGGAGCCGCCGCCGTTTCCGCCGTTGCCTCCGGTTCCGCTGTTGGAGCCACCGCCATTTCCGCCGTTGCCTCCGGTTCCGCTGTTGGAGTCTCCTCCGTTTCCGCCTGTTCCTCCGGTTCCGTTATTGGAGTCTCCTCCATTTCCGCCGTTGCCTCCGGTTCCGTTGTTGGAGTCTCCTCCATTTCCACCGATTCCACCATTGCCGTTGTTGGAGCCGCCGCCATTTCCACCGTTGCCTCCGGTGTTGTCACCGCCGGTTCCACCAGTTTCGCCTGAACTTCCTCCATTACCGCCGGAACCGCCGTTACCCTTGTCTGAGTCGCCGCCGTTTCCGCCGCTGCCGCCGCTGCTTGTGCCGCCGTTGTTATTATTTTCTCCTGTGGAGCCGTTTCCGCCGTTGCCTCCGTTTCCACCGTTTCCGATGTCGGATTTTCCGCCGTCTCCGCCATTTCCACCGGATGTTGTTCCACCGTTATTATCGGTCTTTCCAGGCTGTGTGGTCTCGGTTCCTGTACCGCCGTTGCCTCCGGTTCCGCCCGGGTTCGTGTTATCTCCTGTTGCGTTTCCGCCGTTTCCTGCATCACCGCCTTTGACGGTTCCGCCAGGATTGATGGTGATGGTCTTATCGCCTGCGCTGATTCCGTTTCCACCGTTTCCACCATTGCCAGGGATACCGGTTGCGGAATCTCCGCCTTTACCGCCGTTTCCACCAGTTACCGTTCCACTGACCGTTGGAGTGATCTTGCCGTTACCATCGATACCGGCTCCGCCATTTCCTCCATCTTTGCCTTCTGTGCCATCTGCACCGTTACCACCGGTCACATTCGCATTGCTTCCAATGATAATTCCGGCATCAGCTGTATCACCACTGGCTCCGATACCGGCTGCTCCATCCGGATGTGCGGCAGAACCGTCTCCACCCTTGATGGTGCCGTTTACGATCTCAAGATTCGTTCCCGGATGTTCGTTGCTGTTAGCATCCTTGACAAATTCCAGTCCCGGTTTTGCCTCATTATTATCATCTGCCTTGTCACCTGTGATGGTATGTCCGCCAAGGTCGATCCTGATATCGCCCCATGTGTCCGGGATCTGTACCGTCTGGTCAATATCCTTCTTTACAGTTACCTTGTAGTTGCCGTTATCATCCACTGTGACTTCCACGTTGGAGTTTTCCGCTTTTTCTGTGCTGTCTGTGGCATTGTTGCTGTTTGTATCGCCTGCACCTTTCTCTTCGAACTGCTTCGCAATGTCCGCTGCGTCCACAAGGGAAGTCTTTCCGACTGTGGAGCCGAAATTACTGTGGCTGATCTTGTATTCCGTTGCTTTTTTCAGACCGGATGCAATGCCTTTTCCATTTTCATCTGTCTTGAATTTCAGTGTGTGTCCGACCGGATTTCCGGATGTGTCCAGTTCACGCACGCTGTACTCTGTTTTTGGCCGTCCTGTAAAGGTGAGCGTATGGGCTGTCTGTCCGATGACGGCCGGTTTGTCATCCGTCACTTCCACCGTGATGCTTGTCGCAGCCCCTGCGCCTGCCTGGAAGGTAAGTGCCGCTGCATAGATGCCCTTGCCTTTTGCGGTCAGTTCATCTAATTTGTCCTGGTCTACGGTCACGGTTGCCGTGATGTCATCACCGTTTGCACCATATGCCTTCACATTGGCACGGTTCTTTGCATCAGACGCTGTCAGGTTTCCGACATCGTTCACATGGATGACGAAATCATCCGCTGCGATGCTGCTTCCGTCTGCCCCGTTCACCACGTTTGTGCGGTATACCGGGATGAGCGTCACTTTATCTGCCGTCTGGCTGCTGATGACCGTTGTCCCATTATAGACTTTTCCGGTGTTTGCCTTATCCACCCAGACAAAGAAGCTCTCGTTGTCCGCTTTCAACCCGTCTGTCACTCTCTGCATTTTTGCAAAGACTGCCTCAGCGATCGTTCCGCCGTCAATGACGGTGATGCGCTCCCCACTGCTGATCTGTGCACCGTTCTGGTCTTCAAAGATGAACTGGTGCTGTTTTTCCAGATCGACCGTCACCTTCCATGCCTGATAGATGCCGTGTGTGGTATGGGTATAGACGCCTGCCACACTGTCGTATTCGAGTGCCCTGTCTTCCAGTGCTTTTTCGATGTCGATCGGATAACCATTGACTGTGATGCCCTTTAAGCCGTAGCCGTCATCCGGTTTGATCTTGAGCACCAGCGGAGCGTTGTTCTTTACGATCCTTGTGTATGTGCCGGAATTTTCGTTCCATGCGTCATCATCATTTAAGAGTTTTCCGTTGTTTACCGTAACCTCCACGGTCTGTCCCTGCTCAAAGGTCACGTTCAGTGCCTGTGGCTGTTTTACTTTCTGTGTCGTATAGGTATAGGTCTTTGCACCGGTATTCCGGAGCGTTGCAGACACATCCATTCCCGCATGCTCCGGTGATTCTGACACGTCACTCCAGTAAGCTGTAGGAGCCAGTCCGTTTGCTGTCGTGTCTTTCAGTGTTACCTCCACCGTCTTATCATCTGCCACGATGACATGCTGGAACTGTGATGCGCCTGTCTCTTTTGTGACCTGTGTATGGTCTGTCACTTCTGCCGTTCCTCCTGTCACATGGAGATGTACGATGTGGGATGGCGTAAAGACTGCTTTTAACGTCACATCCGCTTTTGTCGGCGTGTATGTTATCTCATAGCTCTTTTCTGTCCAGTTGAATGTCGCTGTGGCAAACAGATTCTTATTCCCATCTGTCGTATCCGTCAGGGCTGTCAGGATGGAAAAACTCTCTCCCTTCTCCCCGGTCAGGTCTGAATAGTATCTGTCGTCAAAATCATCCGGCGTAAAAGTAAGTGTCAGTTCCTCATTCCTGTTTATCTGGATGCTTCCATCGGCAGCCAGCTCATAGGTGTTGCCGGATGCATCCACTGCCTTGAAGATTCCCTTTGCGCCGCCGGCTGTGAGCCCTTCCACATTTAAGGTCGTAAGCTGGCGTTTTGCCGCAGCATTGATGGTGATGTCGCCGGTCACCTGAGGGATCGTCACTGTGATGCTTCCATCTGTTTCCGCTGTGCATACCTGTGCAAACGGTAATGTCTCTGCTGCACCGGTATCACTTTTTTTCATTGTGACGGTAAAGTTGTCCTTATCGAGGTCAAAGTGTGTCTTAGGACTGATCTTTACCTTGTACTGCTGCAAGTATCCCGGGGCTGCCGGTTTTGCACCGCCGGAGATTTCTGCATTGTTCCCGGTCGTGACCGCCACATTGAATGTTCCGAGATAGTATCTCTGTACGCTGTCGGTCGCATTATAGGTTACTCCGTCGATCACGATGCTCTCACCTACCGGGATCGTGACATAATCACGCGATGGATATCCACTGTTTGTCGTGCTGCCCTGGCTGACAGTCGCGCCATTTGCCGGTGCTGCCCCCACTTCATGTCCGAACACGTCTGCACTTGCACCGGAAGGGATCTTTACATCTGCTTTTTTGTCTGTCCTCCTCCGCTCCACGGTCACTTTATCCGAAGCGTTTCCTGTCCCTTTTGTCTTGACAGAGTCTGTATCGTCTAACCTGATCTCTGCTGTCTTGTCTGCAGGGACTTCTGCTTTTGTCACCAGTTCATTCCGGCACATGGCATCCGGGATGTAGACCAGGGTGATGGCATCAAAACTCTGATTGGTATATGTGTATGTCACATCCCCGATCTTTAAGGTGAGTGCGCCTGTCGTATTATGGTTCTTGAGATATGGTGTATCATCCCCTGTACCGTTTGGCACAACGACCGATGATGCGCCTGCCGGGGTTGTCACCTTGTAAGTATTATGGTCTACCGGACTGTAAACGTTCAGTGTTCCGTTATCCGATACATTAAGTGTTCCGTCTTTGAGAGTAACGGTTCCATCTGCTGCAATGTCAAGCGTTACATCCACCGCATCACCCGGTGCGGAGAACCATGTACCATCCTTGCTCTTTAACTGAACACTTTTTTTCATGGTTCCGCCTGTCACTGCTGTGACGGTATCTTTTACGATCTCGACTGTGTCTCCTGCCTGTGCCGTATCCAGTGCATCGGCAAGAGGGGCGTATTTCACGCCGTTTATCACAGCCTCAGCATCCATTGGTGCTACCAGTACGTTGGTCTCACCTTTTTTGGTGTTATCCGGCTGTCCCGGGTCGGCTCCGTCAGCGTAGCCGCCGAATTCGACGAAGAAACCACCCGATGTAATGTCCGTATCTCCAGGCACATTTCCTTCTATTATATCATTCAATGTTTTTATATCTGTATTTCTTACCATTACACAGGATTCCTGCCCTTGTACATCTGAAATTGTACCATTTAGCGCACCATAAGTAACTGATGCACGATTGGGTTCACCACTTCCCCATAACGATTCAATTTTCTCTCCTGTTTCTGGTCCTGCCGCCCAATAATAATCCTGACCATATTTTACAATCCCATTTGTTATCCTTCCAAATGGAGTATCATTGAGACTCGAACCATCTTTCATAATTAATCTTGTGCCAGCTGTCCACGTTTGCCCTTTTTGTAATGTTAAAATATATGATAATTCATCATTAGATGTAATTGTCGCTAAGTATCCTCTTTGACCGGCTAACTTATATGTTTTTGCTCTATCATACGCTGACGTCCATGATACTTTCTCATTAACATGCAAATAATAATGACCACTGACTGACCACTGTGTCAGTTTCATTTGATCAAGACCTGACTCAAATCCTTCATTATCATTTGCATTTACTGATACATATACATTCATATCACTCACATAATCAAATGTCATAGTCTGGATTTTTTTCTCTATTTCCTGACTGGATTTTTTATCCATAAAGATCCATGTTGCTGATCTTCCATAATCATCCCTTACGGTTGCATTATTTAAAATATCATCTGGCAGCTTACCGTTTGACAACGTAATTGTCATCAGGCTTATGTCATCACTGCCTGTATCAATCTTTGCGTTTGTATATTGGAATTTCTTATGCGTCTCATCTGTCCACACCGGTGTTCCCAGATTTACGGTATAGTTCCCCTGCACATTTGCATAAGATGCCACTCTATAATTTGCTGCATATGTCTCCACTGGTTCTTCCGCTGCGACTACTTTTACAGTCCTGCTGAAGTTTATTACTTCCTGTGTTGCATTTGCAGCTTTCGGAGTCTGCTCTTCTGTAATGTTTACAGTATCTGTATCCGCGGACTCTTCTTTTACGGTGTCTGTATTTCCATCATCCTGATTTTCTGATTCTTGTGCCTCTCCGACACCTGTGGATGTTCCCTGCAGCTGTCCTGCATTTCCGCTGTCTGTCGGGTCTTTTGCACTGTCCGCTTCATCCTTATCTGCCGGCTGATCTGGCTTGTCCTGATCTGCGGTATCTGTACCAGAAGTCTGGTCATCCCCTTCCGGTGTCTGATCTGTATTTTCTATCGTTTCCGTGGTATCTACTGTTTCTGTGCCAGACACCGTCTCAGTGCTTTCTATAATATCCGCACTCTCTGTGTTCTCCACACTTTCAGTTTCACTTACACTGCTTTCCTTTTCCGTCAGTGCGTATGAAATCTCATAATCTCCTGCCACATTGATATCAAAGTTTCCTGTATCAGTGACGGACAGGGTATATTTTTCACTGTCATACGTGATTCCTTCCGTCAGATCATAGTCTGATGCACCTTGCACCAGTGTCAGTTCCGGTGCTTCATAGGCCTTGCTCTGCTCTTTTGCACCTACGCCGTGGATCGATCCGATGAGCAGTGCGGCTGCCATCACAAATGTCAATGCACGGTTTGCTTTCGTCCTTCTCATAGGTTTCCTCCTTAATTTTTATTACATAAAAAAGCTCCACAACATAATGTAGATTATGTTGTGCGAAGGGATAGCTCCTTTGCCCGGTTGCACCGGGATTTTGGATAGATTTATAAAATTTCTGGTTTTTAGCAGTTATCTACGAATGTAGTGGAATTAGAAAAACAAGATTTTCAGCTGTAAAACCGTGAAACACTGAAAAATCAGGCGTTTACAGAAGTCTGGTCTTATTTTTGTGCAAAAATGGCAACAATATCCTAGAGAAGTACTATGAAATTAGTGCTTCTTTTACAAAAAGTGGGATTTTTTGTCGAATTTTAGCATCAGACTATTGACGTTTATCGGATTTTTTGATAAAAAAATAGTACTTGGAAGTTATTGGTAATAATTACCATACTTTCATCTGAATGCATTCACAACATAATCTACATTATGTTGTGTCTTTTTATTTCTGTCGTTCAGACGACCAGATCCAGACGCTCCAATTTTTTGACATGGTCTTCCTCTGTGGTCGCTAAGTAGATCCTTGTGGTATTGATGCTGCTGTGTCCAAGGATATCCGCAAGCTGGCTGATGTTTTTATGTATGCTGTAGTAGACGCGTGCAAAGAAATGGCGGAGGTTATGCGGAAATGCTTTCTCCAGTGCAACGCCTGCTTTTTCGGCGTTTTTTTTCATTTCCGTCCAGATGTTGCTGCGGTCTACCGGGTTTCCGTTTTTTGTGATGAAGACTGCGCCGCTTCTGATACCTTGCTTTTTGCAGTAGTCGAGCAGTTTCATTTTCAGTTTGTGTACGAGATAGATCTCGCGGTGTTTTCCTTTGCAGGATATACTGATCTTTCCGGTGCCCACTGCCTCCACCGTGACCGATGCAAGTTCACTGATGCGCATGCCGGTGCTGCCGATGATCTCGATGATCATGGCAAGGCGGAGGTTGCCATTCTCTTTTGCAATTGCGATGAGTTTTTCGTATTCGGCGCGCGTCATCTCTTTTTCCTGCGCATAGATGTGGTTTGGCTGGGTCTTGAAGATCGTGACGAAACAGTCGTGCCAGCCTGTGTATCCGAAGAAGCCGTTTAAGGCGATGAGCATGCTGTTTGCACTTGACGGCATGTATTTGGCTTCGAGATGTTTTTTGTAGCGGATCACGCATTCTTTGGTGATGTCTTTCTGTTCCTGCGCTTCCAGCCAGGCGGTGAAGGTGTGGATGTCGCGGATGTATTTGTCGATGGTATTCTGGGATTTTTCCTGTGTATAAATATGATCTTGATAGGATTGTATGGTATTTTTGTCAATTGTCCTCATGTTGTTTCCTCTCATGCTGTTCTGATTTTCTTCCCACGTATCTCCGGGGAAACCGGGGGTAGTTACAGTATAACGGGTGATTTTGATGAGGACAATCGGGATGGGGGAATTGGAAGAAATTGGCAGGAGGGGCTGTAGTGAAAGAGCCAGCTCCTGACGGGCTGGCTCTGTGATGGGTTGGTTTGGGTCTGGGTTGTTTTGGTCTGGGTTATCTGGATTCAGACTGGAGTTCGGCGACTTTAGTACTATACTACATCCAATATTTCTTCTACAATTTTATATACATATGTTCCGTAGTTAGAAGGAATTTTTTCATTTTTGTCTCCCATCAATTCTTTCGCTCTCTTTACAGCAATTCTTATTTTTTCATCCGAATAGTGTTCGAAATTTAAATGCTTCTGGTCCTTCAATGGTGCACCCTTGTCCGTTAACCGAGTTCTGAAATGATCTGTTGCCTCATAGTGATGTGTTTCAGTCACCGCATATTTTTTATCTTCTGTACTCACCTCATCATGATGCAACAATAACCATATTTCAAAAAAAGGATTACTTATCGCATATTTATAACCCTTTTCTTCACATTCCTGAATAGCATTTTCAAATTCAATTTTATGATTATCTAGATTGTCATCTACATCCGAAACAATCCAAAACTCATCTTCTGGATATTTTGAAAATTCATATTTTGCTTCTTTTTCTTTCTTAAATTTATTAATTCGTTCCACCAATTGCCATGGCTTCGATTTTCCCAACACTTGATTCTGCTCTCTCGTTCTCTTTTTCGGAAGTGTATGCACTTCATCTTCTGCCACAGAAATTACTTGTACTCTTCCTTTTACGCCATCATAAATTCGAGATAAAACTTCAATATATTCTTCTTCCGTAACACTGCCTTCACATGATAAAAAAATAATCTTAGATGTAGTTGGTCTTATTGGTCTATATGGATATTCGTTAGTATAGGGTGTACTTCTTCTATGAATAAGCTGCATCTATTATACCCCCTTTATCACTGGAACAGCTCCGAAACGCCCATTCAAATATGCCTTCAGAATATCCTGATCACCTTTAACATCAAAATCAGACATCGGCTTAATAGTTGTTTCTCCTGTTAGTTTCTTTTCTACAAACCAAATTTCATCCTGCAAAAACTCGTCAAGATCAATTAAATTTACATCATGTGCTGTATAAATAATCTGGCAATTCGTATCATTGCTATTTTCCAAGAACATATTCAATAAATACTTTGATAATTTAGTATGAAGACTCCTGTCAATCTCATCAACAAAATAAATACCTTTGCTCTTCTTATCCATTGCAAAAAACATTGGTAGTAAATCCAATAATCTTTGTGTTCCATCCGATTCATCTTCCAAATCAAATTCCACACTCTTCGAATTTAATCTGTGTTCGAATTTAATTTGAATAAGTGTCATCCGATTTTCTTGTTTTTCTCCAAAAATATAGTATTTTCCACCTATTCTAAACATTCCATGTTTCTTTTCTTCAATATCACGAATTAATTCTTTTGAAAAATGAGCTTTTTCCGCGAAATCATGAAAGTCTAATTCATCACTTACAGCCGATACTCGTACAACTCCTGTATCCATTTTACTCAAACTATCGGATATAAATTTCTGAAAATCCATATCTGTACTAATTCTAATTGGTAAAAAACGGACTTTTGAATTGGGAAAAATAACTTGAATAGACCGAAACCATTCCATTACAGGCTCTACTCTTTTTACTCCATTATCATATAATTTATATAAAAACAACTGATTTTTCTGTTTTTCTTTAATTGTCTCCTTTAGAAGTTCAGCCAATTCTCTATTTTTTGATTTCTTTCGCGCAAACTTGGCAGTAATCTCTATTATTGTTTTTTCTTCAACATCAGTTTGCCTTTCAAATAGTGGTTCAAAACCATTTTTTGTTAAAATCATTAACCATTCTTCATATACTTGCTTTGAATCCAAAGAAAAACCATATTCATAGATTTCATTATCTTCTGCTAAAAAGGTAAATTGAAATACGGATTGTTGATCTAAATCTTGAAATTCTCCTTTGAACTGATTTACCCCAGTCCCCCTTCCTGATGGAATTCCATTCACAATAAAATCTCTAGCATAATCAATAGATTCAATAAAACTACTTTTTCCAGATGCATTCGGTCCATAAAAAGCACTTCGTTTTAATACTTTCCAAATTCCAACTTTTGTCTGTATTTCTTTCGTATATCGCTCATCTATATCTGATGTTGTCGGGAACATACTGAACTCAATATTGTGTCCGATAGATTTAAAATTTGATACGTTATATTTTAATAGCACTTTAATTCACCTCACTTATTTTATTTTTCCCAACAAATCAACTTTTATTGCTTTCTTACCTTATTGAGTAAAAACTTACTTTTCTGATTATAATACATAACGTATTTTCTTACAATCAAAATAATCGCATTTTCATGCGTCTTCTAATTATTTTGGTTTAAAAATTATTAGTCTTTATAGTAAAGATAATCACAACTTTGCTTTTAATTCGAACTCTTTCCTCAAAATCCAAAACACTTCACTCTAAGCTTCTTATTTGCCAGCACACTCAAATAACGTTTGACATTTATTCTGCCTTCATTACAGATAACATTTTTAGAAGCCGTACTCCATGATTCTACTGACTGAATAATTTTACCTGTCTCCCAGTTTTCATCAAGTATTTTCTCAAATAACTTTATCGCCGCAAAATAATGAATATCTTTATTGTTTTGCGCAAACTCATAAAACATATTTTGAAATGCATATATGTCTCTATACTCATGATTTGCCCTATCCAATAATTCCAGCAAACTTTTCAACATATCGTAATCTTCTATTTCGTCCCGGTTTATTTCCGTCTCAAATTTCTTCAATTCTACGGACCACCTGGTCAATGTCTCGACCATCCGTATTGATAACTGTACGGTATCTGTTCCATCCCACCAGTACATTAAATCATCATCGGAAAGATAATAGTCAGGCTTATCCTTAAGTTCCGCCGGTGTATTATAAAATGTAAAGCAGCCATTATTTTTCAAAAAATCTTTTGTTTTCAACTTTCCAATCTGTGTGTTTCTTATTTCTTCTCTCTTTTTTACGACCGACTCACCAACATAGTTTTTAGTAATTTCATCCACATAAAACTCTCCATGCACTTCATGCCATTCTGTCCAGAAATCAAAGCCTTGTATCTCTGCAAAAAGGTACACAAATACTCTGGCTGGTATTCTCAGTGTCATTTCCGCCAGTCTGCCATATTTTTGACAGGCGATCATCTGTCTCTCATCATACGGAAGCTTCAACAATTCATATAAACGCTTTTTTCTGTCAAACCAGT
>OGGO01000772.1_pt1 | contig 24691 bp, 22 predicted proteins | sample 1571231 | NCBI WGS metagenome assembly OGGO01 (sample SAMEA2582036, study PRJEB24529) | metagenome | biome: Human gut stool | place: China | collected 2011 | reverse complement strand
AATTTGGCCAGGCTCTTGAAAGTCCTCCAAAGACCGTTCACTGCCTACCAAAACTGTAGCATGTTTAATTAAATTAAGGCCTCTAGGCACCACATAATCAGGATTGCCCGGACCAATGCCTACGATATACAAGGTATGTGCCATTGTTCTAGCTCTCCTATCTCTTTTGCATGCTTATCCATAGCCAAAATCTCACCCTTTAATGTGGTAATAATAATACCTACTTCAGCCTCATTGGCAATATATCGTTCACTACGTAACGATGCACGATCTACCACACGTTGATATACACCAGTTAGGCCTTCTCGCTCTAAGATAGGGAACGTAGATTCTGTAGTTTGACAATTAAATAGCTCTTCACAAACCACCTGTGATGCACCTTCAAGGGCTGCATAGGCCACAATACTTTCCATGCGACCATCGCTCATACGATTATGGGTATGAAAACTTCCGCTAGCAAGCTTAATAAGTTTACCAATATGACCAATAATCAAGATACGTTTAAATCCAATATGAACGGCTTGTTCAAGCATAAATCCGATGAAGTTACTCGTTTCAGCCATTTGGTTCTTATGGATACCAAGCACTTGTTCTGCCAAATCTTGACCAATCCGTCCTGGTACGAGAACCGCTGTTTCACAGCCATTGGCTTTCATCACCTTTAACTGAGGCACCAAAGAATTCTTGAACCCTTCTTCACTCATCGGTTTTACAATGCCCGTCGTACCAATAATGGAGATACCACCTTCAATACCAAGAGTATGATTCAATGTCTTCTTAGCCAACACCTTACCATTAGGCACACTAACGGTTACTGTTACGCCTTGACCATGAACACAGAATTCCTCAAAGACAAGTTTCATCATAGCCCGTGGACCCGGATTAATGGCAGGTTCGCCTGGCGGCATTGCTAGGCCTGGTTTCGTTACGGTGCCGACACCAAAGCCTGCGCGAAAGCGAATCTCCCCAGAATCATCAAGGGTAATGGTCGTTTCCACATCATTGCCATGTGTTACATCAGGGTCATCGCCGCCATCTTTCATAACGGTTGCCTTAGCCTCCGTATCAGATATAATCTCTACGGCCTTAATAGGCACCTCAATGTATTGACCTTGTGGGTTTTCAATAACCACCTTATCTACAATCTTCTTATCTAAGAGAGCCAATAAACCAGCTTTCATTCCTGCCGTAGCACATGAACCAGTCGTATATCCACCCTTCATGTCCTCTACTCTCATAGGGCCTCCTACACCAATAGGGTTAGCGATTCAAAGGAATCAATCTAACCCTATTTTTTATATCTATGTTATTAGGAACGGAAATTAACGAATTGCAATTCTACAGGAATATCCAATTGTTTTAACATTTGAATCACTGCTTGCAAATCATCTTTATCCTTGCCAGATACGCGCACTTGATCCTCTTGAATAGATGCTTGTACCTTTAATTTCATGTTTTTGATTGCTTTTACTACTTCTTTAGCATTTTCTTTTGTGATGCCTTTTTTAATAGTAATTACTTGACGTACAGTTGCACCTGCAGCTGGTTCAATCTTGCCATAGTCAAGATTTTTAATCGCTACATTACGCTTAACCATCTTGCCTTTTAATACATCGATAATAGCATTCAATTTATATTCGTCATCGCCAATAATTTTGATGGTGTCACCTTCAAGACTAATTTCTGCTTTAGAACCGCGGAAATCATAACGCGTACCAATCTCTTTCTTGGCTTGGTTTACCGCATTATCTACCTCTTGCATCTCAACTTCAGATACTACGTCAAAGGAACAATCTTTAGCCATATTATACCTCCCTACACCTGAACCCGTTGGGCATGGGGTTCACGCATTATTTTCATCATCATCCACGTATTCATTGAATAGAATACATCTATATAATTATATCGTAAATTATCAATATTTACTAGGAATTCAAATAATTAGATTATGATGATTTTTCATTAATCTTAATACAATAATTATCTTCGTATCCTATTATCTTTATATAATCAACTAAAATACCCAATAGCAATATTTTAAAATTTATCACTATTGGGTATTAATACTACTTATATTTTATTTAATTGGTAAAACAATATTTTGACCAGTAGGTTTGCTTGGATTCATAGCATTAGGCAAATCTTCCACTGATGCATTTAAATCTGTATCAGTAGATACAACAGCTACAAATTTTTGGCCAGGTTCATAGTATATATTAGTCCCTTTCATGAACAAGCCACCAACTAAACTTACTGCAGCAGCAACGGCAACTGCTCCATTATCAGAATGGCCCTTACCTTTAACTTCTGCAGTTAATGGAACATTTACACCATTAATAGTCTTAATGCTATCAATTTTAAACTCTAAACGACCTTTGCGTCCAAGCATACCATTTTTTCTTGCTTTTGTAATTGTCCCTAATACCTCTTGGTTTGCTGGAATAACAACTACATCATTAATTAGTAAATTTTCTATGGTCTTTAATCTAAAGGTATTTCCTTCTTTGCTTTTCTTAGAACTAATAGGATCGATTAATTCTAAATTTATATTTGTATCTTTAGGAATATACGCATGCCCAGCAGCAACAGATGATGTCTTTACAGTTGCCGTCGTTTCACCACTCTTTAACAACTGAATACGATTAACTCCAGATGGTAATTCTGTCTTAACTACAGATTCTTGCATCGCACTTGGTGCACTTGTATCTTCTGCTAAAGCAGTCAATGGTAACGCACAAGAAACACTAAGACAACCTACAACCAAAAGTTTTAATAATGCTTTAGATGTTTTCATATATTCCTCCAAAAACAAATAAATTCACAAGCCAATTTATGACTATAGTATAGCATATCATGAAAAATTAATGAATTCCTCATTTATAATTACACAACATAATATACTAGGATAACCAATACATAAACTTTTATTATAATACAATCTATCTATAAAATCTCAATGTCCTCATACTGTGGTTGTACAACCCACTCACCACGAAGATTTACAATTCCCCACTTACCTTGAGATTTTACCGGAGCAAAACCATGTTTAACGGGCATTGCAGAAGTGATTGTGTTATCACTAAATAATACTTTACCACTATCATCAATAAGCTTATAATCACTAGAAGTCTTATGTACCCAAGTATATGGTCCACTAAATTTGTTTATCCCCATATCTTTGGAGGTAGTCAAAATGATATTTCCTGTTGTCATATCGATTAACTGTTGATTATCACCACTCACGACAACCATATTAGTTAGGCTTACAAATCTAATAGAATCATAGGTAAACGGAATAACTTGTTTACCTGTATCCACGTCAAATACACCCGCTTTTTTATTATCTTTATTGATAAGTACTAACAATCCATTAATATCACTAAATTCGCCTAAATCATAATTACCTGGTTGAATAATATAATTACCTTCACGATTTACGAACCCAATAAGACCTTGATTTTTCACAAGTGTACCGTAAGCAGTAATTGGCCAAACTGCATCATTTTTACTGTCGATAACAATTTTACCATCACGATTAATATAACCGCGCTTTACACCATCATATACAGGGTTCCATGCATCACCATAATAGATTCCGCCATGATTACTAAGGGTTATTCCTACAGCCATACTCAACAAGCCTCCAAGATTAAACTTGCTTATATGGCGTCGGAATTCTGCCAATCCATCATCATATGCGTCAATATCATTAGATGGTGCTTCAAATACAGTCTTACCTGTGCCATCAATTGCTACAGTTTTACCTTTCGCATCTTTTACAAAAGCACGATCTTCACTAAATTTCGTATATACTTCTTTAAATTGTGGTGCGATTACAGTATTACCTGATGCATCAGTAAAGCCCCATTTTCCTTTTACAGAAACGGCCGTATAAGAATCACTTGCATAGGTTTCCTTATGGTTTAACGAATTTTGATTCTTGTTTACAGTCTCATCATGATGATCAATAATTTGTTTAACCTGTTCATCTAAGGCATCTTTACCAGTTGATAAAACGGTACCATCTACTTTAATATGTTCTAAAGTTTTCTTTAACTTTACGAAGTATGTTCCGTCCTCAGCATAAGATGGATCCAACTCTTTATATTGTGGATCAAGCAAAACTTGACCATTAGTTCCTACAAGTCCCCATTTACCATTTTGCTTAACCTTAGCTAATTGACCCAGTTTAATAAAAGCACTATTACTTTCAGTAGCCTCATCAATGTTTGCTTGGAGAGACTTAAATGCTTCTGGTGCTAATTTTTGAGTGGCTCCAATAATTGGTACGGCTACATAATCACCTAATTGCCCTACACCAACAGATACAGTTGTACCACTTGATTTAGTAGATACCTTTTCAGTCGTAGAAATATTAGTAGTAGATGTGGATGCACTATGTTGTTCACGTGTTACACGCGTACTTGTAGATGTTGGTGTATCATGATTTGTTACTGTTGTACTACTAGTGGATGTTGTACTAGATGCTGCGAAAGCACTCGTAGACATAGCCGCCAACACACATGCGACTAATAAAGATTTTCTGTTGAGTTTCATAGGCCTCTCCTCTTATTACTCAAAGTATTCTAGATATAAAAATTTTATAAACAACTATTAACATAAATTATACTATATTGCCCTTTATATATACAACAAATTGTGAAAAATTCTTCATCCATTATTTTTTTGCTATAATAGGACCTATGAAAACAGCAACCATAATCGACTTGATTGTAGATACTAATATACACACGCAATCAATGAATCATATTATAAAACAACAGCATATTTCACAGCGCATGCGACGACGTCTAAAAAATAATGGGATCATCACCATTAACGGACAATCGGCTACATGGGATACCCTTGTTCATGGCGGAGATCATCTACTTATGAAATTAGCACCTGAACAAGAATTTTCACGCACTCCAATGAATCTGGAAATCGTATACGAAGACGAACACATCCTCGCTGTAAATAAAGCCACCGGTGTTCTTATGCACCCTACCTCGACAGTACGCGAGGGAACATTGGCAAATGGCGTTCTCTATTATTATGACGAAACCGAACAAGCTCATGACTTTCACCCCGTCCATCGCCTCGATAAGGACACATCGGGCATCGTCATCATCGCTAAAACATCGGTAGTACAACACGCCTTTGATAAGCAACGCACAAAATTTCAAAAGGTTTATGACGCCATCGTTGAAGGCACTATGCCAAGTCAATCGCTAACCATTAATTATCCCATCGGACGTAAACCGGGTAGCATCATCGAACGGTATTGCACATTAATCGGCAAACCGGCTCGTACAGATGTGACGGTATTGACACACCACATAGTTTCCCAGCCTATACAAATGGATATAAATATGAGCGCGCAACAGGTTCTCACTCATGTGCAATGTGTACTCCATACGGGCCGAACCCATCAAATTCGTGTGCACCTATCCCATTTAGGTTTTCCTTTAGCTGGTGATGATTTATATGGTGGTCATTTAGACCTAATTCAACGCCAAGCATTACACGCGGGTTACCTAGCTTTCACCCATCCTATGACACAGGAGTATATAGAACTACGGGCCCCTATGCCAACGGATATGAAAAATTTACTATGTCTCTAACAGATTCATCTAGAAAACCTTATAAAATTGTGGTGCTTTACATTGTTTCTTGATATACTAACAATGAATAGATATGTATCATCATAAGTTGATGACAATACTTTCAAAACACATAGAATCGGCTACTATGCCAAGGAGGACATTATGCCATTAGTAACGACTACGGAAATGTTTAAAAAAGCTTATGAAGGCGGTTACGCAGTAGGTGCTTTCAACGTTAACAATATGGAAATCGTGCAAGGTATCGTAGATGCAGCCAAAGAGGAACAATCCCCTCTTATCTTACAAGTATCTGCAGGGGCTCGTAAATATGCTAAACATATTTATCTTGTAAAACTAGTAGAAGCCGCTCTTGAAGACAGCAACTTACCTATCGCGCTACACCTTGACCACGGCGATTCCTTCGAAATCTGTAAGGACTGTGTAGATGGCGGTTTCACATCCGTTATGATCGACGCATCTCACCATGATTTCGATGAAAACGTAAAAATCACTAAACAAGTTGTTGAATACGCTCATGCTCATGGTGTTGTAGTAGAGGCTGAACTTGGTCGTTTAGCTGGTGTTGAAGACGATGTAAATGTATCTGACGCTGACGCTCGTTTCACAGATCCTGAACAAGCTGCTGAATTTGTACACCTTACAGGCGTAGACTCCTTAGCAATCGCTATCGGTACTAGCCATGGTGCATACAAATTCAAAGGCAATCCTTACCTTGACTTCGATCGTTTGAAAAAAGTTGGCGAATTATTGCCTAACTTCCCTATCGTATTGCATGGTGCTTCCTCCGTATTGCCTGAATTCGTAGCAAAATGTAACGAATTTGGCGGCAATATCCCTGGCGCACAAGGCGTACCTGAAGAAATGCTTCGCAAAGCAGCGCAAATGGCGGTTTGCAAAATCAACATCGATACAGACCTTCGCCTTGCGATGACTGCATCTGTTCGCGAATACTTGGCTCAAAATCCATCCGAGTTTGACCCTCGTAAATATTTAGGACCTGCTCGTGACGCTATTAAAGGCATGGTAGCTCACAAAATTAAAAATGTATTGGGTTCTTCCAACACTCTATAATCAATGGCTAGTGGATTTTTAAAAGGAACCTTAATTTTAACCATTGCCGGTTTCGTAGTAAAAGCCATCGGTAGTATTAACTGGATTCTTCTATCCCGTATTTTAGGCGGTGAAGGCATCGGTATCTACCAGATGGCCTTTCCTATCTATTTATTACTCTTACAAATTTCGAGCGCAGGTGTGCCAATCGCCATTTCTATATTAACGGCAGAACGGCTAGCCCTACACGACTTTGGTGGGGCCAAACGAGTATTTAATCTTTCCTTTATTATGCTCACCATAACAGGACTCATCGCCAGCCTCGCCATGTATTTTGGTGCGGATTGGCTCATCTCTAGTGGCATCATTACGGAAAGTCGTGCCTACTACTCTATTATCGCGCTCGCTCCGGCAGTGTTCTTTGTAACTTGGATATCCTGTTTCCGTGGTTATATTCAAGGTTATGAAATGATGACCCCTACAGCGGTCAGTCAAATCGTTGAGCAACTTTTGCGCGTTATCGTTATGCTCGGTGCGGCGGCCATTCTATTACCTTACGGTTTACCTGAGGCGGCAGGCGGTGCTAGTCTAGGCGCCGGCGTTGGTGCCTTTGGTGCCTTTCTAGTACTCCTATACTATTACTACAAATTGCCTAAGGCTAGTAGTACTGGTGAAAGCTACGATGGCCCACGGGAATCCAGTGGTGAAATCTTAACACGCCTTGTGGGATTGGCTTTGCCGATTTCCTTGGCCAGTATCATGTTGCCATTGACGGCTAACCTAGATTTGCTCATCGTCCCTCGTAGACTATTAGTGGCGGATTTCTCCATGAACGAAGTAACAGAGCTATTCGGTTACTTAACAGGCATGGCAGTACCACTCATCAACTTGGCTACTATCATTACGGCGGCCTTGGCTACGAGTATCGTACCCGCCATCTCTCACGCATTTGCCAAACGAGATCAAGAGGGCATCTACTCACGTACATCAGGTTCTATGAAACTTACCTTTATGGCAACTGTGCCATTTACGGTACTCCTTTATGTATTAGCGGCTCCAACGGTAACATTAATCTATAATGCACCAAAAGCAGAGTTGGCTACACAAATTACAGCCTTCTCCATCTTCTTCCTCGGTGTTCACCAAGTAACAACAGGGATTTTACAAGGTTTAAATAAACCTCGTATCCCAGTTATCAACATGGCTATCGCCCTTGTTATCAAGGTTATCTTAAACTGGAACTTAACCTCCATACCTTGGCTTGGCATCGGTGGTGCTGCGTGGGCAACCGTTGCAGATATCGGCTTTGCAGCCTTACTCAACTTGATTTACATCAAAAAATACACAGGCTACTTCCTCGATATTTCCCTTCTATGGAAAAACGTGGTCAGTGCCGGTGTCATGGGTATACTCATCTTTATGAGTTACCACTACTTAACAGATATCTTACCAATGTGGGGTAACTTTATACTCACAGGTATCGAAGGGTTAGTCCTTTATGTTATCATTATGGTTCTATTAAAAGGAATCAATAAAAATGACGGGGCTAATATGCCGTTGATTGGTAGATTCTTTAGATAATTACATATAACAACAAGAGGACTGACCTATGCGAGTCAGTCCTCTTTCTTGTATCGAACACTATAAAATACTCTATATATGATCTCTATATGATTATGTCCTATGAAAAGACATTTATTTTTTATTAGCTATTTTTTATTAGCTATTTTTTCTAGCAGTTTTTCTTCCAATAAATACGATGGCATACCTAAACCCGCCTTATACTTACTGTAATTCTCTTTGTTTTGCTTATAATCTACATATTGCACAATATCACGAAGCTTAAAGTTACTAACATGAACATCATGAGGCTTTAATATATAGTGAGAATAACGATGTGTATCATCAAACACAGTCATAATAAATATAGTATCTTTTTCGCCTTTAACTTCAAAATATATGCCAGGCAACCCATCATTCCATACGGTCGCATATTGAATTGGCTTGCCTTCATTTAATGAATCTACACCTACAAAGTCCATTAAAGAATTGTATAAAAGATTTTGTGCTTTTACGTCATCCCGTTTATGAAGAGGGCCTACTGAAATAGACTCTTTAATTTTACCTGATTGGAAATACTCTATTTGCTTACCATTTTTAGTAATCTTCGTTCCCTTCGATTTACTATTTTTTAGTGTTCTAAATGTGAAAGGCCCTCTATGTACCTCAGAGGTGTACTCTAGTATATCACTAGCAGGCTTAACAGATGGCAATACAATATTGGCCAATGGGTCCATAATAGTTTTTACTACTGTATCTTCACCTTGAGCACTTAATTTTTTTGAAACACTCTTAGAAGGTATATAACCAAGATGATAAGAGATCGTTGGCTGTTTAGGCATTGTAAAGTTTATGGTGCCTACTATTCGGTTATTTTTATATTCGATTACATCCCATGTAGCCTTGTTAACAGTTGTATATGTAAAAGGATCGGCACCTAAAACCTTTATACTACGTTTATCTTCATTCGATATAGGATTACGTTTCTTATAAAATACGTCTTTCATAGATTCTGAATTCAATTTATTATAGGCTATATTAGTGTCTTCCCAATTCTCACTCTTTGGTTGTGGTCTTAACTCATAAGACCATTCACCATCGTAACTCAAGATACCACCACTGCGTGTTATCTCCTTATGCTTACCAGAACTCTCATCAGCATGCCCTACGATACTCGCTTCAGGAACAGTAAATTTTATATCCGCTCCATGATCTTTTAAAATAAACACTGTACTAGAATACTTAATACCATGATTCAATTCCGTATTATGATAAATATCTGCTGGTAATCTAGACATATCATAATTAGGAATCGCCTTATCAGCCTTTGTAACACGCTCTACTATTTTTTGTTCCATTCGACGAGACTCTGCTGTATTCTTACGATAATTCTGATATTCATCCACAGATACTGTCGCATCGGCACCAGGAATATTGACAGAAATTCCATAGGCCTGTCCCATACCTAATGTCATACCAAGAAAACCTAATGCCATCAGTCGTTTAAAATTCATAAATACGCTCCTCTATACTTCTATCTCTCAAACTAACCATTATTATACCTAATCATTAAATATTTATCAATTTTCTTTAAATTTTTATTTTTCATGAGTATGACAGTGTCTTAATATATAGAATTGTTAACATAGAAATAGTACTTGTGCATTATGTTATAGTCTATTAAAAATATATGCTATATACTAATACATGGTATTAATGACTAGTGTATAGGATTAAGGCTTCTTGTTAGACCTTCTCTTTTGTATGGTATTGATATAGACCTATAAGATTACTACCAATTTATATAATTGAAACTATGATTTATATATGAGGTGATACGATGACTAAACCATGTATCGGTATTTCTGGCAGCATATTGCGTACAAATGAAGCGCCTTTTGCAGATGTGTTAAGAGCTTTTGTAAACGATGATTATGCTCGCTCTATCGAAGAAGCTGGTGGAATTCCAGTTATTATTCCTTTTACAAAAAATCTAGAGGTTGCCCGAGAATCACTCTCTCGTTTAGATGGGCTCCTCCTCACTGGTGGTCACGATGTGTACCCTCTGCACTATGGTGAAGAACCTTTACAAGGCATCGAAGATGTTTGGCCGGAGCGAGATCAATTTGACTTTGCTTTGTTGAAAGCAGCCGAAGAAAAACAAATTCCGATTTTTGCCATCTGCCGTGGACTTCAAATCCTTAACGTATATCGTGGTGGCACATTATATCAGGATTTAAAATATGATACATCCTGCTCCTTAAAACATTCACAAAATCAAACGCCAGCCCTTGGAACCCATACAATAGCAATTGATAGTAAGTCAAAATTAGCCAACGCTATTGGACATACTAATTGGGTAACGAACTCACATCACCATCAATCGGTAAAGGATGTAGGCGATAGTTTACATATTACGGCCCATGCCAAAGATGGCACTGTGGAGGGCTTAGAGGATGATAACTATCCATGGCTTGTAGCTTGCCAGTTCCATCCAGAAATGATGACAATAAATGACGAAAAAGCAAAGCGCTTATTTAAAGCATTTATAAATGCTACAACAAAATAATACAGCAAAGAGGCAGGAGCAAGCTCCTGCCTCTTTATACGTTCTATTAAAACTCTTCGTCTATATTTTCTTCTGCTAGTTCTGCTAAGTCCTCTTCAATATAGCCTATATCGTCAAGGGCCTCATCTTCATCACGAGTATCTATGTACATACTGATTAAGGCCAACTCACCTTCTTCGTTAAGGCTCACAATGAGACTCATAGGTCCATATGTTAAGATGAGTTTATCCTCTTCATCGCGAATAATGTGCGGCACAGCAGCAAAATGTTGATTCATCAACTGATCAAAATAGTCCTCTACATCGAGACCATTTTCAAGGGTAATGGATTCGGCATCACCTTTTTGGAATACTACCTTTGTATCCTCTGCAATATATTTGTAGAAATCGTCTACATCTAGATTGTCTGTTTCAAGCCATATACTAAGTGCTGCAATCCAGTCTTTCACCGTATGGGGCACGGTCATAAAGCGATATGGTGACTCATCCAAAGACAGTCGAAGATCATCATATTCGATGGTATAGTTTTCTTGGCTAGACACGATGCGCTCAATGCGACCATCGTCATTAAGGTCTACAAATAACATATACGCATATGCATCGCCTTCATCATAGGCCACCGTAAGACCTACATGGCCTTCGCGGAACAATGCATCATCTTCATAAACTTCAGCAATATGCATTACACGACAGATGACAGGCACGCGATCGGCTTTAATAGAATCGGTCATAGCCGATAAAAACTCTATGCTTTCAATTTTATTACGCGCTATGGTACCACGTCCCGTAGATACATACACACAATCTTCGGCGAGTAATGATTCAACACCGTGAAGATCTGAGGACTCTAGAGATGCTTTCAATAATAAAAGAGCTTGTATTTCAGTCATAACTACCTCATTATAAAACAACAGCCAACTACATTACTATTGTAACATAGTTGGCTGTATATACACTTAAAAATCTATATTATAAATTCAACTTAGCCATCATTTTTTCAATTTGTTCTTGCATAGCATTAATCTTTTCATCTTGCTCTTTAATTTTTGCATCTTGGTCATTGATAACCTTAACAAGTCCTGCTTTGGAGTAGTCTGCATAAGGTTCACTCTTACCAAATTTGAGACTAACGCCTAAGTTAAAGAGGTCCTCTCCGCCACCTAAGCTAGCACCAATAGAATATAAAGCCTTATTATTAGGACGATAGAATGCACCAAGAGCCATAGCATTAGCACCACGGTAATGACCATACCCAGCAGCAAAAGTCCATTGATCATTAGGGTCAAACTCTTGAGGATGCAATGCAGCCAAGGCTGCTGCACCGGCACCTACACGTTTAACACGACCATCTACAGCATCAATACGATTATTAACTTGAGTCAATTGATTATTAATAGTAGATGTGGAATCTGCTGTAATTCGTTTTAACTGTGCTACATTGACAGCATCAGTATCTTCTGAACCAGCTGCTACATTTGTAATTTGGCGTGTAAGAACAGTTGTTCCTGTGGAATCACCAACAGAAATAGCGGCTGCCGTAGATTTCCAAGTTGGAGAACCATCAGTAGATGCTGCTTTTGTAGTTGGATCATACCCAGCAATCCCTTTATCTACAGAAGCAATCGATTCACTCCCTAATGCTACACCACCATTTCGAGTAACGTTCGTATTGTAACCAAGCATTACAGCATTTTCAACATTTGCTGTATTGCGACGAGTAGCAACTAATTCCTTCACTGTATAGGTAGATGTACTACCATCAAATATATTTGTAAATGATTTTGTTACATCTCGCTCCTCAGCTGCCATGGAGCCAAGTACAACATTATGCTTTCCACCATCAAAGTTATGGAAATCCCCAATCACTACATTATCTTCACCATTTTTAAGGTCATTTCTAGTACCCACTATGGTGGATCGACTAATATTCGTACCTTCATTACCATATCCACTGACAGTATTGAAAGTACTTAAATTATTCTCTTGCCCTTTTAAGACATTATTAGTACCTGAAATTTGAGAGCGAATAGCATAATCAGCTGTATTGCTACTACCTAAAATAGATACGGCACCAGCACTCAAAGCCATATACTCTTTCATGTAATGTCGACCATCTTCTACTGTAGTTTCGGTTTTACCTCTGAGTTTATCGGTCCCAATCATATCTATAGTTTGAATAGAAAAATCACCAATGGTTGAACCTAGTGCAGGATTATCTATCATTGGGGCTTTAGAATTTGTCACCACATTACCAGAACCAACAATCATGGTACCTGTAGTTCCAGCTGTTCGGTTTAAACTACCTGTTACAGAGTTAGCAACATTATCAGCTTCCTCCGTATCAGTGGCAGTACTTTCAAGCGTATTTAGAGCCCCATAAGAGGAAGAGTACGAACCCGATAAATTATTCCCACCTTCAATTGTGGTTCCGTGACCAGTAATAGTTTGTAATATTTGCCCCGATTTTGAATGGTTGCCTACCACTACACTACCGCCTGAAGTGTTAGATGTATGATATCCAATAATCGTACTAGACCCACCAACCGTATATTTTTTATCGCTTGGATCTTGATCTGATTTTTGGGCTTGCTCGGCAGGCGACATACTACCAATCACAACAGACTCACTTATAGTATCAATATTTTGATTATCCCCAATGACAATACCTGCTGAAGGACCACCAGCAGATTCTGTGCTGTACTCAGCTTTATTATTATTGCCGATAACAGTTAAGGAATCCCACTCATTTCTATATGTGTCAGTACCGCGTATAAAATTCCCTCTACCAATTGTCAAATCTGATGCATTCGGTTCACGACCAGATGGATGTCCATAATCAGTAACCGTCCCAGCATCACGAGCGATGATTTGGTTATTATCACCAATCACATGTTGTCTCCGGCTACCTTGAACTGTATTATTAGACCCCACTATTCGTACATCTTCATTGCCAACGGCATTTACAAGAGAGCCATTGTCTCTAGGGAATGTCTTTGTAACTGTATTATTATCCCCCACAATAGTAGCATTTTTACCACTTGGAACTGAATTACTTTTACCAGTAATATTAGTGTTATCACTAGCTAAATAGGTATTGCCATTTGCATCAGTAACCGGAGTCTCTCCGTATACAGCGTTCCCCCATATACAACTACAGGTAGTTGTAACCAAAACAGCAGTCAACAGAGCTTTATAGCTTTTTGGCTGGCGCTCCATGTTCTTTACCATGTTTTTCATCTCCTTTAAAAACAACATAATAAAAACTTCACATTTCCACAAATACTAATTAATTTGACAGTACACCCATTGTATATTTCCTGTCAATAATGATATAACTGTAAACTAAATCTATAAATTATGATGGATAGTATTCCTAATATTAATACGGTTTTATATACGAGCAGCTCCATCAAGATTTAAGTGTAAAACATATTGCACGCAAAGCAGAGGATATCCTAACAATTATTAAAGAATTAAATAACTAACGAAAAAGACTAGCAGTACAGCATAAGCTGTATTGCTAGTCTTTTAAATTGTATATAACTAAAATTCGAGCCATCCATTATGCCACAATTCCAACCATTGTTAACAGTTCCATAATGAGTGGTATGACGAAGACGAATAAAATAGTACTAATCATAACAAGCCCTGTAGCAAAGGGAAAATCAGCACCAGATTCGTTAGCAACGATTGGTAAAACCGCTATGACAGGACCGGCGGATTGAACGATAAATGTAATCATCGCAATGGGCTCTAATGTAATACCACCTATATAACGAACCGTTATAATAACGCCAAACATGATGAGTGGTGCAATCACAAAACGACCGAAGATACCACCTAATGAGTCTTTATTAAGAGCCATACTCTTAAGGCCTGCATCATGAAGCACAATACCAATATATAGTAAGGATAATGGTGTAACCATATCGCCTAAGTAATTTAAGGTATTATGTAAAATCGTAGGCAATGGGATCTGTGCATATAAAAATATCAAAGCCACGATAAAGCCCATAAGTGGCGGTGGTAATAATTTCTTCCAAGAAAATTTATGGCCTGAAGAACGCACGCTTTCACCAGTAGCACTAGAATTCTGTGGCAGAGGATCCATTTCGATAAGAAATACCCCTACCATCCATACGGATATGGTGTTACCAATGTAATACAACAGAAAATATGGTAGTGCCTCTGGTCCAAACAAGGCAATCTGTACTGGTAAGCCGATAAATAGGCAATTATCGTTTACTACCATGTTGATAAAAATACCACGACGACCTGGCGGAACGCGTAATATTTTCATCATAATAAAAGCCACAATATACGATACAAAATAGGTCAAACCAACTACGAGTAAACCATATCGTAAATTCCATAAATCCGATGTTTGCATATGATGCAAAACCGATACAAATACACCAGCTGGTAAAATGACGGACATAATAAGGCGTGACAGATTAGAACTAAAGGTATCGTTAAACATGCCGCGCCCTTTTAATATATACCCTAATGCTATTAGCAACACAATGGGGATAATACTTTGTAATGAAGTAAGAAAAACCATATAACCTCCCATACTCTATAAGTAGTATATCACAAACAAAATAAGCAAGTTACATGGCAATACAAAATTACGCTAATACCGCATTCATTTCGGTCAACAACTATAACAAATCCATATAGAACAGGCAATTATAACGTAAATACAGATATAAAATAAACTGGAAATCGTAATATTCCTTATAAATGCTAACAGAATCAACTATGCATTTTACGTATTATTACTATAACTCATTGTATTGCCTTGAAAGTGTGATGTATGTTACATTTATGGGGCAATACTTTCACAGTAGTTATATATTGATTTATTCGATGCATTATAGTATGACGATTACCATGTGAGTATGTATCTGTATATTTGTAGTTAGTTGTCCCCCACGGAGAAATGAGGAACAAATGGAAAACGAAGTAAGAAAAGTTGAAATGAGCGAAAATGTAGCGGATCCTACTGGTCTTGGTCTACTTGGTCTCGCTGTAGTATGTTTTGTGGTATCCACGTCCCGCGTAGGCTGGTCTGGCCCAACAACATCTGTTATTATCCCTTGGGCAGTGTTATTAGGTTCTATGGCCCAATTAATTGCAAGTTATTTTGATTTCAAGAAAAACAATCCATTCGGCTCCGTTGTATTCGGCGCATACGGTTTGTTCTGGTCCGCTATGGCTGGTGTTTGGTTAATCCAAATGGGCTCCTTCGGTCCTGAAATCCAAAAAGGTTTCGATGTAACACAATTAGCATTCGCGTTTGTGGGCTTCTTAATCTTCTCTATCTTTGGTACCATCGCATCTTTGAAAACAAACAAAGTTGTATTCGCTATCATGTTCTTGATCTGCTTCCTATTCTTGGGTCTTGCAACAGACCTATTCTTAGGTGGCAAAACAGGCTTCTTCGCTCTTGCAGCATGGTCTGAATTATTCATCTCCCTCCTGGGCTTCTACGGTTCTGGTGCCGTACTTGTAAACAAAGTATTTGGCAAAACTGTATTCCCTATGGGTAAAAGCATCCTATAATAGTTTGAAAACTATATAATACAATTAAAGGTCTATATATTACTGAGTTATAATATATAGACCTTTTTTCATTACATGTGTACCTTTAATCTATTTAAAGCTAAATTGCGCATCCATAATCATGTGTCGCAGTTGCTCAATGCGTACACCATTTGGCAATCTATCTCTATAAAACTGCAATTTATAATAGTATCTAGTTCCTTCATAATCTGTAACTAATACCATGTCCGTCCTATTCTTTAATGGCCAGCCATACATAAATTCAGCTAGTAAACTGCGCACACCATCATTATTAACCTCTATTACACTATCCTTAATGGGCAATACCATCTTAACAGTAGGTTCAGGAATCGTTCTCTCTTTAACAAGATTTTTAATCTCATTATCTAAGGACATACTATTACCATCAATAGATCTTGCCTTAACATGCATAAATACCCCATCAGAGGTTCTAAACACCCTACCATCAATATCTTTTGTTTCACCCTGCGTTTCAATAGCATCCTTTAATACACGGAACTGGTAAGGTCCATAAAACTTTGTTTCTGTAAAAGTATCTAACGAATCATCATGTTGACCACTATGCTCATTCGTAACATGTATCATTGGTGTTATATCAATTGCTTGTGAAAGCACTGGTGTCGCTAGCAATACACCAAGGCTGATAGCACATATCATTCGTTTCATCTATACGTCCTCCATGATTAACGATGATGCGGAAAATCCTGCTCAATGTCCTCTCTATAATCGTCTTTGTATCGTATCTCATCAACCTCTGCTGGAGTCAACACACGCCCCTGTGCATCAACATATTCACGAAACTCATTAAAATATATCCCTTCTATATCTGAAGGTTCTAATTGTGGTTCATACGATTCAATATTCCCATACTTATGATTAATTTCATCCAATATGCGATTCTGTTTCTCTATATCCGCATCATTATCTATTTGATCATTCGATGACCTAGATTTTGCAATAAGTGCAATAACGATAATGGCAATGATTAAGTACACCATACGACGCTCCTACAATACAACTACTATCGTATTAATTGTAACATATTGGGATAAATAAATTTGTTTAAGGCATGAAAAAAAGGCCCGACAAAGAAGTCAGACCGTTTCTTCAACATTAAATTCTAGAAGCGAAGTCTGGCGACCAAACCATTTATGCCTCACTTTGATATAGATTATATCATATTTAATGTGGGAAAGAAATCTCATATGATTTCTTTCCCTATTAATATCTATTATTTATTTACAATCAAGTTAAATACATCAATAGCATCAGAGTTTTTACTATGTGGTTGTAATACATTTACATCGATTAACATATTACGTAACTGTGCTTTTGTTATACCTTGATCTAATTTTTCATATTCAATAACATTAATAAATCTAACCTTATCATTTTGTGTGATGAATTGCATTAGACCACTACTATCAAAAAATTCTTGTTCAAGAAAAATTCCAGGAATACCATCATTCCAAACTAAGTTGTAATGATATGATTTGATAGTATTAGAATTCTCTGTACTGTCTTGCCCCAAAGAAAGTATATCCTCAACATAACCATACGGATCCTCACTATTACTTGTAGGTCTGCTAACATAATCTACATGCTGTAAAATCGTATCATTATAATTATAGACTTTAATTTGATGTCCTTCTAATACTTCATCACTCACTAAGCTATCTTTTAATACCCTATACGAAAATACATTAGTATCATTCGATATTATCTGCTTAGAATATGCATTCATATCGGATAATGGAGTTATAGATGGTAATACATAATTAACTAATAATTGATTTGCTATATCTGAAGATGGATGATTATCCGCCTTAGGTTCAATAATAAAACCTAAACGATATTGAACATCAGGTTCCTTTTCATAGACAAATCTAATCATATTACTCCAGTATATATCTTTCGACTGTTTTTCTTTAAAGCTAGCTTGTTCCCAATAGGAATCTCTTAATCTAGGATAAGTAAAATCTGCCCCCTGTACTGAATCTTGCTTTAATACCATAGTGGACTTTTGATTTTTTGAAAGCTCTTGTAATATAAGGTTTCTACTATCAGTACCATTAAGATTGTCACTAGGCTTTGTCATGTTCTCTCTACTTTTTTCAGAAGAATAATCATCTACATTTACCCAGAAAGGTATGTACCGAGTATCCCAAGAGTATATGGTAGAATCATGAGGATTATCTAATTTAATTTTATAATCTAATACCAATGGTGTGGTTACATGTATCCCTCCCTGCATAGTGTGTAAAATTACATCTGTTTTACCTTCAACAACACCTAGTAACATGGAAGCATAGTTCTCTGTAATCTTTTTTAATTCTTGGTCCGATAAAGAGTTTTCTTTTTTATACTCCACCATATCCGGTTTATTTTTACTAGCTTCATATGACTCACTCACCATCTTAGTCTTATCTAATTTTATATATTCATCTGAAAAGACATAATTTTCATAAGCATTTGAAGCAACACTTGGGTCTGCACCAGGAATATTTATATCGATAGCTTGAGCAGATAAACCAATAGAACTCAATATAATAGAACTTAATAATAATTGCTTTAGCATATACATCTCTCCATACAATACTAGTTTTAATCGTATTGTAACATATTAAGTTGAGTTAATTTATGAAAGTCAAGCAAAAAAAGGTTCCTATTGGTCACCTAGGTAACTATTAGGAACCTCTAATCTATTTACTTTTATAATTGACGGCATTATATTGAACTTGAGGCCTCTAAATGGGTCCAGTCTTTGCTAATCAACTCGAGGATTGGCGGTGTTCAATATGAGTACATACAAAGTGTTATCTTTAATGATTTCCTTTGGCATACTTGTAGCGACCATTATCATGGCTGCAAAATGATTGCCTTCTAGTTTCAAACTAGCTTTCTAACCGTGGCATGAAAAAAGGCCCGACAGAGAAGTCAGACCGTTTCTTCAAATTCATTATCGAGAAGCGAGAGCTGGCGACCAAACCATTTATGCCTCACTTTGATATAAATTATATCATATCTAAGCACGGAAGGGAATTAAACAATTTCCTCCCGTGTTTTGTTTACAAACCTTCATGGTGCACACGAATAGCATAAAACTCTTGAAATACAGGGGGTTGATCCTCCATAAAATTTCTCATAGAAATGAGTCTACGTTTTCCTACACGTCTATCTAAAACTACAAAGATACGTACAATTAGATTATCACTAACCAAGCTCTTATCTATGTTTTGATTCTCAAATTCATCAAAAGCTTGATAAAAGCACCGCTGATCAAATACGCCTAATTCTAGTGCTGTATTGTCTATGAACGGAAAACCTTCATGCATTCTTCGTTCATAGGTATCATCTTTAGGAAACAGATGGGCCTTTACATATTGATTCCAATAATTGCCTTTTATAATTTCCTTACCATTATATCGTATAGCAGCCCGCCTCTCATGATCAGGCGATTTACTATAAGTGGTAACAAAATATTGAATATGCCCTCGCAAGCTGATAGCAAGATATTCTGTTTCTAACTTATGCCGTATTCCAGACCACGTAGCCATAGGATTCACACCTCAACACACGAAACAAATATACACATTACTTAAAAGGATAATCCTGCTCATAGTCCTCTTGATAATCTAGTTTATGACGAACCGCATCAACTTCATTGGGACTTAGTACATTTCATATTACTATTATTGTATCATAGCAAATCCACTTCACCCTTATAGGTATCTCTTAAGTTTGCAATCTTAGCATCTGAAATAATACTATTGCAATAATCCAATATTATAATCATTCGTTGTACGATTATAATTAATCGTATGGATATAAAAATTATGAGCATCTTGAGTACTAAAGCGTAATTCACCAGTGCCATCCTCATACCCAAATACTGTGCACTTTGTTCATATGGATAAGATTCCATAGAGAAACTTGTATAAATAAAAGGATGGTTAAATCTATAGAGAGCGCCATAAGTCCCAGCCATACATTGAATCATTAGTATGATATAATATTATTTTGTATACTAAGTTATGTATTTGAAAGGAGAATTATATAATGCAACAATCATGGAAAATTGCATTTGCCTACATAGGTGTTATTGTAGGTGCAGGACTCTCGAGTGGACAAGATCTTCTACAATATTTTATAAGTTTTGGCCAAATAGGTCTTATTGGTGTTCTATTACTAGGTCTATTAAATGCCGCATTTGGTAAAATCATGCTTTCTTTGGGGAGCTACTATCGTGCAGACAATCATGAAGAAGTTTTTACACAGATTTCCCATCCTATTATTACAAGAATACTTGATTTTGTACTAATCGCTGGTAGTTTTATTATGGGCTTCGTTATGATAGCCGGTGCAGGATCAAACTTAGAACAACAATTTGGACTTCCTTTTTGGATTGGTGGATTAATTTGCTCACTTTTAATCATAACCGTATCATTTATGGACTTTGATAAAATTACCAGTGTTCTAGGTGTTTTTACACCTATTATGATTGTAATGATATTCATCATTACAGGTTACTCTTTTATTGGTAAAAGTCATGATTGGGCTGCGTTAGATACTATAGCCCACACAATCAAACCAGCCACAAGCAATGTATGGTTTTCTGTCATTAATTATTATTCTCTATGTGCTATGACAGCTGTTTCTATGGCCTTTATTTTAGGTGGTTCTGTTGTTCGTATTGGTATTGCTGAAAAAGGTGGCACTCGTGGCGGCCTATTAGTCGGATTAGTTGTTTTTATAGCAGCTATCTCTATTTATGCAAATCTAGATACAGTAAAAGATGCAGATTTGCCGATTCTTGCTATTGCCAATCAAATTCATCCTTGGCTAGCATATATATATGCAATCACAGTCTTTTCACTTATTTTTAATACAGCATTTTCTCTTTTTTATTCTATTGCTAGACGTTTTGCCAACGGCAGTACAAAAAGAATGAGAATTGTTATTATTTTTGTAGTAACTATAGGATATATGTGTAGTTTCTTTGGTTTTAAAGATTTGATTAGTATCCTCTACCCAATTCTCGGTTATATGGGACTATTACTCCTAATTATTCTTATTTATGGCTGGCTCCGTGATCGTAAAGATATCATTATGGAAAAACTCTTCCGAAGAAAGATGCTCCATTTATCACTAAAAAAACATAGTCCTCACAAAACACTATCAGAAGAAGAACGTGAACTATTCCACACATTAGGTGATATTAGTCAAGCAGATACAAAAGCTCTTAAAGAAGATATTCATGATGTAGCAAAAGAGATACTTTCAAATACGGAAACAGTTCAAGACTTAAAAGACTATGTAGAAGAGCATCTCACAATAGATGAAGAATTAATGCATAAAAACATCAATAGTCTACAAGAACAGAAAGACTCTAAACAAGCTGATTCACCTAAAAATAAATTAACAAAAGAGTCTAATAAAAATAACAATAAGATAAAATGAGTGATGAGGAAATAATGACCAGTGTAGAATTAGAAATTATATTAAAAGCTGGAAAAATACTTCTTAGTAGTGGTGCTGAAATCAGTCGTACAGAGGATACTATGAACTACATAGCACGAGCTATGAATTTTAAATATTTAGAAGCCTACGTATCCAATAGAGGTATTTTTGCAACTGCTAAGAAAGCTGATGGAACTGAAATTACTCGTATTTATAACGTTCCTGAAGTCGATATTAACCTCAACAAAATTGAATCAGTTAACGCGCTCTCTCGACGCATTACAGAGAAGAGTATTACTATTGAAGAGTTTATAAATGAACTTGAAAAAATTGATACTATGCCTGACTATTCAAATTTTTGGAGATTAATAGCTTATACGTTAGGAGCTTCGGGCTTTAGCTATGCAATTGGTAGTTCTATAACAGACTCTATAATTGCCGGTATTATAGGTTTGGTATTAGGTATCTATTTGTGTACCATCAAACGCATACTTAGCTCTGATGTATTGATTACCATTTTAGGTAGTATTCTAATAGCCTTATTGGGTAATCTCTTTATCCACTTTGAATTAGGCTCCAACCTATCAGTTATATTACTAGGAGCCATGATTGACATTGTTCCCGGAGTTCCTTTCGTCAATGCTATTAGAGAGTATAGCCAGAATAACTATAATACAGGAATAACTCTTATGATGGGTGCGTTACTTACCTGTATTTCAATGGCTGTAGGGGTAGCAACCGTTCAATCATTACTATTTAATACACAAATGATTCCTCTTTATACCTCTAATTTAGATACTAATTCCTTAACCTCTATGTTTATGCGTAGTATAATGGCTGGTATTGGTACTACAGCATTTGCAATCTTATTCCGTGTAGCTAAACAACATTTTATCGATTGTACAATATTAGGATTCATCTCATGGTTCTTGTTCTTAACATTATCTTCACTACAGTCTAATGTTATGCTCTCCATATTCATCAGTGGTTTTATCATCGCCATAGCATCAAGAATATTGGCTGTTAAACGAAAATGCCCTGCTATAATTTTCCTAATGACTAGCTTATTCCCTTTACTACCAGGCCTCAGCTTTTATCGATCCATTTATTATATGCTAATGGGACAAGAAACTATTGCCATTAGCTTCGCAAAAGAATCCTTTTTGATAGCTTTTACAATTGCTATATCTATCGCAATTGTAAAACATATAAAACCACCACTAATCCAAAAAAGCACTTATAAATAATATAACCTTATAACAAATTCATGTAAATTAAAGCATTTACAACGTAATTTCCAAATCTATTACCTGTAAAAATATGATATATGTTACGTTTGTGAGGCGGTACTTGCACATAGATGCGCCATCAAAACTGTATTCCCTTTGGGTAAAAGCATTCTGTAATAGTTTACTAACTATATAATTTACTTGCACAATAAAAGAGGTTCCTATTGGTCACGGGGGTGACTATTAGGAACCTCTAATCTATTTACTTTTATAATTGACATCGTTATATTGAACTTGAGGCCTCTAAATGGGTCCAGCCTTTGCTAATCGTGGCATGAAAAAAGGCCCGACTGTGAAGTCAGACCGTTTCTTCAATTTCAATTATTAGAAGCGAAGTCTGGCGACCAAACCATTTATGCCTCACTTTGATATAAATTATATCATATCTAAACAGGGAAAGGAGTCTCATACAATTTCTTTTTTGTTTTTAAGCATAATGAACCTAAGCAAAAAATAATATGCAAACTAATCTTCACTGTCGTCAATATAAATATGTACAGAATTTGCTGGCCCCGCTAAACTACGGCCGATTTCAATCGTCATAGGTCCATACTTTATAAAGGATCTATTATTCTTATCATTAATTATATGTGGCATAGTATAGAAAAATAAATTCATCATCTTATCAAAGTCATTTATAATTTCTTCCTTACCTAACAACAAAATAGGTTCTTGATTTTTTCTTTGAAAATGTACACAGCACTCATCAGCAAGTGAATCATAAAAAGAATGCTCATCTACATATCCAGTTTCTAACCAAATACTAATGGCTGTAAGCCAATCCAAAAAATCAACAGGCTTCTTATAAAAAATGTAATCTATAGGAGGGGAATTATTTTCAGCACGATGTTTATCAAGTCTAAAACTCGGAATATTATTACTAACAATAATTTTGTTAATAAAATTATTTGAATCTAACTCAATAAACATACCTATAGCATAATTGTCCATTTCATTGTATGCAATAGCGAGCCCTCTTTCACCTTCATAAAAAAACTCTTTTTCGTTGGTTCCCTCACTAAGTGTCATCATATGTGCATACACAGCTACATTATCATCTCTGGTCCTTTTTGCCATTGAATTTAGAAAATCATATACTTCTATCTTTCCATTTTTTAATATATTCCTCTCAACATTAATATACTGACAATTATCTGCTAACAAATTATTAATCCCCTTAAAATCAGCATATTCTAATGCAGATTTAAATATTAATAACACATGATTTACATTCATCTAGGACACCGCTTTCAATAAAAGAAAAACTGATTATTAGCGCCTTAATTACTGAATTGGCTAAAATAAAATAAATCATACCACTTGCATCTCCTAATAATTTCATTATATAGTAAGAATTTATTAAAATAAATCTATAAAATTCAAAATTCAGAAGGATAGATAGGGCTTTTTTACTATAAGATGAATTCTAAAATATATTGCGACAAATAAAAAGATATTGATTAAAATAATTACAAAACGAAAGAGGTACCTATTGATCACCTAGGTGACTATTAGGAACCTCTAATCTATTTACTTTTATAATTAACGGCA
>OGGO01000760.1_pt1 | contig 25175 bp, 19 predicted proteins | sample 1571231 | NCBI WGS metagenome assembly OGGO01 (sample SAMEA2582036, study PRJEB24529) | metagenome | biome: Human gut stool | place: China | collected 2011 | reverse complement strand
CACCGTGGAAGCGTACTTCACTAAATGGAGTTTCTACGATGCCTGGTTGAATGGTAGTAACCTTAATATCTGTAGCTATAGTATCCATGCGAATGCCATCGGCCAGCATCTTAACAGCCGCCTTTGTTGCACAGTAAACGGCACCACCTGGGTATGCATAAATCCCAGCTGTAGAGCCCATATTTACGATATGACCTTCATTTTTATCAATCATGAAAGGAAGTACTGCCTTTGTTATATAAAGAAGTCCTAATACATTCGTATTAATCATTGTGACTGCATCTTCTACGGTACTATCTTGGAATGGATCGAGTCCCTGTGCCAGACCTGCATTATTTACAAGTACATCAATGCCACCAAAAGCTTCGATAGCTGGTTTTACCTTAGCATCTACATCTTCACGTTTGCTCACATCAAGTACAAGCGTATCCACACGAATACCATATTGTTGCTCAAAATCTTCCTTAATCGCCGCCAAGCGATCTGCACGACGACCAGCAAGTAATAAATGATCGCCATCTTTGGCGAATGCACGGGCACACTCAAGGCCAATACCAGAAGTAGCACCTGTAACGAAAATTTTGCGGTTCATATGTATTCCTCCTTCTATTTAACAGTGATGACAGGGGCGGAAAAAAGACACGCTATCGCGCAAGCGGGACCCGAAGTCTTTTTCCCACCCCTATCATCACATACTTTAAATACATCGGTCCTGAATTACATAATGAAACACAAAGATTTTCATTACAAAACAGAGAAAAAGAAAGTAATTCAGGACCTCTATCAGATTGTATCCTCTCTACGGTAAGGCCAAAGTCGGTTTTGGAAGCCCATCAGGACCTGTTTTAAATACGTTATCCTTATTTCCCGCAAATATTTTCGTTACAGGAATAAAGAAAAAATAGTAATTCAGGACCTTAATTATAATTTATGTTTTGTGGATCCTTCTTTTAGATTTGTGTCTATAGTTTTACCAAGTTCGGATTTACTTACATCTTGGATTTCATAGCCCCAGCGTTTTAGCATGGTTTGTTGTTCTTGTTTTAGGAAATCGAAGAATTGAATGCGATGTTGCTCAGGGCTTTCATAATATCCAATTAAAGCGGTCCGATATTCTACTTCGTGCGATTTTGTAATCGTAATCGGACACAATCCATTCTGAATTAGGTTGCCATTCATCATGAGAAGAGCAGTTCGTTTATTACCATCTCCAAAGAACTGGTTGCGAGCCATCTCGGCATATAATAGAAGCGATTGTTCTAATGGATTCGCCTCTAATGCTTGGCACCTAGTTATTAAATCATCCCAACAAGAATTTAAATCTAACGGAGTAGGTGGTGTATAACTTGTACCACCTATAGCTACTGGTGCATTGCGAAAACCACCAAATCCTAGGCGGTTCTCACTTTCAGAAACCAACTTATTATATTCGATAGCCACTAACTTATTAATCTGAAATCGTTTTAACCGCAAATCCTCTATCAAGGCTTGCCAGCCACGATTAATATTATCTATCTGTCGAGTTTCACTCACACTGAGCCCCGCCACAGAAGTACCACACACAATCGTCTCAACCTGCGGATACGTTGCCGTGTTTCCCTCCATCTGTGCCATATCAAACACAAACTGAGCACGCAACTTCTCAGCGATAAACAATGCCAAATCAAAACCTACATAACCATTACTATCAGCAGTCACAACATCACCTCCCTACGTCCATTCAACTATAATATGTATAACACCATTTTACCATATTTCTACTTGTATTATTCCAAAGAATATGTTGGCACTAAAAATAAACTAATGTGGATGGCAAAGAACCGATAGGGTTCTGAAAACGACTTTGGCCCGTTCCTACCAACGAATGTGTATGCGCCAATTTAATGGACACATAAAAAGATTGGGCCTATGGCTATATCAACTGTAGAAGAAAGAAAGAGCCCCTTTCGAAAAACGACTTTGGCCCTGCGGAGGCCGCAGGCCGGAGTCAGACCCGGCCGGTGGAGTTTTTTGGAAGGGGTCCTTTCTACTACGGCAATTAAGCTAAGGGCCCAATCTTTTTATGTTCTATTTTAAATGCGCCAACATATCGTTGAGAACTTCCATACAATCCCCAACAATCCCATAGTTAGCGTGTTGGAATATTTCCGCCTTCGGATCGTTGTTAATGGCCACGATTGTATCGGCACCAGAGATACCGCTTACGTGTTGGATAGCACCAGAGATACCGAATGCCAAGTATAGTTTAGGGCTTACGGTTTTACCGGTTTGACCCACTTGGTATGGAAGATCAATCCAGCCTTTTTCAACAAGTGGACGTGTAGCGCCTACGACGCCGCCGATAGCATCGGCGAGTTCGTAGAGTTTATCAAAGTTTTCCTTTGAACCCATACCACGACCGCCAGCTACGATGATATCCGCTTCTTGGATATTATAACCAGACTTGCTGAATGGAATAAAATCTAGCCGTTTGGTGCGAATATCTTCGGACTTGAGGTCAAATTGTTCAAGTTGGATACGGCCCCAACTGTCCGCAATGCGCTCAGGTTTCTTAAATACATTAGGCCGAACAGAGCCCATTTGTGGACGATGATTTGGCGAAATAATTTCCGCCAAGATATTGCCGCCTAAAGCAGGACGGGTCCATTCTACAAGGCCTTCTTCTGTATCTACGGTTAGGATAGTGCAATCTGCTACAACGCCATTTTGCATGCGACCAGACATGCGCGGTGCTAAGTCACGGCCATTATTGGTAGCACCAATTAAAAGGATATTCGGTTTATGGTCTTCAAAGAAATCCGTTAACACCTTTGTATAGCCATCCGTAGTGTAGTATTTCAAGAGGGGACTTTCAAAAACGTGAACAATATCGGCGCCATGTGCTACGAGTTCCTCCGCCTCAGCTTGAACGTTTTCACCAAGTAGCATAACTTGTACGAGTTGCCCCAGTTCCTTAGCGATGCGGCGAGCCTGACCGATCAATTCGTACGTAACGGGATGCACAACGTCATCGATGGTATCCGCTACTACATAGACATCTCTATATTCATCAAAATTAGTAACGGCCATTATCGGTCACCTCCTTTGGAAACATCAGCACTTTTAGCAGCCTCTGCGGCAAATGTATTTGGTTTTATCTCTTCTACCTTTGGTTCGCTAGGCGCTACGCTTTCAACAGATGCAGCACGTTGGACAGGGTCTTTTACATCAACCCCTTCATCCTCTGTAGACTCTACAACAGGTATATCACTAGGAACCAAGAGATGGGCGAATTTTTCAGGCTTGATGTGGTATGCCAATTCAAGCACCTTTTTTGCGCCTTCATCGATGGATGAAAGCATTTCTACCTTGCCACGAAGTGGTGGTTGGTACACCTTACGCACACGCGTAGGAGAGCCTGTAAGGCCAATGCGGCTTTCATCAATATGAGGCATATCACGCAATGTAATATGAGAGATGGTATATCGTTTTGCGTAAATGGAGCTCCAAAGACCTGGTTGACGAGGTTCATTGAGTTCAGCTGTAGCTGTTACAAGCAATGGCAACGGAACCTCTACGATTTCATAGCCATTTTCATGTTGCCGTTTCACAACTGCTTTTTGTGCAGCTTGATCAACGGATAGTTCACAAGCATAGGTAGCTTGTGCCATACCGAGTTCCTCTGCAATTTGAGGGCCTACTTGTGCCGTATCGCCATCAATAGCTTGCTTACCGCAGAAGATAATTTGGAATTGACGGTTCATAGTCCGTTGAATATGACGGATAGCAGAGGCAATCGTATAGCTAGTAGCCAATGTATCGGCACCACCGAACGCGCGGTCTGTAACGAGTACTGCATCATCGGCACCGAGGGATAAACACTCACGAAGAGCTGCCTCAGCCTGTGGAGGGCCCATGGATAGAACGGTTATACGACTACCTTCATATTGGTCTTTCACCGCAAGAGCCGCCTCTAACGCATGCATATCGTCAGGGTTTACGATACTAGGCAGGCCTGTGCGGATGAGATTATTTGTTTCCGGATCCAGCTTGATTTCCGATGTATCCGGAACTTGTTTTATACATACTAATAATTCCATGCACTCACCCCTGTCTAAACTCTACGCCCTTGGCGTTACGAGGATATTTCCAAGTCTTAACAACACTATGTCCACATAATACGCGACATGTTCCACATTCGAGGCAGCCCGCAAAATCAAAGGCTAGCTTGCCATCTTCTTGTAATGTATATAGCCCTGCGGGACAACCATTAACGAGTTTCATCGCCTCTTCTCGGCTTACGCTTTCACCATCAATAATGATGTGAGGACACGTTTCGTCTACATAGTATTTATTGGCGCCCAAACGCTCTTCTAATTTCATAGGGAACGCACCCCTTTCCAAGCATCACGAATCAATTTGAATAGGCCTACATCGCTCACGCGGCGCAACAATTTTTTCATCAACGGCACCGCACCATCGCCATTCACGGTGAATACGTCATGCATAAGATTGTTTACAAATGCAGGGTACACCTTAAAAATGCGAGGATTTGTACCCAAGAATTTCGGTACATGTTTATACAATTTTAAATCATGACGCAACCAAGACGCCTTGATTTGTTTTTCATATAATTTTGGTACACGGTCCATATTTTCATCACGCAATGCCACATTAACCGCATCGGCCGCGCATATACCGGACTCAATGGCAAGGTCCATGCCACGAATTGTATAACCGAGATTCATACACATACGCGCCGCATCGCCCACGATGATGTAACCATTGCCGCCCAATTTCGGCATCGCTTTATAGCCACCTTCAGGCACGAGATGCGCACTGTGCTCCTTTAATTGACCATTTTTCAAGAGCGGTGCAATTCTAGGATGACTGGTGAAAGCCTCTAGCATTTCGTCTACGGATTTGCCCGCAGAACCGATATCTTCAAGACCTACAACCATACCTACAGATAGGCTATCTTTATTGGTATAAATAAAGCCACCACCAAGGAGACCATCTGTCATGTCCCCCAAGGTGAGCCAAGCCATTCCTTCGTCACCAGATAACATAAGGCGATTTTCGAGGTCCTCTTTTTTAAGTTTATACACCTCTTTTACACCGACTGCCATCGTCTTAGGATCGGTCGGACCAGTTAAACCAGCCTCTTCTAAGAGCACTGTATTAGCACCTTCTGCGATGATAACAAGCTTTGCATACACCTCATCATCGTGACAACGAACACCGACAACGCGGCGATTCTTGCCTTCACCTTCCGTGATAAGCTCCGTTACCTGTACATTAGAAACGAGCAAAGCCCCTTTTTTCTCAGCCTCTTCAGCGAGCCATTTATCAAATTTAGCGCGCAACACAACATAGGACTCTTCATTTTCTTTCACATCTTGGCAACTATATTCGATGGTCGTCATCTCATTGCCAGCACCGATGGAAATACGTTCCTTCGTCACCTTTCTTTCAAGAGGCGCACGATCCCTAAAATCAGGCACCAACTTCTCTAACGAATGTGTATAAATACGACCACCCATCATATTTTTTGCACCTGGCGCCATACCACGCTCGATGACCAACACCTTCACACGCTGCTCCGCCAACCGCAACGCCGCTGCAGCACCTGCCGGCCCTGCACCAACGACGATGACATCAAATGTTTCATTTCGATCTATTGCCATATACTCAGCTCCTTTTTATGAAAGCCTAACTTACATAAGTCTATATATTATATATTCACGATACAGATTGAAAATACCTTTTTAACATACCACATGTACATAAAAATTTATAAATTTTTCTAGCTTTCACACAAAAATTAGCGTATGATAATATTAAGAAATCATATATATACGGAGCAAGACACGTATAATACGACCGCATAATGCAAGACCACGGTCAAAGTAAGGCACTCAATATTTAGTATGTACCTAAAAAAGGAGGCCATATGGATCCGCAAAGAATTCTAAAGGCATTATCAAATCCCCATCGGTTAGATATTATATTGTGGTTGAAGCACCCCGAGCAAGAATTCGGTGTTCAAGTACACACTAATACTCTTATCGACTTTTCAAACAGCGTCAGCGTTAAAAGTATTCAAAAGCGCTGTGGTGTATCGCAATCGTCTGTATCCACATTTATGACTATGCTAGAACGTGCAGACCTTGTGGAATCGCGCAAAATTGACCAATACACCTACTATAGACGCAATGAAAAAGTTATCCGCGAGTTTGGCGACTGGTACAATAAAGAAGTATCCATCCAAGCCGATAATATCGACAAATTATTGGAAACAGTAACCTTAGACGATACATCCTATCCATCAATAGAGGATAGTTCTATGCCTGAAGAAGAACAGGCTATTGGTATCGCAACTAAGGGACTCGACCATGAAAACGATAACACCTAAATACCACATCCTACCACTACTTCATAGGACACAAAAAGGAGCTATAATGCCAAAGTTATTCTCAGCATTATAGCTCCTTTTACATTTATTTTTCTGTTCTATCGATTCTCTCTCTTACACGACGAAAAACATCGGTGCCAGAGAATCTAACTTTACTTTCTTTTGCCGCAGAATCAGCCTCATCTAATGCATACTCAATAGAGTCTGTTAATGCAGCATATAGTTCTATATCCATTTTATTTACCTTTGCGCTTCGTATGCTCTAAATAATTTAGATAGCAATACAGGCGCTAGTTTTAAAAGTTCTGGGTTTTCGCAGAATGATACGCGAAGTTGTGTTTTACCAGGGTTATTGTCACCATTTAAGCCACTATAGAAACCATTTAACGGAGCCATGAGCAATGTATAGTCATTGCCATCGTCCAAGGTTACGCGGCCATGTTCAGCACACCAAGCAGCGAACTCTACGCCATCAAATCCAGGTTTTGCTACATTGCGTACATCGATAACGAAATAGATGGACGCTTCTGGATTGGAAATGATGAACTCTGGTTCAACATCCTTGAAACCTTGATAAAGTTCAAAGATCATTTGGCGGTAGTAATCACGTTGTTGCTCATACCAGTTATGAAGCTCAGCGTAGCTTTCATGAGCCAAGGCACCAAAAATATATTGACCAAGCGTATTAGCACTGAGATTCGCCGTATATTCAGCAACGGATTTTTCATAGCACAATGCATTATCCGTAATGATAGCACCAATGCGAAGGCCACAAGCATTCCATACCTTAGAAGCCGTTTCAAGGCTAATACGACGACCTTCGATGCCAGGCACATCCTTGTTGGTCAATGTCCAAATACTAGATGTTTCTTTACCTTTTTGATATGCCAATTCGCGATAGGCTTCGTCGGAAATAATCCATAAATTGTATTTTACACACAATGTTGCATATTCAATCAAGGTTTCCTTGCTGAATAGCTGACCCGTCGGATTATCATAAGGGATAATCAAGAGTGCCCCTGGTTTTGTTTCCATAATGCGTTTTTCCACGGTTTCAATGGATGGCAATTCGAACTCACCATTTTCATTAAGGCTACGTTCTACAGCCACTGTTTTACGGCCAATACGTTGACCTACAGCATCGTAGTTCGTGTAGGACGGATTGAACATCAAGAGAGGACGTTCTTCTTCACCTGCACCGCCACAAACGCCGAGCATGATGATTTCCATCGCCATGGACGCACCATCTGTAACGAGTACATTAAGGCCTGTTGTATCAAAGCCTTGACTGCGCAAAATATGCAAAAATGCTTCGCGACATTCATCGGTTCCCGTCGTAGGCACATATGGCACGATGCCCGTATTGAAAGGACTATTAGTACTTCCTAATGTAAATAGTCGGCGCTGCATGGCGGGATGCATAGGACGCATAACATTGCCAATTGAACCATTTACCAAAACAGGTGGGTCCTTTCGTTCCAAAAATTTAATTTGCCCCATGCGGATCCCGGACGGCTTGCGAGCCATCATATACGGGGATAAAACCGGTAGTTCCATACAGAATCCAACTCCTCTTACTAAAAATGATACATATACATGGATATATATAGATACATTCTATTATAGAGGTTTTACTATAGAAAATCTATAGTTTTATCATGTTAACTAATAGCCTTATCAATTTTCTTATTTTTTATACAATTCTTAGATTGTAACCTCTACACCAAAGCGGAAGTTGCGACCTTGGCCTGGCCACCAATCACCAGCAGTACCATCATTACTATGGTACATATAATAGGTATTCTTTGTTTCATACTAACGACCTTCTATAACACCTTCTATGGAAATATATAAGGACTGCAAATCCTCTAGTATCTCTGAAGATGCATCCCAGTAGCCACGTTGAGCGGCTTCTAACAAAATTTCGGCAATACGCTGCAAGGCCCACGGATTTACATCACGCATCCAGTCTTGCACCGTTGTATCTAAGGCATACTTGTTAGCATAACCTTCATAGACCCAGTCGGGCACTATATCGCTCGTCGCATCCCAGCCAAAGCTATGGGATACCACATTGGACATATCCGATGCACCTTTGTAACCATGATTCATCATAGCTTGAATGAATTTCGGGTTTTGTGTTTCCCCTTGCACAACTCGGCGCAGCTCATCCGACAAGGACCGCATCACAACACGACTACGGTCAGTGCTATCCCCCACATAGGCGCGAGGCGCACTGCCCTTTGCAGTCCGCACTGCTGCAATGAGACCACCATGATAGCTATAATAATCGTCTGCACTCAAAATATGCGTTTCTCGATTATCTTCATTTTTAATGGTCACATCCATGGTCGTTAATCGACGCTGGAATAGCCTCATATCCTGAGGAATATCCTTGTGTATGTGAAAGCTACTCCACTTGCTATACACTTGCGCAATATCTTCTACGGACTGCCAGTTTTTGCCTTCTATCAAGGCGCCTACACCGGTACCATAGGCCTGTGGCGGGTCACCGAAGATACGGAGTCGCGCCTTTTTAGTAGCCAACAAAGGATCCTCACCTTGCTCCACGAGCCAATCTACATCATCGTGAATATGTTTTTTTACATAGTTATCATCTGGGGACTCATCTAGTTCTGACACCATTTCCACGGCCTTATCAAGCCAACTAATGGCAGTAGGCATCATATCTCGGATGAGGCCACTGATGCGGCCCATTACGTCGATACGAGGCCGTTGTAATTCTTCTAAAGGAATCACCTCTAGCCCTGAAATGCGACCATTGGACTGCCATTTAGGGCGAACGCCCAACATGTAGAGAAACTCACCTAAACACTGGCCGTGGCTTCTAGAGTTGCTACTAGCCCAGAGAATGATACCTACCGTTTCAGGGTACCGTTGCTCATTTAAGATATAGTCAGCAATAACTTGGTCTGCCAAGTCTATCCCTAGCTGATAAGCAATCTTTGTGGGTAGTGCCCGTTCATCAAGGCCATAGAAGTTACGCCCCGTAGGCAATACATCAACTTGACCGCTGGAAGGAGCCCCACCAGGGCCGGGTTCAACATATTTTCCCTGCAAGCCCTGCGAAATGGATGTAGTCTCATTCTTTGTTTGCCCTAATTTAGGTATATACTCGTGCACAATGACTGCGGCCAAAGGCGCTAGCCGTTCTGGTACTGTATAATCTGGTGTATTCACCACATACCTTACAAACGCACGCAGTTCGTTCCAAATTTGATCAATGATGTGACTGTAACGAATCCCCTCGTCATTTACGTCACCTGCATGTTGCTCTATATAAGACCAATCATAACCTAATTCTTCGGCTAAGATTTCAAGACCCGATGCAATATCCCCTTGCGGCGTCCGTACAATGGCGGTAATAAATTCCTCTAGCTCTACACCTTCAGGTCCCTGCCCTAAAATGTGCAAGCCATTTCTCATCTGCATATGCTTTAGGTCGCTTAACTTTTCATGGACAGCTGTAATAAGATCGTCCATCTCCATTGCAACTCCTTGTTCTTCATCGATGAGATGACACGCCATGGCTTTCTCTCGAATCACGTTCTCTATATCCGATACACTCTCAGGATGCTCTTGCTCAAAATGACTATGTTCATCGAGTAAGGCTTCTAGTTCTTCAAACTCATCATATAGACCAGCTGTCGTCATCGGTGGCGATAAGTGGCCTACTAAACAAGCGGAGCTACGCCGTTTTGCCTGAATACCCTCACCTATGATAGTCGTCCAGTAAGGGTAAATATTAGGCAAACTAGAAATGCCTATTTCAGGATAACAACTAGCACTGAGGCCAGCGCCTTTACCAGGCAGCCATTCTAATGAGCCATGGGTACCCACATGAATGACCGCATCCGCTTCAAAAACATGACGTACCCAATGGTAAAAGGCTATATATTGATGTGGCGGTGGCAAACAGGGGTCGTGATAAATAGCAGATACATTTTCCCCAAAACCACGAGGTGGCTGCACCGTAATCCATAGATTGCCATTGGAGAATCCAGGGATAATGATTTCATCATCGTAGACGAAGACATCTCCAGGCGCCGCGCCCCAAGACTCGATCATAGACTTTTGCGTATCTTCTGGCAGCGTTTCAAAATACGTTTTGTAATCAGCACAACTCAAACGCCCTTCTGCAGAAGCTAAGAGCTCATCAGTGAGCATAGACCTGTCATTCGTCATATGAGATGTGACTATATCCATCAACTCCGCACTCGTTTCTGGCACAGTATCTACGGTATAGCCCTCGTCTTGCATGACCTGTAATAGTCGTCGTACAGACTCAGGTGTATCAAGTCCTGCAGCGGACCCAATATTGGAATTTTTAGGCGGATAGTTATGCAGGATAATAGCTACCTTTCGCTCCGATACCGGAATATGTCGTAATTTAGACCATTTAATGGCCCGCTCTACAATAGCAGCAATGCGTTCTTTCACAGGTAAATACACATAGTGACCACGCTCATCAAAGGTTTGACACGCCACGACGCCACCCTGAATGACGCCATCGAGCTCAGGTTGTGATATAGATAAATTCACGTCCAAAGGCGTCACGCCTTGCGGGTCTGCAGCCCAGGTTTTCTCATCCATGTATATGGTATAGCCCTGAATGATAGGCACATCCTGTAACTTTAATTCCTCCAAAGTTTGCGCCCCTAAGGACTGATAGGAGAATTTACAAGTATTTATGAGCACATCAAAGGGGAATACATCCTTACCAAAGAGATGATTCATAGACAGCTTCATATTAGGAATGCCTACACGAGGATTCGAGCCATACTGTCCATAAAAGATAATCGGATTGTACTGATGTTTATAAATCTCTTCGAATAAGGCCTGTTGATACTCAATATCCCCCATAATCCATTCGTCGCGATAGAAATACACCGCGATGGACGGCCAATCTGGATTTCCTTCGGCCTCCATGAACTCATCATAGGTTTCGTAGATGTTTCCATCGCGGCCCATGATGGCTTGCCACGGAATGTGGTCAGGTTCCTCCCATTCGGAGATCGGTTTTGTACTGAAAGCACCGTTAATAAGGCGCACATAGTTCATGACGCCACTGGTGCGGCGATAGCTTTCAAGAAATCTCCGTTGATTTTCGTCTATATTGCGATAGAGAATATCTGTTTTCTTAGGCTCTACCACATCGATCCAATACTTAGGATGATGTGCATACAGCCAACGCTCTAGGCGTTCTAAAAATGGCGAATCTAAGCCAACCCCCATATTCGTTACGAGAACAACATCTGCAGCGCGTAGGCGGCTTTCAAAATCCGCATCCCAAAGGGGCTGTTTTTTCATATTACAGATGTCCACCTCACCCTGTATCAATTCAGGATAGGTGGCAACAGCCTTTTCTATATATTGGATTTGTTTTCCTAAATTAGAAATATACATGAGACGACTCATGATCTACCTCCGCGATACTCGTAAAATATCATCCGCCGTAATAGTATCCATGGCATAATAACTGCCATTCATTAATTTACATAATTCCTTAGCAAGGCCTAGCTTGATAAAGCCCGTTTCCGTATCGATAACGATACAGTCTACAGGCAAGGTCCCAAGAATACGAGCCCATTGTTTAGCCTCTGCTACGGGATTCTCCAAGTCTCCCGACGTAGCTCGACCATCGGTGATACATATAATCTGAATGCGTTCTGCCCGATGGGCATGCAACAATCTATCGCACATGGTGTAGGCCATGCATAAACCGTGAGCTAATGGCGTTTTACCACCTGTAGGCATAGAGGCTAATAGTCGCTCTGCGCGCTCTACGCTACGGGTGAACGGCAATAACACCTCTGCCGATTCCTTGCGAAAGGCAATGAGTCCTACTGAATCACGATGGATATAGGAATCCCTCAAGAGGCTCAAAATAGCGGATTTCGTGGCCTCCATACGATGCCGTGCCGCCATAGAACCGCTAGCATCCACCACAAAGAGCTGGTATGCGCCAATACGTTTTTCTCGAGCTTTACGGCGATAGTCCTGTGGTTTTATCACTATAGATAATCCCTTAGCTTCTTGCTGTTTTAATGGCAGAGACTGCGTAGATTGTGTTTCTTGTTCCACCTTAACAGCAGCTCGCAACCGTTGGTAGGGTGCTGCCGCTCGTAATGTATCGACTAAGGCTAAGTCCTCAAGAGCATGTTCATCTTGATAGGCTCGAATCATGCGGCCTCGAGTGTCCTTTGTCTTAGTCATGAGGCGACGACCAGAACCCTTACGATACTGGCGGTCTACCGTCTTATAAGACTGTAATTTCCAATGGAACATCTGGTTAGCTATACGGGCAACAGTATCCGGCAAGGATACAGAAGATAACCCGTTAGATACATCAGCATCAGTGCTTCTTGAATCAGAACTATCAGGTTCCTTAGGGTTAGCGTCATTAGTGCCGCTAGTTTCTTCTTGATTAGCGTTGACGGATACGTCTTGATTAGACGCTCCATCTTCGGTACTACTTATATCATTATTGGAATTATCTGATTCATTGGGATTGGATTCATCACCATTAGAATCTTCTCCACCCGAATTACTCGAGTTATCTACATCAGAGTCCTCTGCTATTTCAGTATTCTTCTGCAACTGATTTTGGTCGTTTGTGCTGCTTCCATTATCCCCTTGTGATGATTGAGATTCTGATGTTTCATCTCGCTTCATACGATGGGGCAAGACATATAATGCAGCTCGGTCTGCATGGATGGGCTTGCAGTACGAGCTGCCATCAAGAACTGCAAGAGATTTCATAACTTGCAGCAATACGTATTCTGCACCATGGCCTACGGTGCGTGCTTGTAGTGCATAGGATATGGCTAGTGAAAGCATAGCATCCGAAACAGCAATATTCTGAACTCGTTTAGTAGCTATGAGAGATAACATATCCTCAGCTGAAATAACATCTATTGAGCTAGTTTCATCCTCACATAGGGCACCATCCAAATCTGATTGATTTCCCCCTGCTATAGATGCATCACCACATAGGAGTTCTTCTCGATTTTGTTGCAAAATAGCAACTCGAGATTCTAGTGTAGGTGCAGCCATAGATACATGCACATCGACGAGTTCCCACTCCGCATCATCTAGTGTTCTATCTTCATGATTGATAGTCATGATGAGCAGTATTTGACGTCGCTTCGCCTCTACTAATAAGGCATGACGAACCTCAGGCGCCAGAACATGACCATCATCGACAACCCAGCATCGAGTGCTAGTGTCATCTAAAAGACCTGCGGACATAATCATCTTGCCCTGCTCTAGGGACGCTTCAAAATCGATAGTCTCTTGTAATTGTGAATTTTCTACATAAATGGGTATCAAACGATAGGGAATATGCCATGCCTCGAGGCACTGGCGAAGGATATAACTTTTACCCACACCAGTACCACCAGAAATAACGAGAGTATGAATCTGATTGTTTACAAGACCTATTTTGAGGGCCTCTTGTACAGATGTATCCATAACTAGCCCTCAAGCACAGCCGTTACCACTGTATCAATGCGGTCTTCATCGTGACCTTGCTCCTCAAATGGCAAACGACGTAAACGGTGTTTCAATGCTAATCGTGCTGCTATCTTAAGGTCGCTCTCTGTGATTTGATGGCGACCGTGAAAGGCTGCGTGTGCACGAGCGGTGTGCATCATCGTAATATCTGGACGATGACCATCAACGCCAACACCAATGCTAATGCTTGCTATTTTCAACAATACCTCATCGGTGGGAATGATGCTTGGCAACAATTCACGAGCTTGTAATAAGCGTTCGTGTAATGATCGTTCCGATTTCGCATAAGACGCTACAAAGCCATCAGGATTGTCGCCAAAGGCGAGGCGGCGCTTAATAACCTCCATCCGTTGTGCTGGATCATGCTCACCATAGACCATGACGGATAAACCGAAACGATCTAGCAGCTGAGGTCTAAGATCACCTTCTTCAGGATTCATGGTTCCTACGAGGATAAAGCGAGACGGATGCGAATGACTCACTCCTTCACGCTCTACGGTGTTAACCCCCATTGCTGCTACATCCAGTAAAATATCTACAATATGGTCATCTAATAGATTAACCTCATCTACATAGAGAATGTTTTGATGTGCTGCGTGCAAAATGCCTGGCTCAAAAGCTTTCACACCGTCCTGTAGTGCTTTTTCTAAATTGATAGACCCTACAACACGGTCCTCTGTAGCATTAATAGGAAGTTCCACAACGGTCATGGCCGTAGCCCCTGTCTCCATAGGCGGTAATAGGTTCGCCAAAGCGCGGACAGCCGTAGATTTGGCAGTGCCCTTTTCCCCCTCGATTAACACACCACCGACAGATGGATTTATGGCATTGAGTAACAGGGCCAACTTCATTTCATCTTGACCAACAATAGCAGTAAATGGATATAACATAAGTCTGACCTCATTCGGAATCGCAATACAAGGATGTAGCCCAAAATAAAATTAGTAATATATAAAAATAACTAACTATCTAACCCAAGATACTTATTGTAGGTCTGGATCGATAGACATGTCAGTACTAGCATTAGTCTGTTTATACGCTTTGATATCCTTAGTCCCTTTCGGGAATACAAAGATACGTTGTTGTTTAAAGTATGGATCATCGTAGACCGCTGCCGATAGATGGAATGCGTTTCGTAGATTCTCTGCAGTCAGCACTTCACGAGGCGTTCCTACATCGACTATATGACCATCGCTAACCAAGACGAGCTTAGTGCAATATTTAGCAGCTAATTCTAAGTCATGAACGACGATTAGAATCGTTTTCCCTTCGTCACATAGTCTACGACCTTCGTGGAAGATATCGTCAGCGTACACTAAATCGAGCGCCGCCGTCGGTTCATCTAATAACAAAACCTCTGTTTGTTGTGCCAAGGCCTTTGCCAGAAACACCCGTTGACGCTCGCCGCCACTGAGGAATTGTACAGACCGATTACGCAGATGGTACACGCCCACTTCTTTCATGGCCTTTTCTACAATTGCTTTATCCTCTGGACCTTCTTGTTGCCACCATTTTAGATACGGATAACGGGCTGTCATCACGATATCGATGGCTTCATAATCAAAGGACACATTAACGGATTGTTGCATATATGCCACATGATGAGCAATTTCCTTGTCGCTCAAAGAGGCGATGCTTTTACCATCCCACAAAACCTGGCCTCCAGAAATAGGATAGAGTCCACGCAAGGTTTTTAACAACGTCGTTTTACCAGAACCATTAGGTCCGATAATGCCGACAAATTCACCGCTATCAATAGAGAAGGACGCATCCTTTAGAATGTGGTTTTCCCCTAATGTAACGGATAGTGATTGAATATCTAATTTCATTAGGCCCCTCCTTTACTGCGCAAACGGTAAAGCAAATATAAAAAGTATGGTGCCCCTAAGAGAGCCGTCATAATACCTACGCGAATCTCAACTGGTTGTGCTATGATGCGACCTAAGGTATCACAGAATACGAGGAATAATGCACCTCCAACACCAGCCATCGGTAGTAGAATTCGATGATCTGGCCCCACTAATAAACGCACAATATGAGGTACCACGAGTCCTACGAAACCAATGGAACCGCTAACACATACGGCAGTAGCGGTAACAACGGATGCAAGGAATAAGAATAGCATACGGTACACCATAACAGGCAAGCCTAATGCACGTGCCTCTGTGTCACCGAGAACGAGTACATTAAGATGACGACCGAGCATCATCAAAATAATGCTGCCTGTCACGATAGGCCCTACAGCTAGTGCCACATGGTCCCAGCGACGGAAATCAAGACCGCCTACCATCCAGAATAGGAATTCACGCAACCGGTATTCATTGATCATCGTCAAAATACCCGATGTAAAAGCACCGAGGAGCATACTAACGGCTACACCTGCTAGCAATAAGGTTGTCGTGTCTAACTTGTTATTGCGCAAGGTCAAAAGAATAGTAATCCCAACAGATACAAAGGCCCCTACAAAGGCAAAGGCGGGCATGTAAAACATGCCGAGAGATGTTACACCCAGTGCAATAGCGATAACGGCACCTAGGGATGCCCCTGCAGATACGCCCATGATACCAGGGTCTGCTAAGGGGTTCGAGAAAACGCCTTGCATAACCGCACCAGCGAGTGCTAAGGCGCCACCTACGAGAAGGCCAATGATAAGGCGTGGCATGCGGATAAACCATAGTACCGCCTCTTGTTCAGCCGTAATAGGCTCTGTAAAGTTCACTGGCATACCCATACCATTTAAAATGCTTTGAATACCCCCGCCAATAGGAATCATAATAGTCCCTACATGTAGCGCCAAGAGACTTACAACACATAGCAATACCCCAATCAGAGTTATCGCCATGATTCGTTTTTTCTGTTTACTCATGAGAATTCCTTTCTAACTGAGGATACACAGTATGCATAATAGCAAGCATCGCTTCGCCGATATGCTGATTCATAGTATATAAGTACGCAGCCGGTAAAGGCTTAACGCGATGTTCTTTTATAGCTGGCAGATTTTGAAAGGCTGGATTTGCTAAATATCTATCTGCTAACCCCTTATCCATCCCCTTATAGGACGGAATAAAGATAAAATCTGGATTCATAGCTAACACACGTTCCTCCCCAAAGGGTATCCGTGGCGGCAAACCAATCTTATTAGGTGCATTATAAATACTCATGTATTTACACATATCATCAAAGAGACTGCCCGTTCCCGTGTAACCATCCATAGAGGATACAAAAAGAACTGTCTTGCGCTGCTCAAGAGGTATGGATGCGCCTAGACGCTTCATTTCATCTAACTCACGATGTATCTTTTGATCGTAAAACTGCCCCTTTTCCTCTTCTCCTACGATATACGCAACATCCTTTACATTTTTAATAACCCCTTCCACCGTAGAGTCCGATGATACGACAACTGTTGCAATGCCCATATGGCGCAAGCCAGAAATAACATCAGCAGATGTATAATCTGGGGCTATAACAAGATCTGGTTTCAAAGCAATTATCTTCTCTAAAGGATAGGAACTCATAACAGGCTTAACCTGCTTGGCCCGTTTCGCTTCTAAAGAGTAATCCTCATAGGTGGACAATTTATTGATACCAACCAAGCGGTCTGGTTCTACAAGACCTAATAAAATCGTATCAAATGCAGAGGACAATGATAAAATGCGCTTTGGATTTTCAGGTACTGCTACACGAACCCCATCGTAACTGTCAACATACCGCGTATGAGGCGTATGGGAACTCTCATTATAGGACACAAGTGGTCCACAACCTGTTATACATACACAAAAGAGTACCATCAAACATATGAGAAACCTGATGTTCTTATTCATGATGATACTCCTTGTATAGTTATAACCGACTGTAAATGATTAGTCTAAATAATTATCCTAATTTAAAGCCAATCTATTACTCTAGAATTTATATATGTAGCTAACCTTATAGTTAAATGGCTCATCCCAGTATTCCCAATCGCCATTGGAGATAACATTATGACGATTGAGCAAGTTCCGTGCATCGATTCGCAAGGATGAATGTTCATTGAATTGATAGCCTACATAGGCATTCCAAGCCACGAGGTTAGGATTGATGCCGCCATCGCGGTTTTTCAAGCGTTTCGTTACGAAATTAAGGCTTGAACCAGCAGTCCATGTTGGGCTGTTGTAATGAATGCCCCCTGTAAATTGCAACTTAGGATTTGCTTGTTCCCAGTAGGTCTTATCGATTTCCCGTTGTTTAGGATTCATATACGCTGCACCCACAGTTACTTTCAAGCGATCTGTTAATTTACGGCCATATTGCGCCTCAATGCCAACATTTCTAAAACGGCCTCCATTAACGCGAATCGTCATTTTACCATTGCTATCTGGTTTCCAAGAGAAGAAATTTTTGAAATCCATATAGAATGCGGCAACCTTCCAACTATCCTTCTTTGTAATATGCTTATAGCCCAATTCATAATTCCAACCTTCTTCAGGCTTTAAATTACGACCGCTAACCGATTGATATTGTCGATTTACAGTTTTAAATGTATCGCTGAGGTTAGGCATGGTGAAAGCCTTACCTACGTTCATATACAGAGATGATTCCTTATTGATTGTATGATTTAACTGGAATTGTGGCGTCAACACTTGTTGATTCTTCACAGGATCCTTGATATCCGTATAACGTAAGCCTAGAACAGTAGTCCATTTTGGATTGATTTGATAGGAATAGCTACCGTATAGAGCAAGGCTATGACGATGAGGACTTGCATAGACGGGACCTGATGTAGTGCGGTACGTTTCTCTCTTACCGAGCACACCTGCAATTAAATAGTCCTTTCCACCTCGGAAATCCCATTCGTGTTGCACATCAAAACCATATTGGCGAGCAATATAGTTACTATCATTAGATGTGTAGGATGAAAGATTATGTTTCCGGTTTTTACCCTTCAAATCTCTATCATTGTAGAAAAGAGTTGCTGTTGTATTATCATCCTTGAAAATCAAGGATGCATTATTTTTCGTATCATCATAGGCATATGTAGTAGAGTGACGATTGCGGTTTGTTACGTTACTTTCAGTACTCACCTGCGCATAAGCAGATTTACCTTCAAAGCGGCTAAAGTTGAATGTCACCTTGTCGCTCACCTTACCACTCATAAATAGGCCCAAGGAATTGCCTTTTTCACGAGCCGTATAATACTCATAGCCACGAGGGCGAACGACTGAATCTGTACGAACTGGTGTGGAAGGATCTTGTTCACCAAAGAAGCCCCGTTCTACACCAATCAAGAAACGAGGTGTACCATAATTTACGCGATAGGAGTGACTGCCTCTATTACCAACTGCAACGGTAGCAGAACCGCCTTCTTTATTAGGTGTCTTAGTGATAACATTTACAACGCCGCTCATTGCATCAGAACCATAGAGAGCAGATGCAGCCCCCTTCAATACTTCAATACGAGCAATAGAGTCCGTCGGAATAGAGCTAAGACCACCCTTACCATTAAGGTTCATGGGAACGCCATTCACGAGAATCAAAGACCCCCGTTCGAGGCCACGGATATTCACACGGCTATCCATAGCACCGTATTCGAGCCCCGATGCACCATAGGAGAAGGACGTAACACCTGGCACCATATTAACCGCATCAAAAGCATTTTTAGCACCACTATTCATGATATCTTGCTCAGTGATGACATCCATCGCTGCTGGCGTATCTAAATCCATAAGCGCCATACGATTTGCAGTAACATTGATAACATGTGTTTCTGTGTCAGATGATGTAGCAGTTACATCTGCTGCATAAGCATTCACAGTTAAACCCATCAAAGCCATACAGATAAGTAGAGACTTACGTCGTTTCATTTGTTTATTCATAACAAACCCCTCATAACACACACTAATTATTCATAAAAACTACATATTTGTATTATTACACATTTAAAAGGACTACACAAAACCCATACCCCCTATCAGTACTGGATTTTATATAAATCTCTACAAATAAATATTAGAACTTTTGTGTATAACTCAATTCATATGTGAATGGATCACCCCAGTATTCATAATCCCCATTGGTGATAACGTTGTGACGGTCTAACAAATTGCGTGCATCTAGACGAAGTGTTGCATCCTTATTGAAATGATAGCCCACATAAGCGTTCCAAAGGGCAATATTAGGGTTTAAGCCACCATCTCGATTGCGCAACCGTTTTGTAACAAAGCTAAAGGATGTGCCTGCTTCCCACGTTGGGCTTTCATAGCGAATGCCTGTAGTGAATTGCAATTTAGGGGCCGCTTGTTTCCAGTAATTTTCATTCATTTCCTTTTGTCTTGGATTAGAGTAAGATCCGCTCACGTTCCATTTGAGGCGGTCGGACAAACGTCTACCATATTCGGCTTCGATGCCCACGTTGCGGAATTTCCCTCCATTTACGCGCACCAAAGGCCGACCATTTGCATCCGGTTGCCATTGGAAGAAGTTTTTGAAATCCATATAGAACACATCAACCTTCCAATTATCCTTTTTGTTAATCCGCTTGTACCCAATTTCATAGTTCCAACCCTCTTCTGGTTTGAGATTTTTGCTGCTTACCGCTGTATAACGACGGCTAACGCTACGGAATGTATCGCTCAAACTAGGCATTGTAAAAGCTTTCCCTATGTTCACATACATGGAGGATTGTTTATTGATAGAGTGCAACAATTGGAATTGTGGCGTCAACACATGTTGATCCCTAATTGGGTCATCGATTATGGTGTAACGCAAACCTACAATAGATGTCCATTTAGGGTTAATTTCATAAGAATAACTACCATACATAGCATAACTATTGCGTTTAGGATGAATGTACACAGGAACAGCCGTTGCATGATAGATTTCTTGTTTACCTGTAACACCTGCGATTAAATAGTCCTTACCATCTCTAAAATCCCATTCATGCTGTACATCAAATCCATATTGACGTGCTTGATAGCTTGTTTCAGTCGCCTTAGCTTGGGACGTATTGTGCGCCCGGCTCGTACCACGCATCGTACGGTCATTATAGAACAAGGTTCCTGTAGTACCCTTGTCCTTATAAATTAAGGAAGCATTATTGCGGTCATCCTTATAATGATACGTCGTAGAATGTCTTGCTTGATTAACCGGATTTGTTTCCGTACTGATTAGACCAAAGGACGATTTACTTTCAGCACGATTAAAATTCAATGTTACCTTATCTGAAAGCTTACCACTCATAAAGAGCCCCAACGAATTGCCCTTGTTGCGAGTACTATAGTAATCGTAGTGTTTAGTACCTGCATAGTCGTAGCGAATCGGTGTAGATGGATCCTGTGTACCCCAATATTTTCTATCAATACCAATGATAAACTTTTCTGTACCGTATGACACATCAAAACGTTTAGACCCACGATTACCTACAGCAACTGTAGCAGAGCCACCCTCTGTAGATGGAGTCTTGGTAATAACGTTAATAACACCACCTAATGCCTCTGCACCATACAATGTAGAAGCAGCTCCTTTCACTACTTCGATACGTTTTATGGCACTCGTAGGAATAGAGCCGAGTCCACCTTTGCCATTGAGGTTCATAGGCACGCCATTTACAAGAACAAGGGCACCACGGTCAAGGCCTCGAATATTCGTACGGCTATCCATGCCACCAAAATCGGCACCGCCGGCACCATAAGAATTTATTGTTACCCCTGGTACGGTCGCCACCGCATCAAAAGCAGTGGTAGCACCAGTATTTTTTAACTCCTCAGGTGTAATTACATTCATCGCTACAGGTGTGTCCAAATCTAGGAGGGCTGTGCGATTAGCTGTTACATTAATCACATTGGACAATTCTTGATTTTGATGAGTTGTTATATCTTCTGCATAACCATTTATACTCATGCTAAGTAAGGCCATCATCGTGGTCATATATACATATTTATTCATATCGCTTATCATCCTATATTTTCTACTAAAAACTATTTTAAATATATAATATACATCTCTATTCAAGTTCGTATCTTATATAAAAAATGTCTGATTTAGGTTCTCCGGTCGTATTTGTAGCACCACCGGACCTAGCCGCCAGTGCCAATGCATCATTATCAAGAAGGCTAGAACCACTACTCCTCTCAATTGCAGCACTTACATAATTACCTTCGCCATCAAAATAAACCCTAATGGTAACTGTCCCTGTAATTCCTCTACGTACAGCTTGTGCTGGCATGACTTTATTGGCATCTAAACTAGCAATATACCCAGAAGCATCAAAGTATCCCGAACCTTCCGTATCACTAGTCCCACGATTGCCGTCCTGTGTACCAGGTCCGTCATCTGCTTTTCCACCATTACCAATAGGGCCACCGCCTGGCCCCTTAACATCACCGCTACCAGGTATGCCTAACGGGTTATCCGTATTCCCTTTTAGGTTTACACTAGCTGTTTCATTGCCGCCTAAGTAGGGGTTAAGGTCTTTTAAACCAGGTGTCGGTTTACCAGATAAATCAGGCAATACACTACCCGACTTACCGCCCGCAGCATTTTCTTTATCATCAGAGACAATTTTCTCTTGCTGTTTCTTCTCCTGCTCAGGAGGTTCTGGTTGCACCATGTCAAGATTGATGACCAAATCTTTCTTTGGCGTTTCTGGTGGTTTTAAATGGCCGAACCAATCGCCTACAACACCCCAGTATGCTAAATTGACCACCAATGCAGCTATAAAAGGAATGCCATATCGTTTACTCACCATATAATCACTTCCGTTCTGTCGCTACGCTGACAAATCGAGCACCGCTCATTTTAAGATTATCTAATATACTAATAACATCTTTATACGCAATATCTTCAGATGCACGGACGATAAAAGCCTGTTGTGGTTCCTTCGCAACAATAGCTTGAATTTCATTGCCCAAATCATCAGGTTTAATTTCACGTTCATTCAGATACATCTTATGGGTAGCTGTGAGTGAAATCGTAATCGGCTCAATCGTTTTTGCTGTCGATGCAGATGCCTTTGGTAAGTTAAGAGGAATTTGTTCCTCAGTATTCATATACAACGTACTCATCATGAAAAATACGAGCAAGAAAAAAACGATATCTATCATAGGTATAATCATGATGGTAGGTTCTTTTTGTATCCCTACTGAACTACGTTTCATCGTTGACTCCTAATATATAAATCCAAAATAGAACCTAAGCGTTGCTCCAATTTTGCAATATCATAGTTAACCTTATCTGTGCACCAGCTGTGGATAGCTAATGCTACGATGGCTACTGAAAGCCCTGTAGCAGTGGCAATCAATGCTTCAGATACACCGCCAGTAATAACTGTAGGCGCCCCGATATCGCCACCAACAGCAGCGAAAGAACGAATCATACCCACTACTGTACCCAATAGGCCAAGTAATGGAGCCATTGTAACCATCATGCTAAGCCAGTTAAGACCGCGTTTTAAACGTTCATCCATATAACCTACTACATCGTGAAGGCGATTTTCCAAGCCTTCAAAGTTATATACGGAATCTACAATCGGTGTTACAAATTGACTAAGTGCATCATCATTATTCTTAATCGCTTGTTCTAATGCAATCCAATCATTCGCATTACGACCTGCTTCAATGCTAGACGACAATTGTTGAATTTCACTTTCGATACGACGATACATACGAATTCGCTCAAATAAAATCGTACATGCTGCCAACATAAATAAAACTAGCGGATACATGACTACGCCACCCGCATTAAAAAGATGAATTGCATACTCCATAATAACCTCCTCAAACTTATAATTATAAATTTGTACTCTACTGCGTATAAAACACAAATGCAATCTGTATTAATCGTTATATTACGATTAACACTAAGTCATTCTATTATTTCATAAACAAATACGTAGTACAATAAACCTATACCCTGTATAGGTATGCTATTTTATTATATGTATTCTTATAATTACTAATTTCTCCATTGAATACATACATTTGTCTATTACATAAAAACACTAATAATTTTCATGCTAAAAATTATTTATCTGCTCTCAATACATATAAAAAAAGCAGTCTATAGAAATGTTTTCTATAGACTGCCTATACAGATATTATCTAACTTCTTAGCATACTAAGAGAGTGAACATAACACCTCTATCAAGTACATATTTATTAATTCTATACAATTTTATGAATATTATTCATACCTACATAACCATTCGTTTAAACTATCCTATGACATCGTTATATCATCATAATAAAACTTATGTATGTGCATCCTCTCGCTACGAAATAATATTAGTCACTTGATACGGTAGTACAATACATTTTCTCTTCATAAGCGGACGCTCTTATTTCTTACTAGATTTTTTCTTATTAGGTTTTGCTGCTTGTTTGCCTTTCGCAGGATCTGCGGCTTTCACAAAGGAATTATTCAAATTGGTAGCAACCATAAGGGCCACATCAGCATTAGGAGTTGTGACAATAGAACGACCTGCCACGGTCACAGTAGGTCCATCATAAGATGCACCACCTGGCTGAATTTGACCATTATGATACAAGCGCGCCAATTTACCAGCCATGAAATAAGCTCGTTCTTCGCCCGTATAACGACCGCTATTGGCAGGGCTATAGATATTCATGCCATTCACAAATACCGCGCCATTATCGACCGTAACGTGATTGCCAGAATACGTATACATGCGATCAATATTGTCCTTTACACGGCTGCTTGTCTTAGGGTGATTATTAGGGCTAAATACTTGATTTAAACCTTCACGATACAAATCACCATATTTATTACGAAGTACCGCCATAGATGCAGCGGCGGCCCCCACATTATATGGAGACTCACTCAAGATTTTAAAGCCCAATTCGTCAGCCGCCTTTTCTTGGCCCATCGTGAATACTTGGTTCTCCATGTAATTACCAGCAATATTGGACAAAATAGCTGCATTACCGCCACCGCCAGCAGCAAGGCTCACCGCTGTAGATAAACCTACTTGCTTCTTGAGACCATTGACAATGTCCTTATGCTCACCATGAGAAATTTCATGAGCCATAACATAAGCGAGTTCATCATCATCTAATAGATCCAGAGCGCCCTTGTTAACAGACATCACGCGACCAACCGTAGCGAACGCATTGAAATCATCACTAGGATTTGCGTACACCACATACGAACGCTTAACGCTAGGCGAAGCCTCTAAGGTCTTCATGATACGTTGCACCCGTGCTTGCGCCGCACTATCCTCTAAATAGCCAGTTTGTTTCTTTGCACGAGCTAA
>OGGO01000742.1_pt1 | contig 25566 bp, 26 predicted proteins | sample 1571231 | NCBI WGS metagenome assembly OGGO01 (sample SAMEA2582036, study PRJEB24529) | metagenome | biome: Human gut stool | place: China | collected 2011 | reverse complement strand
TTTCTGATATTATTATACACCACTTCCTTCACTCTTAGCAATAAAAAAGCCCTTGTAACAGGGCTTTTTATAAATATTTAACAATTATTTTTTATTTCTTTTGAAAGCTCAATCAGTTCTCTCTTTCGTCGCTCGCAGTCTTTGGCATCAGTTGCTTTTGCTTTGTAGAAATATGAATACTGTGTCAGCACATTCATTGCATTAGCAACATCTTCATCACTTATAAGATTATGCATCTGCTCTTTTTGAATAATCTGTTGTCTGAATTTTGCCAAATCATACTCAAATTCTTTCTCATACAATTTTACGACTAACCCTTTTGCATAGAATGTTGCAATTCCAAGAAGTATACATCCTAGCATAGCGCAAATACTTTTTTCAGCTAACGACGCATTACTAATCATTAATAACGCGCAAATCATCATGCATATGCTGATAATATTTCCCAACCAACACATGACAGACTTTATTTTTCTCAATACATGAATTGTATAATCTTTTTTCAAATATACGGTTAAGATAATCGCTACTAAAAGATTGTAGCCATATACAAGTGCCCTTATGATACATCCTAGTACTGTCTGTATTCCGGCTAAATGGATGTATGAGAGTCCAACTACAGTTGCGAAAGAGAACATTAGACTATAATAAATCATATAACAGATACCTTCTTTCTTTTTAATCACCATAAATAATTTCCTGCCACTTCGCTAATTCTTAAGCATCCCAAAGCCTCAGCTACCTCTCTCATGGCTTGCTTGTCGTACCAGACACCCTTTTGGTCGTTGCCTTAATTTATATACAGCACACCTGCTTCATATCTGTCTGAGTAACGGCGTGTCATGTTGATTACTGCAACGTCACCTGTCCTTAGCTGGATGTCATTCACTGCCCTGCCGGAACGTACTGTGGTGATGCTCGGCATGTTGCCCTGCTCTCTCGTCCACATATTGAGCCATTTTCCACTCAAATCATTGTTCACGTAGTAATGCAGGTGTTCATTACCATCTCTATATGTAATGATTTCAAAGTTCAGTACGAGATACCCACCGTCTTTCCAACAGTCGGATAGGTCATTTACTGCTTCTCCCTCTTCCATTGCTGTCTGGTATGCATCTTTTCCGGTGTCAGCATCTACATAGGAGACATACAGATTGTTTGGTACTTGATATTCTCCAAACCATGTCTGCATTGATTTCTTGAACATGGTGTACTGTGCGGAGCTGATGTTTCCAAGTCCTTTATTATAGCGGTCTACATCTGTCGCACTCTTGTACTGGTTGGCTTCCAGCTGTTCTTCGTCGCCACTCAAAAGCTTCTGGGTAGAGTAAAGCGTGATTCCTCCGGCACTGAAACTCTCTGTGTCGGACTGGACTACATTATTCCATGTCTTTCCATAGGTATCTGCGGTGAACTGGTTCATGTCATAGTTTCGGTACTGGTATAAATCCATGTCGCAGTACTGGTCGCCCATTGCCACAGACTTCATATGCTCTTTATCCTTGTCTCCGTACAATGGAATGTACCAATCCGGCTTGTCTGTATAGTAGAGGTTGAATGTTCCCGGCTCGTAGACATTTCCGTTTTCATCAATGTAACGGTAAGTCGGCTTCACAACAATTGTATCGTTTGTTCCATTCAGATTGCCGATTGTCCGCAGGACAAACCCGAATTTATTTCCCTTGATGAGATAACCCATTTCTTTGAGGGCATTTGATTTTCCGGTCGTAAATGGAAGGGTGTTCGCATAATTCCAAGTCGTTTCAACGTCGCCTGTAAAGAAGTATCTCGTCGCATTGCCGCCAAATCGGTTACTGTAGCCAAGCTTCTTATCCTGCAACTTTCTAAAGAACTGCCATACTCCGGTCTTACGCTCAATATCTCCGAAGTAGCTTTCATCATTCACGGAGATTGAGGTCATGTCATAAATGACACCGCTTATCTGCACCGGATAGTCATATGTTGCCACATAGTTGTAGGTTGTTCCGTCAATCTTGGTCACGTTGGCTTCGTATTCCTCGCCAATCTGCCCCATATCCTTTACATAGTTGTTAGCGAAGCATTTCACCTGTACCGGAAGATTGTTGTAGTCATACCTTGCTTGGTCTGTTGCACTCGTACTTCCGTAGATTCCTTCTGTCGCCCATGTAGGCAGATAAAAGTCAATGCTCTCTACTGCGCCTATGTCAATCCATGCCGTGTAGCCTGCATCTGTCGGGTATTCCTCATTCGCATCATCATCATTTACATGTGCGCTTCCGGCGGTGATGTCGTCTCTCTTGATTTCATAATACTTTCCATTGACCTCTACCGAGAATGGGAAACGGACGAACTTTGTCTTTACATACTTCGTCCATCCGGCGGGCATGTCATAGCCTTTCATGGTAAAGTACTGTTGCCACTTGAAGTTTAAGCTGTAGTCATTATCCAATATCATCTGCGCTCCGACTGCATCCGATTGTGTTGTCTGTGTCTGCATTTCTGCGTGTGTCTCATTCGGAATCGTGATGTTGAATGGCGATATGATAGGCGAATGTACTACTACCGGCTCATTCTGCTTATAGGTTCTGCCGTCATTTACGATATGGTCTATTTCTCCCCAGATAGCATTATAGGTCAAGTCTGTTGCCGTATCTTCGATTGTTGGCAGTGAGTACGTTCCGGTCATTGCTCCCATGTACTTATACTTTGCAGAAATGGATGTATAATATGTGCCATTTGCCTTGTCCTCTGGGATATTTACGGTCTGTTCTGCGCTTGGGTTTGTCTGGTAGTTAATGTAGTCGTTCGGCTCAGCCCCTACTGACATCTGTGTTCCGTTCTGGAACGTAAAACTGATGTCGCTATCCGTCATATATGTGCGACCATTCAGTGTAAGGTTGTCATTTTTAACTGCCAAAATTCTGTCTGAGAAGCGGTTATTTATCTGTCCTACGGCATATTCTTTAATCTCTGTACTGGAAGGCTTACTGCTATAATCCAGTGTCGCACTTAATTTTTTATCACTCTCAGAGATTTCCGGCAATGTCACATGAGGGTCTGATTCCACCGGATAAGACACGGTATATTTCCAGTTAGAGAAATAGCTTTCATCTGCCGAAGAAGCTTTCTTTGTGCCATTTGAGGACTGCGCATCATCCGCATAAATCGTCACGTCATACTGGATATTCGGGTCTATCTCGTAATCAGTACGTCCAACGGATTCATTGTAGACAGATGCATTTAAGAACTCAAACAACTTCATTTCATAAATACTGTAGTAGGTGTTCTTAAACTCATAGGTATATTTTCCGGTATAGACTGCAACTTGATTCTGTGTTGTTGTGGTTGAGCCTTCCCATTCTTCCCCGTTCCATGTACCGTTTCCATAAGTGATAGTCCCGGCTTCCGTCTCTTTTGTCTGTCCGCCTAAGTTGGTATCTGCGTGGTACGTCCCGTTTACCGTGACCGGATAATTAACGGTAACGCTATAATCTACCGTGACAGGATAAGTCTGCTCCACCTCTGCGATACCGATATGTCCGTACCAAGATGATACGTCAATTCCATTGACATAATCTTCTGTTGTAGGGATTCCATTTGCCAAGTCAAACTTATTGCTTGCATTATAGGTATAAACCGTTGGAGATGTATAAGTATCACCGCCATACAGCGAATCTGTGGTATTTACTGACATATTCGTATCCGTATAGTCTTTTTTGATAATCATTTTAGCAACTGTGCTTGGAACTTCCGTTTTTGTATCATCTTCAATTTTTATTTCTTCTCGCGGCTCTCCTATTGATACGTCTATGTTGTAATGGGTTTCTATTCCGTCCTGCACCTTTTTATTTGTAAAGGTTTTATTTAGTCCCTTATAGTTCTCGTGGAAATATAAGTCGCCACTATATTTATTGTTATAAATCAAACCACTCCAACTAATTCCTCCATCAGTGGTAACTTGAATAACCGCATCTACCATCATATAGGCTGTGATGTTATTATCTTTCAATTCCATGATTTCGTCATACCAACCTTGGTCTTTAGCACGAATAGTATTCAAAACATCGTCTAACTGCAATGTATAAGTTGCAATGGTAGTACCATTCTTCTTATCATATTCAGTTTCATTCAAGTGATAAATGTCAAACATTATATACTCACGATTGCCACTTGCGTCATGGTAATACTCTTTTGTGCCCGGAATTGTTCTGGAAAATTCCCAACCAACTGTATGATAATAAGTTTTTGATACTTTTGTTTTGTTTTCTGTTTGAAAGAAGTACATCTGTTTTTCACTGTTATATACTACTTGTTTACCGTTTAATGTATAGTTTTTATAAAAATCCTCTAACTCGGCATCATCTACTCCTTCTTTATATGATTTTGCACTGACAGACATAAAATTACCAAATGAAATAACAGCAATTATCAGTAACATTGCGATACGTTTTAAGTACTTTTGCATGTTTCTCCTTTCTAATATGTAAAAAATACTATTAAAATACCATTTAAAAATGTGTGTAAAAAAGCCCCTTATAAAAAGGGGAGAAAACTTATTTTTCTTTGTTTTTCTTATTTTTAATGGCTACAATCACTGCAATGACCACTACGCAACAGATAGTAACTAGGGCAATCACTCCCACTAACGGAATCGGGCATGTCTGCGGAATCACTTCTGTATCAAGCAATTCGCCACATGCTGTACATCTTAGTTCTTTTGTACCACTTGAAAAAGCAGTCGCTTCCTTGATAACACTCCACTCACCATCATCATGTCCTGTAGGAGCAATATCTTCTGTATAGGAATCTCCACAGACAGAGCAGGTATATTTTGTATAGCCTTTTTCAGTACATGTAGCATCTTTCTGGTCTGCTTCCTCATAGGAATGTTCCAGAGTGTCTGTTTCCTCTGTGTAGGAATCTCCGCAGACAGAGCAGGTATAGGTAACGCTACCCTTTTCGGTGCAGGTAGCATCTACACTGTCCGTGACCTCATAGGAATGATGACCTGTTGCTGAAATAGCCTCTGTCTTTGTTTTTCCTGTAAGACTATTTTTGTACTCCTTATAACCGTCCGTAACACAAGTAGGTTCAACAGTTGTGACTACTCTCCAAGCTTCTGCTATTTCTTCATCCGTATAAGTTTTTTCGGTACTTTTTGAAGAATCGTTTGATTGATTAGCAGAACTATTAATATTATTATGTTCTGTTGATTCATTTGTTAAAGTGTTATCTGTTGCATTGTTAGACTTCTGTGAAGCAGGTGTAAAACTTGAGGGAATCTTTCCTGCTGATTTCCAAGAATCCATATACTCTAAGCAATATCCTTTGTTTAAAACTTCTTCCGCTTTACTTGCAGATACCGCCCCGTCTAATACCATGTCATTAATCATGTCATATGCGCCTAGATTTATTGCTGTTTGAACCTGATTGTCCGCGCTTCCATATTCTACACTCAGCTCTGCAAAAGATTCTAATACCGCATTATCGTTTCTTACTCCATACCCAGAAAAGACTACTGCTACTAGCATTGCTAATAACACTATCAGTGCATTCTTTCTCCTTCTCTTTTTTACTTCTTTCATGTTTTATTTTTCCTCCAAATCTTATTGTTTTTACTATATGTAGATTATACCATAGAAATACATTTGCGTCAAGTATATTCTACAAAAAAATGTAAATCTTATTAAAAAATCCCACTCCTGTTTTAGAAATGGGATTTTTTTAGCTATTCTTCTGTTGGAAATTCTGGCTCATCAAAGTAGTTTTCCGGTATTTCCTCAAGACCGTAATAATCTCTGCTCAGAGCGTCGAAATCCAGTTCGAGCATCATTTCAGCCATGGCTTTCTTGGTGTTTTCTCTGATTTCTTCTTTTGTCTTTCCAAGAGATGTCCCTAAAGGTGCTTGCATCTGTTTCATAAGAGCATACACTGCAAGGAAATATTTTTCCAATTTGCATGTGACGCCATTTGCGTGTTTCATGCCTTCACGGGTAAGAGCAAAGATTCTATCACCGTTCTCAGCTTTCTTCTCGTAGATTGTTCCGTAGATGTCGTCTAAACCTGCAAAATCAAATCCGTCATTTTTTGCCTGTTCTTTTGTTCCATAAATTGTGTCAATCTCAATTTCATCTAAGATTGTTGAATGTATTGGAAGCCCCATATATTTTTTCCTCCGTAGAAATATGATACAGAAATAGTACCATTTTGTAGAAAATATAGCAATACTCTACACGACCAATGTAGAATTTGCTTTTTCTACATGGCAAGCGTTGCCGGATTATTTTACCTTATCGGGAAAGATAATCACGGCAGAAAAAAAATAACCGCCCCCGACCAAGGTTGCAGTTATTTTTACATAACACATATAATCTAGGCTGACCATCTATCGGTAGCACCTCTTTGTATTTTAATATTAGCATCATTTATAGCATTTGTCAAACATAGCACACTCCGATTCAAAGATTTCCTATCTTCCCATGTATTTTATCCATTGAATAAGATATTTCCCGTCCAGATTCGTCTCATCCCCGTCTAGTTGTCGTTTTCCAAACTGCACAAATGATTTTGATTGATAAAATTTAAGCAGATACTCTTTTTCTTCTGATTCTAGGTAGATAGCCTTTCCACCGATAATGCGCTGAACTGTTTCCACGCTGTTGAATGCCAGTTCAATCAGTTCGTCCCCGGTTATGTACTGGTTATTTCCGTCTGCATAATTCTTTCCTAGCTGTCCGATTAATATGACTGGAAGCGTATATTTTTTTGCTTCAAAGTCAAAGGTTGCAAATTTATGAATCCTTCTTCGTAAAGAATTGCTCAATGCATTTTTGCTGATTGTTATTGTTTTCTGTGCAAGGGTATAATATCCAACAAGTTTTAGCGTTTCTTCTTCTCCACTATCATCTTTGTAGTAGACCAACTGTGTCTCGGATAGTCCCTGCTTTGCAAACTCGACAGCCTTCTGTCTCAGAAAATATTCTACGTCTTTATTTACTTCACACGAAAAATTAGCGAGGATAGACTTTACTCTATCCTCGCCCAATGTTTCTATCATGTCTTTTAAATTAGTCCTCAAGAATTTCGATGCCATTATCCAAACATATCCTTTAATTTTTCTTTGGTCATTTCTTCACAATTCACAGGCGTTCTTTTATATTTTTTCTTCTTTTTTGATTTATCAAGTGCCTCTACCAAATTTCTTCCGAGATATTTCTGATTGATGTCAACCGTCTTGAGTATAGATTTTGTTGCCATACTATCATCTCCTTTTGTACATGTGTGCTTTTTCTTTTCCCCTATAATGTAGCCTCTTTCTGTGATTGTGTCGGCATCTTTTGATTTATAAATAAACCATTTTATTAAAGAAGAAGCAATTACCGAATGGTAATCACTTGCTACACACCTAGAATATACCATTGGCTTGAGAAAAATGCAATACTTTTTTGTGCAATTTTCCTAATTGCTTATTTTTTATCTTCAAAAAACTACATTTTTTGTGAATTTTTTACACATATTTTTTCTAAATGAAAGTCTTGAACCCCTCTATTCATAAGGCTTTTGTGGATTCTGACAAGAGATTTTCAGTAGGGAGGGGGTATGCATATTATTAGGATATTTTTTTGATGCAGACTGTTCCGTCTGCGCCGTCACTGCTACCTGTATTCATGTTTGACGCAATGTATTGTCCCGGTGATAATGTGACATTATAGCCACCTTTGTAAGCACTTATATCTCCTACATACTTATTACTTCCATTAACGTTAACATTACCTCCAATTGTATATCCAGTAGTTGCAATATGATATGTTCCATTTTTTTTCACATAAAGAGCATTGCCACTTTGTGTGAAGCAATTTGCGTCAAAATACAGCCCTTGCAATGATGAGTTTGCACCATACAACCATATTGCACAATTTCCACCATTGTTTTCCGTATCAGTGACACCTTGGTTGTATCCGGTTTTATAATTCGTGGAAGCAGAGTTTGCCCGGTTGTCGGCATCCGTTACACCCTGTGCGTATCCTTTATTGTAGGAATCCGCGGACGCTGAATTTGCGTTACTTGCGATCGTGTCGATGTTGTCTGCCATGGTCTTGAATGTTGCGTCGCCTGCCGTGGAAACTCCGTTTTTCGTGATGGTATCGGCAAGCAGTTTTTTACCATCACTCACAGATTTTTTTAATTCATTGATTCCTCCACTCAAGGTTTTTGCTGTTGTCTCAAGAGGTGAGTTTCCAACTGCTTCCGTCAACGTCGGGGCAAGATTAGAGAAATCTGCGTAGCCTACAGTCTTCCGCAGGTCTGCGTTATCGTTTACCCCCCCTCGACATTTGTAGGACGAATGAGGGCTAACGCGCCTGCGCCTAGCCCCAGTGTTCCTGCTCTTTTGATAAAGTCTTTTCGTTTCATTGTTTTCTCCTTTCGGTTAAAATGCATTGTTTGAAATTTTCGTTAACTGATACCCGCCAACATTACCATTTAATCCACTTATTAATTGTCCGGTTGCTCCGCTATATACGGCAATACTTAGGTTCATGGTACATGTTGACGGCACAGACAATTTATAAGTTCTCATATACATCCGCAAGTTACCATAAGTGTTTTCACCGGAATGATAGATTTCCTGTTGCATGAGTATGGTAGCTGTAAAGTTTCCAGATATTCCAATGACAGGTTGCATGGGTGTGCCACCATTGGTATCGCAAACTCCAACAACTGTAAGAATATAAGTTCCAGTATCTAGGTTTTTAGCATATTGGAATGTTGCATTCTCATTCGATTTGCTATTCTCTTGTAAACTTGCTTGAACTGATTTACTTATAGAATTAACACCATTATTGTAGCCACTTGTATAATTTGCATCATACTGGTCTTTGGTATAAAGATTATATGAATTTGGCAAAGTGATTACATCGGTTTGCCCTTGGGTTCGTCCTTCATTATATTTTCCGGTACTGATTTTTGTGATGTTTTCTGCCATTGTATTAAAGGTGGCATCTGATGCTGTAGCAACACCTTGCGCAGTAATGGCAGATGCTATGCTACTTTTTCCATCACTGACAGATTTTTTTAATTCGTTCATTCCTCCACTCAACGTCTTTGCGGTTGTTTCTAACGGCTCATTGCCGACGATTTCCGTGAGTGAGTTGCCTAAATTTGCAATCTCTGAGTGTCCTACAATCCGCTCTAATGTTGCATTGTCACTTACCCCCCCTCGACATTTGTAGGACGGATAAGTGCTAATGTTCCAACTCCTAATCCGAGAAGTCCTGTCTTTTGTATAAAGTCTCTTCGTTTCATCTACATTCTCCTTTTTTTGGATGTTTACATGTTTTTGTATATTATACCATAACTGCACCAAAAAAGAAGTGCATTTTGTAAATATCCTAATCCATACTAAATGAAAAAGCCAATGCTTGACGCACTGGCTTTTTCATTTAGTTGTTGAGTGGATGCAATACCACTCTGTTCTCTTTTCTTGTGGCATTCATATCAATGATGCGCTGATTTGCAGAACCTCTGAAATTTAACTTAATGTCTTTCAAATTTTCTTCAAATCGCCCATCAACAAGAACGTCTATATTTTTTAAGATTTTCTTTGTGGCTGGTGTATGCTTGCTTCCACTCTCAGATAGTTCGTTTTCAAGTGTAAAGCCTGTATACATCCAGATATTCTTCTCCGGGCATCCCTTTTTTACTCGCTCAATCAATGGTAAAAGACCATCTTGATTGCAAGGTTCAAAAGGCTCTCCCCCAAGAATCGTCAAGCCTTTATAATAAGGCATGGTAAGATTTTTAATAATCAAGTCTTCCATTTCCTTTGTATAAGGTTTTCCGTAGGAAAAGTCCCATGCTTCTTTATTGAAGCATCCTTTGCAGTGGTTTGTGCAACCACTTACAAACACAGATACTCTCATTCCGTCTCCATTGGCACAATCCGCCAATAGAATTTCTCCTATATTCATAAATTCTCCCTTCTTACTGCAAAGCACTGGTAGAACAATTTACTTCACGGTCACGAATCTCCTCGGTTCTGCCTTGATTCCAGAACTGACTTCCAATGTATCCACAGGTACGTCTTGCAACCGACATCATTTTCTGGTTTCTGTTGCCACAGTTCGGGCATTCCCATACTAACTTTCCGGTTTTCTCATCCGTTACGATTTTGATTTCTCCGTCGTAACCACAATCCATGCAATAATCACTCTTGGTGTTCAACTCTGCGTACATAATATTATCATAAATGTACTGCATTACCGAAAGAACAGCATCCAGATTATTCTGCATATTTGGAACTTCCACATAACTGATTGCACCGCCCGGACTCAATTTCTGGAACTCGGATTCGAATTTCAGTTTTGAGAAAGCGTCAATCTTTTCACGGACGTTTACATGATAACTGTTCGTGATGTAGTTATGGTCTGTGATTCCCGGAATTAAGCCGAAACGTTTCTGCAAGCAGGTTGCAAACTTGTACGTTGTAGATTCTAACGGCGTGCCATAGACAGAAAAGCCGATATTCGTCTTTGCTCTCCACTCTTTGCACTTGTCGTTTAGTTTCTGCATGACTGCAAGTGCAAATGGCTTTGCTTCTTCGTCTGTATGAGATTTTCCTGTCATGTACAGGCATGTCTCATATAATCCGGCATATCCGAGTGAAATTGTTGAATAACCACCATACAGCAGTTTATCAATTGTTTCCCCCTTTTTCAGACGTGCCAATGCTCCATGTTGCCACAGAATCGGTGCAACGTCCGATTTTGTTCCTTTTAATCTGTTATGTCTTGCCATTAAAGCCGGATAACACAGATTTTCCAGTCTGTCTTCAAGGATGTTCCAGAATCTATCTATGTCGCCGTCAGAACTTAAGGCAACATCGACTAAATTTATGGTTACAACACCTTGATTGAATCTTCCGTAAAATTTTGGCGTTCCGTCTGGATTCTTGATGTCTGGTTCATAAGTTAAGAATGAACGGCATCCCATGCAGGTGTAAACGTTGCCTTCTTTTATCTCCCGCATTATCTTTGCAGAGATGTAATCCGGCACCATTCTCTTTGCAGTGCACTCCGCCGCCAACCTTGTAACTTCCCAGTACTTGCTTCCATCATGGATGTTATCTTCATCAAGAACGTAAATGATTTTCGGGAATGCAGGTGTTACCCATACTCCCTGCTCATTTTTTATGCCTCGGATTCTCTGTCTGAGAACTTCCTTGATAATCATAACAAGGTCGTCTCTTTCCTGTCCTTCCTTTGCCTCGTCTATATACATATACAAGGTAATGAAAGGTGTCTGACCATTTGTGGTCATAAGAGTGACTAACTGGTACTGGATTATCTGAACGCCTCGGTTGATTTCTTCTTTGACACGCATTTCTGCAATTTTGTTGACCATTTCTTCCGTTGGTTCAATTCCAATTGCTTCCAGTTCCTCACGAACCGTCTTGCGGAATTTTTGACGGCTTATATCTACAAATGGTGCTAGATGTGCCAGAGAAATACTCTGACCACCGTACTGTGAACTTGCGACCTGTGCGATTGCCTGTGTTGCGATGTTACAGGCAGTTGAAAAGCTGTGAGGCTTATCAATTTTTGTTTCACTTATAACCGTGCCATTCTGCAACATATCTGCTAAGTTCACAAGACAGCAGTTATGCATATGCTGTGCAAAATAATCTGCATCATGGAAATGGATAATTCCCTGCTCATGTGCTTTTACAATATTGTTTGGCAACAATATTCTTGCGGTAATGTCTTTGCTGACAATTCCCGCCATGTAATCACGCTGAGTACTGTTGATGATAGCATTCTTATTGCTATTCTCCTCGTTGCACTCCTCATTTTTACCGTCCACGAGTTCAAGGATTCCTCCGTCCGTGGCATTACCTACAATATCCCTGCGCAAAGCGTGGCGGTATTTGTAAGTAACGTAATTTTCCAATAACCGAGGTTTGTTAAACCTTGTTATTGCATTTACTACTAATCTTTGAACATCTTCAACGGAAAGCTTTTTATTCGGCTCGCTCGTATAAAGATATTTAAAGTTGGTGTAAACATTATCTCGAATCTGCAACAGTTCCAGTGCAGATGCCCGGCAATCGTCTTCTGTTGCCATGTTTGCCTCATGTAAGGCAATTTCCACCTTTTTTAAATCGAAAGCTACTTCATCTCCGTTCCGTTTAAAAACGGTCATTGTTTCTTTTTTTTCTTTCATCTTTTTTCCCTCTGCTTTCTGCCTATTTGATTATATAGTTGAACAGGTCTTTTGCGTCCTCATGGCTGTTAACCAGTGAGGTTATTTTTTTTGTATCATTTTCTTTTTTGCCTGTATAGACAAGTTGCAGTAGCCCATTATAAGCCACTACTGTTTTAGCGGAACGCAATGCGATTCCGTTTGTTTCTCCTTTTTTCACCAGTGCGAACCTTCGTCCGTCTGTTATAATGATGTCTTCCATTTCGTCCCCCCTTCTGCAAAGACAAGAAAAACGGGCATAAGCCCGTTTTTAATTCGAATTATTGTTTGTTTGCAGTTACATTATACCTTTAAAATATCATTTAATCAAGAAGAATACACATTAATATGTAGAATCACACTATCTTTCTGCAATCTCTTTGTATACAGCAATATCATCTTCGCTACAGAGAGATTTCATTTCATATCGTCTCAGTTCTGAAATTAATGCTTCTTCATTCAACGTTGTCCTAAGTTCATCAAGACTTATTTTTAATGGAATATCTTTTTTGATTGTAGCAAGTAACTTAGACTGCATTGCAGATTCTTTCGCACCTTCTGCTGTCAGCTTTTTGTACGCACCTTTTCTCATTCCTAACTGCGACGCCCAAAAATCTTCGATTTCACTTCCAGTTTCTTCAATGTCCGCATAAAGATTTTCTATCGTGCCATATTCGCGGATAAGTGGAATTGCTACTTTCTCGCCAATTCCGTTAACCCCTTGGATATTATCCGATTTATCTCCGACCAGTGCCTTATATTCTACAATCTGTGAACCGTGTTCTACTCCATATTCTTCTGTAATTGTGTCCTCGGAGAACACGAACACTTTGTTTGGCATATTTTCATATGCTTCTTTGACGTCATAAGCTTCTAACATTTCCTGCCATTTTGCATCCGTGGTCTGCATCATCCATGCCCGGATGTTTTTCTCATTGCTCACTAATTGGAGATAATCCATATCCTTTGTCATGACATTGACAGGAATATCTTTGTAGAATTTTTCTGCAAGTGAACCTGCATAATCATCAGCTTCATACTCATCTCCGAGAAATATGTGTATTCCGCTTTTTTCCAGAAGATTTTCCACAGCTATAAACTGCTCTTTTAACGGCTTTGGCGTTTCTTTTCGGTTCGCCTTATAATCACTGCTTATCTGTCTTCTGAAAGTATCCCTTGTTTTGTCGAATACAACTGCAATATGAGACGGCTTCTGCTCTGCAAGGATTTTGAGGAATGTTTTCATGAATCCAAGCAAAGCATTTGTATATTTTCCATCGGACGTATGTAGAATCTTGCTGTATGCTTTTTCAGCATCTTCCGGCATTTTGGCTTTCATTATATCAAATGGAAGATTTGCATAATAATTCGTGACAAGAAGTGAACTTCCGTCGATTATTAGAAGGTTTCTTTGAACTTGCAAATTATTGGTCTTATATTTCATTGCTCCTCCGACATGTACAAATACCCTTTGTTCTGTATTCGCGCCCAGTCTGATGCAAACAATCGTGGCTTGCACACTTTTATCTCTCCGTTTTCTGTTTTCACCTGCAATGTCACGTCAAAGATTGGTTCATTAGCCTTGTAATCGCTTTTAAGGTAGGCACTTGCAGACTCTTCAAATTTTTGGGTAATGTCTTCTTCCGAGCGGACATTAAGGATTGTACATAATTTAATCATTTTTTATTTCCTTTATATATTATACCATAATTATATTAATTTGTCAATATTGTTAATAGGTCATGTTCCACAGATACAGCAGGGAATTGAACATCAGATATTCTTCCCGCGACAAGTCCTGCTTTTCAGACAAGTGAGTGAATATCTGATACAAAGCGTTTTTATATTGGTTGTCTCCAATGTTCCTTAGAATCTCCCTTGCCTTCTGCTCATCTTCAACAGAAGGCTTTCTTCCTGCCCGGTATGAACATGGGTTAGCATTAAGTGCTTTGTATACTTTCTGCGCATCTGCAATTAATTCTCTGCAAGTTTTCTTTTGGAAATTGCAAAGTGCATCTGAAATGATATTATGAAATGTCTTTTCTGCCATATTTCACTCCGATTTACATTAATACGTACACTATACCACAGATGCACCAAAAAGTTAAGAAAATTCATTTCAATCGAAGCAAAAAAAGAACCGCAATAATCATATATCGCGGTTCATCCAGTATGCTAATATTTTTTTATGCAGGTGACACGAAGAAATAATCTGTGTTGGAAGTCACACTTCCGTTATTGTCTACAATCTCTTCCATTCCGTCGTCTGTAATTTTAAAATATCGAGGATAGCCCCCTTTATTTTCCATCGGTTCTGTACCACAGAAATACGTTAACTGGTCATTTACTTTAGCAAGGTCTTCATCTGTATTTACTACAATAACTGCATTTTTCATTGGTTTTCCCTCCATTACCTATCTTATCTTTATTTGGAAAATATTTCCTTTATTTATCTATATTTTACAACTACTGACGCTAAAAATATAATGGAAATATTTTCCAATATTGGCTGATGTATGATGTTTACTGTGCTTTTTTTGTTGCCTTTTTTGCGGTATTTTGCAGAACGCTCATGGCTTTTCTGTAATCAAGATAAGTTAACTCTTCAAGAGAGTTTATGTTGAAACGTCTGAGGATTCCGGTTTCATCCATTCCGGTTTCTTTACAGAGTCCGCGGATTTCATCTACTTTATCTTTTCCAATGATAAATTCGTTCACATTTCTTGTGATATTATTGATTTTATTTTTCTGTTCCTCTACCTGCTCTGTTACTTGCTTGATTGCTGTCTTTTCTTCATCATCTACAAAAGGTAAATCTTCTCCTGCGTACAAGTGAAGACCAAGTCCGAACATTGCAATGTTTTTTACAAGGCATCTCATAATAGTATTGTTAATATCTGCCATTGTTGCCTTGTTCACTATAGATTTTCCACCACCTTTGTAAACTATTTCGTAGTTTACGTCTAACATGGCTTGATTACTCTTATTCAATACCGGACGGAACATTTCAATTGTTTCACCTTTAATTGTAACAGATGTATAAACCATATATCCCATCCCCGGAACAAACTGGAATGGAAGTTCGTTTTCACCGAACTTTTTCACATCATAACTTGCATCAGGGTATCTTGATTTGATTTCTTCCCATGCTTTCGCCCATGTGAGGTAACTCAAATTTTTGCCACTGATGTCTGATGTTTTGTAATCAACTGGTACTTTTTTCAGCGTGTTAAATACGCTGTCCTGCTCTTTAAGTTTTTGTGCATTTTCATTTTCGACTTTAGTATTTGTTGCACCCATACATCATGTCCTCCTTTGATTTATATGTATATTATACCATAATTATACCGTTAAGTCAAGATTATTCTACATAAAATTTGCAAAAAAATAATAACGTTAAAGGAAGATATAGGATTGTTAGTCCGTCTTTTTCATAATCCTTTGCAACGTTCGCTGTAGTTGAGAATATTCTTTAAATGTATTTTCTTCTATTTGTTTTTCTTCTGTTGGTTCTACAAGCACGTATTTGTCCGAGTCGTTTTTCTTTTCGGCATTATCTTCCGTTTTGACTGGTTCGCTTGTTTCGGCATCATGTTTTTCAGAGCATCCACAAATTACAAGCGTTAATGCCAATGCTCCTGCTATCAAATAACTTTTCAAACTTCTTTCGACATCCTTTCCTGCTTTTTAGTGCTTCTTATGGTCACTGCTTCATAATGAATCTGATTGAGCATGTTGATGACATACATAACTAAACATCCACCCAAAAATCCGAACACATGGCAACTTACATCAACATAGCGTGACATTGAACTTGTCAAAAGCGTGACAGCGCAGTATTTGATGATAGCTTTTTTCTGTTCTGGTGTGTTCATCAGTACATCTACTAATAATGCACCTAACAAGGAAAAGATTGAACCGCTTGCACCTACCGTGAACAGTTCCATGTTTCTCATTCCAATGATTCCCATGTAACAGGTAATGTACCCGCCAATGATACCGCCTACAAGGTAGATGATGACGAGATTTGAATTTCCAACACGCTTCGTGAGTATCCTGCCAATGTAAAGAAGGGAAATCATATTCATTAAGATATGTGTCATTCCGCCATGCATGAACATATAAGTGAGTAATCGGTAGCTTTGTCCCTTCATCAGCACTGTTTCAGTACTTATTCCATAGATATTTGTCATTCCTATGTGATTCATGAAAAACAGAATATTGATTACTGCAAGCCCCCATACAGTCCAACAGGTATACTCTTCATGCAGTCCTATCCGGTGCATTGCTATGTTCTGCTTTTTATCAGCTTCTTTTGTTATGATTGTAGATTTTTTCAATAATGACATGGTTTTTGAAAACCTATGGTCTACTTGTGAATCTTCAATCTTTCTTCCCATATCATCTACAATAGCTGTATTTTCTGCTTCCAGACTGATGTTCTTTTTACTGCCAAACACAATGACAAGAATATCATTATCCTTCATGCCATGTACATTATTCTTAAAGTACTGCCTTACCCGTTTAACTCCTTCATCGCTTGCAACGCTTGTTAGATTGCCGTCGCATACGACAATGCCTAACGGTATCTTATCCGGTGTGCAGAAATATTCAGCCCCCACAGTTCCACCGCATTTTCTGTATCCATTCGTTGTCAGTTCATGGATGAAATAGTGCATTCTACTCATTCGTTTCCACGCCCCCTTCCTTATAATCTTCGAAACCTAATTCTGAGAACATGTTTTCAATAATCTTGCTTAAGACTTTAGCTACCTTGTCTCCTGCCTGCATTGTTTTAGTGGCAACATTCGTTACGTTTTCTTCTGTAAGACTATTTTTTACGCTTTCTGAAACGCCTTGTGCCACGATTTCCCCCTGTGTTTTTGCTTCGCGTGGATTATCGTGTATGTATAATAAAACTGCCAGTGCAAGCAGGATAAGTCCAAACCTTAATTTACTTTGCATAAAATCCCTCCATTTATAGTTTTGTATATTATACCATAAAAATATCATTAAGTCAATATATAAGAATAAGGAAGACAGTTCTCACGCAATCCCGTCTTCCTTATTTACTGTTAATCACATCTTGAAACGTTGTCTGTATCCTTTTAGTGTCAAGTCTCATTTCTGCCGAATAAGTCTTCATATCTGCAAGGATTTCTTCGTCACCAATGGTCGTACAAAATTCGTTCCTTACTTCGGCTTGGACTTGCATATTCTGCTTATGCATGTCATTTGTGACTAAGCGTGTCATATTTATTGCTCCGAGTATGCAAATAAAAATTAAGCAATATTTAGATAGCAGATAAGTTACACACCCAACATGCCAAGCCGTATAGCATCCAACCGTATAGAAAAAGAATGTGATTAATGCCATGACGCAAACCAACATGATGATTCCCTTGTAGCTTTGCATACAAATGACGAGATATGCGACTAGCTTTGCTACCATGTGACCACCGCCCTTCCGCAACAGTATTGCTAGACACAAAAAGACCAGATACATATGCATCTGGTCTTACGGGTTTCATTATTGTTTAGTTTGTTCCTACATTATAAACGATATTTATAATTTCTGCAAACATTTTTTAAGCAAATGCCTGCTGAATTGGATAAGACGGTGTATTCCGGTGTACGAGGTTTGCACCTTTTTCGGAAATTATGCGTCCTTTAGGCGTCTTTAAGATTAATCCTGTTTTCAGAAGATATGGCTCATATACACCTTCTATCGTCTCTGTATCTTCGCCGATAATGTTTGCCAATGTATTCAGACCAATCGGCTTTGAAAACTCAGCAAGCCTTTCTAAAATCAGCATGTCCGTTTCATCCAGACCATCGTTTACAACGCCAAGTGTATCTAGTGCCTGTCTTGCAACATTGGCATCTACCGGAACTTCCTCAACAACTGCAATGTCCCTTGCCCTAGCTACATACTTATTTACGATTCGCGGTGTTCCCCTCGCATTCTCCGCGAGAAGCAATGCTCCATCTTTTCTCATTTCAATGTTGAAAATAGATGCAGTTCTCATGGCAATCTCTTGAAGTTCCTCTGTTGTATACAGTTCCATACGGTAAGAAAGACCGAACCTGTCTCTTAATGGTTTGCTTAACATGTCGCTTCTTGTCGTTGCCCCAATCAGAGTAAACTTAGGAATTTCAAGCTTAATCTGCTTTGACTGCATCCCTTGTCCTATTGTGATATTTACAAAGAAATCTTCCATTGCAGTATAAAGGATTTCTTCCGCCGACTTATCCATTCTGTGAATTTCATCAATGAATACCACATCATTTTCTTGTACCTTGGCAAGCACGGAAGCAATATCTCCAGCTTTTTCGATTGTCGCGCCAGATAGATAAGTCATTTTTGCTCCCATCTCATTTGCGACAACTCCCGCCAATGTTGTTTTGCCAAGTCCTGCTTGTCCGTAGAACAGCATATGGTCTACTGGAACATTTCGTATCTTCGCGGACTCAATCATTAACTGGACTGTACCTTTAAGTTTTTCCTGCCCGATATATTCTCTCAGTCCATGAGGGCGTATGCCATTTTCCTCCCCCGTTTTCTCGGTTTTCAATTCATCTATTTTCGTCTTGATTTTCTTCATAGCAAGCCACCTTCCACAATGAATTTAATATTTGAACTGCTTTATAATATCATCCATTTCCGACGAAAGAACTTCTATCTCGTCTGCGGATTGTTTGACGTTATCTCCTTCTTTCGCAACATTCTCAGCATTTCTTGTTAATGTCTCTGTTGTTGCCAATATTTCTTCTGATGAAGCCGACTGTTCTTCCGTGATAGATGCCATTCCAGAGGCAACGTTGTTGACATCATTGATTTTCTCTAAGATGTTTGCAACATCATTCTGGGAACGTTGGATATTGTTGTAGATATTCTCATATTTTGTCACTGCCTGTTCTGCCGATTCATTACATTTAACTACCCGGTCTGCGGATTCAGATGTTTTTCTTGTAATGTTTTCTACAGCTTCTTGGATAGCCTGCATCTTGGATGCAATGTCAACCACCTGCTCTTTGCTGTTTTTTGCAAGGTTTCCAATTTCTCCTGCTACAACTGCAAAACCTTTTCCTGCTTCTCCTGCTCTTGCGGATTCAATGGAAGCATTTAAAGCTAACAGATTTGTGCTTTCCGCAATGCTTTCTATAGTCTCTGTTATCTTTGAGACTTCATCGGTAGCTGTCTGTACATCTACAACAATTGTTTCCAGTTCCCGCATATCAGCAAGAACTGTATCCATTTCTTCTTTTAATGTTTCCATTTCTGATTTTCCGGTATCTGCCACACAAACTGTTTCCTGTAAGCTTCCGGTTGCCTTGTCTCCGTTTTCCTTGATAACTTCTACTGAGTTTGCTAATGCAGTTGCATTTTCAGCGATTTCCTGTATAGACAAGCTTAATTGTTCTATTGTCTGGTTCATCTGTTTCATTGATTCAGACTGCATTTCAGCAGATGATGTCAATTTCGCAGATGTCTTAGTGGAAGCTTCTGTGGTTACAGATAATCTTTCCGAGTGCTGTGCAATCGTAGAAATAACTTCCTGTAATTTATCGCACAGGTCATTCAGTGATTTTCCAATTAATCCAATCTCGTCATTTGCATATTTATCTACCCTTGCAGTCAAATCGCCGTCTGTGGTCTTTTTAATAGTGTTTGTGACAGATTTGATAGGATTTAAAATCTTTGCAATCACTATCCAGATAATACCGCCAAGTACAAAAATGCCGATTCCTGCAATCAGAAATTGAACTCCGAGCAATTGTTTCACAACATCTGTAATTGCAGTATACGGAACGATATTGACAAGATACATGTCTGCGCCGTCTATTTTTTCAATCTTAATCATATTATCGCCTGCTTCATACAGATTGAAATCAGCATTTACGATAAGTGTTGTCACCATATTTCCTATGTGTGCATCTGTATCTGCAAGATAAGTGCTTTCTTTCACTCCGTTACTACTTGCATACACAATTCCTGCATTGTTTACGAGATAGCAGTCGCCATCATAAAGGCACATATCTTTCATCTTGGAATTGAGGCTTTCAAATGAAATATCACCCGCAAGCACGTATCCATTTTTCAGTTTTACGCTTGCTGTTGAAACGATGCTGTCACTAAAATCATCATAGGAAGTCTCAGCTATCACAAATTTTCCATCAGTTCCGGCTTCTTTGTAAAATACATCAGTTCTCACATCATAGTCCGGTTTCCAACCGCTTACATCGAGAACAGTTCCATCCTGTTTGACAATGTATTCTCCATTTTTTAGATATTTACAGTACTTATCATAATCCATAGATTCCTTTAAGGCACTTCTCAATGAATCTTCATCAGCACTTACCGCATTCATAGTTGAAATAGTTGCATTCAAGACTGCCAATGCTTCGTTGATATTTCCCTCAATATCATTTGCATAAGAGATATTTTGTTTTGAGATAATGCTTTCTACATAGGAAGACACTAATTTGTTCATTACTTTTTCCTGTACAAAAGCCTGTGCGCCTTGCGTTACAATGATTGTGGCAAAACTCACAAATAATATTTTCTTTTTTATTCCGGTTATTTTATTTTCTTTGTTTTTTTCTTTCATACACACCACCATTATTTATTATTACAATTTTGTATATTATACCATAAGTACACCGTTTGCAATAGATTTTTATACAATTCTAGTTATAAATTCGTGGCGAAAACCACGCATGTTTGCGTGTGGGAGCAGTCAGTCTCATAAAGCAAAAAAGATAGCAGAACCAAATTTTCCATTTAGTCCTGCTATCTCTAATTCCATAATTCTGCAAATTCCGGGTACTGCCATAAGCCTGTTCCCGAATTTTCTGCTGTTTCTCTCAGCTCTGCAAAAACGTCTGAATATTCTTTGTTAGGCATATATACCTTGTCATAAGCGTATCCATTTTCCACAAGGATTGCGTTAAGCATATTATCGCATATATCGGACTGGCTCAAGGTGTTAATATTATTATCGAGCCACACGTATGCAAGCATTCTTCCATATTTGTCAGTCTTGGTCACATCGTATTGAAGATACAGTGTCCGCACATCTGCAAGAAGTTCTTTTGTATACTCGCTTGCCATACTTCCATACTCATTATTTTTGTTTTCATCTGGATTGACGCTTTCCGGTGTATCCACGCCGATAAGCCTAACTGATATATCTTCTCCGGCTGTATTAATGATGATTGTATCTCCGTCCACTACCCGGACAAGGTCAACTTCTTCTAAGCCAGATGATACTGTGGCAATTGTAGAATCAGTCTTACTGCCATTATCAGAATCGGCAGTATCTTCTTCATTGGCAATATCACTTAAATCGAATATGCCAGATACCGTTTCTCTTGCATCATCTGCCACCTTCTTCAAATGTTCAACATTCAGTTGTGATACAAAAAATACAAGCAGAACCAGAAGCACTACATAAGCGATGTATCTTTTAATCTTCCGCACCTGCGCCCTCCGTTCCTAACATTAAACGCACTTGTCTCAGTTCTTGGTGAATATACTGGCGTGAATATCCGTATTTTTTTCCAATGTTGGCATAAGACAGCCCATCCATTCTGTCTTTGATGAAAGCTACAGTCCTTTTATTGAGGTCGAGTCGTTCATACCCTTTATATGCGTCATTAATTTTTTTCTGTTTTTTAGGGCTTTTCATTGAACCGACTCTCTGTGTCCAGATAATATCCTTGAAGTCTTCTGAACCTTCTTTGAACATGACTTCTTTGTAATTATTAGGATTATCTATAAATGCTGTAGCATAAATCATGAACACACTAACCAGAAGTGGCGTGCCGTTTCTGTCATAAGAAGAAACAAGGCATTTTGGTTTTGCACCAGACCTTTTTGTAAAAAACATGTTCTCGTTTCTTGCATAACATACCCCGTCTTTATTGATGTAGTATGCGCCGTCGTATACGCCTTTGTATCCCTCCGCCAACAGTTCTTCTTCTGTCTTCCATGATTTTCTGTGATTTAACTGCATAAGGTCGGACTGCGTAATGCAAAGGATATTTTCCTTGCTGATATTTTGGCAGTTTCCGTCCTTGAAGACGATACGCTCATTTTTAGTCTTATCTGGTGTCTTTACAAAAGCTTCTGCGTAAAGCATATGGACGTAGTATAAGTTCTGGTCTAAGCATACACATCTATATTTTTTCTTCAATAGCTGTTCATAGCATAGAACCCAACTATCGCCTCCGATATTTTCAAAAACACGGGAATCATTGCAGATAAAAATGTGTTTATCTTTTAATTCTTTTCCCCCGAATTCCTGTAACTGCTCAAGTGTATATTTTGTCCGGCGTTCTTTACGCTGTTCTTTTTCTTCTAGTTTTTCTTTTTTTTCATTATACATGTACATATTCTCCTGCTTCATATTTTAAAAACCTGCCGAACAGAGAAATCCTTTGCAACTGTTTGATATTATCAATTGCTTCATCCAGTGCACTTCTACTTCCGTAGAAATCCACCATTGCTTTTCCTCTGGAAATTGCCACATATGGAATGGCTCTATATTTCATTTTTGAATGATAATCCCATAGACATGAAATTACTGCTTTGGCTTCTGAACCCTGTGACTTATGTACTGTTGATGCATATGCAAGTGTCAAGTATTCAAAATCCCCTTTTTTATATTCAACACAGTTCTTATCAAACTGTACAAATACACATGGTTTATCTTCTACTCGGTCAATATCTTTTACGATACCGATTTCACCGTTAGTTGCTTCCTCTGTATTGCGCTTAATCTGCATGACCAAATCACCTGTTCGGATAGTGTAGCCATTTGTGATGATTTCCATTTCATAGTTGCTGTGCTTTGGATTTAATCTCTGCTGAATCATTACATTCATACGTTCAACACCACACATTCCCTTGATATAAGGGCATAAGCACATTACATTTCCAAGTCCATATTTATCCGTCTGTTCTACAACACGGTCTACCATTTCTTTTTCTGTCTGTTCAGACATCGGCAGTGTATGAAATTTGAAATCACTACCGTCTTGTATATCATGAATACCATTATTGATATTATGTGCATTAATATAGATACGTGCATCCATATCCTGTCTATGGATATGTTTTAATTCTGTTACAGGAACTATATGGCTTTCAATAATATCCTGCAATACTCTTCCTGCTCCTACGCTTGGCAACTGGTTAATATCTCCAACAAGTATGACGATACAGCCCGGTTTGATTGCTTTTAACAGCTTATACATTAACCGGATGTCTACCATTGACATTTCATCAATAACGATAAGGGAATTTTCGAGTTTTACTTCTTCTTTATCGTAGTCTTCATCCTGTATGCCAAGTTTTAAAGCATGGTGGATTGTTTCTGCTTCCTGTTCGATAGATTCTTCCATTCTGCGCGAAGCACGTCCTGTTGGTGCAAGAAAAACCTGTTTCATTTCTGGAAATTCCTGCTCTGCTAAATCTCTGATTTTTTTGATTGTCGTTGTTTTTCCAGTTCCCGGTTCTCCCATGATAACGGTCATTCCATACGACAATCCATTAATCACTGCATCCACCTGTGTTGCGTCGAGCAAAAGCGTATCGTTTACTTCTGATTTGACGATAAGTTCATCCCAATTTTTGCTTTCTGGTTTGAACGTTGCCAATTCTGAAATCATTTTAGCACATTTTTTCTCCATTTGGTACACACTATCTGAAAAAATGTACTGTTTTAAGCCTGTTCCATTCATATCAAGACGGACTGCATGGAGTTCTTTGTCCTTAAACATGCGCATCCATTCTTTTTGGCTTTCTTCGGCATTATCCATTTTCAAGATTGAAAATGCTTTTTTCTGCAATTCGGACACTTCTACACCAGTGTCTCCATTTAGTTCTCCTTCCAGTAAAATGCTTCTGATACATGCATTAAATCTTTTAGCACTATCTTTTGGCATATTCATTTTCATGGCTAATGAATCAGCACTTTCGAACGTGATTCCGCTGATTTCAAACAATAGGTACGGATTTTTCTTGATTTTATCAAGCGCATCCGTTCCGTATTTATTCACGATTTTCTTGGCAAACTTTGGTGCAATATTATACTCAATCAAGAATTTTGACAGTTCCGAAATACTTTGCACTTTCCTGTAGGCTGACTTGATTTTTTTTGCTTTATCCAAGCTTATTCCTTTTACGCAAGCAAGTCGTTCTGTATCATTTTCCAGAATCTTATAAGTATCTTTTCCAAATTCATCCCAGATACGTCCTGCAAGTGCTTTTCCAACGCCATCAAGCAGGCATAGAAATTCTATTACGCCTGCTTTTGTCGTTTTTCTTTCAATTTCATAAGATTTTACTTCAAAATTCAAGCCATACTTATTAGTTACATATTCTCCTCTCATAATACAGATAGATTTTTTTTCTTTCGGCAGATTGTAACCTACACATCTAATACATCCTCTATCGGGTACTTTATATGAAAAAACACAATATCCCGTGTCCTCATTTTCAAAAACAGGATTTACAAATTGTCCCCGGATTTCCATTTCTTCATTCATGACTAAGTCTGGTTCAGAGTCACCTGTGTTAATAGGTGTCTCTTCATCCGCAAATCCAGTGTATCTTCGAGACATTGCGTAATCTGCAATAGGTTCACTGTGCAGGAAGTTTCTCGCTTCCACTTCTGTTTTAAAGCTTTTAAACACGCTTCTATGGTGTGCCACGGCTACAGCGCATCCATTTGCGCCTTCCCAGTCTGTATAAAGTTTATTTACTGTTCTTCCGTCAATTGATTTTACTGCGTAATATTTCAAACCGTAACCTCACCGCCTATAATACAGTGTTTTCCTTTCTTATTATACATATATTATACCATATAAAATGCAAAATGTAAAGTAGAATATACCATCAAAATACCATTATTTTTGTAAACAAAAAAGATACATCCCAATTAAAGAATGTATCTTACTGGCTTTAACATTTATTTATTATTATTCACGCTAAATTGTAAAAAAATAAAGCCACTGCATTAACGCAGTGGCTTTATTTTTTTTATTTTCGTAAGCAAAATGCAAGGTCTACTGATTCCTTGTCATATCCCTTGCTTATGATTTCCTCTGAGGTTAATCCATTGGAAATCAATTTTGAAATTTCTAAAAGAATGTTTCTTTCTTCGGTTCTGCCTTCTGCTTTTCCCATTTCCATACATTTTGTTAAAACTGCATCCATAGTATATACCTCGCTTTCTTCCTCATTATCTGTCAGAATTTCCTCGTACCTGCTGTCACCAGTCATGACTGATAACAGTTTCAAAACAGCATCTACGTGTTTAATTACCGTTTTATCCTTTG
>OGGO01000717.1_pt1 | contig 26590 bp, 26 predicted proteins | sample 1571231 | NCBI WGS metagenome assembly OGGO01 (sample SAMEA2582036, study PRJEB24529) | metagenome | biome: Human gut stool | place: China | collected 2011 | reverse complement strand
GTTCTGTGCTGAAGAAGGCTGGCTTCCTGACCCGCGATCCTCGTATGAAGGAGCGTAAGAAGTACGGCCTGAAGGCTGCACGTCGTGCTCCCCAGTTCTCCAAGCGCTGATTATATCTCAGTATGCAGCTCTACGGCTCTGCTTCGGCAGAGCCGTTTTTTTGTTGCCCCTTTCCCGGAGAACTGGGGAGTACGACTGCGCATCTCCGGCGGTTGCCCCGTGAGGGGCGAGCCGGAGGCGCTTATAAATCCTTGCTCAAGCATCGCGTGCAGGGCGCAGCCCTGCCAGCGATGCTCCCCAGTTCTCCAAGCGCTGATCTACAACTTAATAATGCCAAAAAGCCCGAAAATACGCCATTTTCCGGGATTTTTCTATGCCTGAAATTCTGGATGCAATTGGTTCGATGATTGATTTCACTCAGGGAGTCTTCTTTCCATCAATACGGTGTTTTGCCATTTTCCAAATCGATCCTTTGCGATTCGTTCCCTATATCCAATTTCTCGAAATCCACATTTTTTATGAAGTTCGATACTGGGTCTGTTAATGGAAAAAATCGCCACATACAAACACCAATATCCTCGTTTTTCGCTTTCATTGCATAACTTTTTTAGTAGCTTTGTTCCAATTCCGCTGCCTTGATATTTGTTATCAATATAGATACTAACCTCAACAACTCCTTTATATGCCTCGCGCGATGAAGTTGGGCTAATAGCAATCCACCCAACCACCATATCACCTATTTCAGCAACATATCGACAATCTTTTATATGATTATTATCCCATTCGTCGTAATCTGGGCAAACAGTATTAAATGTTGATTTTCCCTCTAATAAAGCTTGTTGATAGATTTCGCTCACACGATTCCAGTCTGCTTTTTGCATTTCTCGTATCATATTTTTCTACCTTTCAGAATATAAATCTATTTTTTATTATACTTCGCTTATTAGGATAAGTACAGCTAATTTTATAGTTGGGGTAGCTGGCACGCCGTAGGGCGTGACTGAGAGGGTTTGCTTTGCCACAAACGATAATGGAAGGGGGTAACCTCACCCGTGAAAAAGGGGTACAGGAAAGTCCGCAGACTTTCCTGTACCCCAAAATTCAAATAACCTTTCCGCTATTTATGCGCAGAGCGCAAGCGGAGCGCATTTTAAATCGTCCCGCCCTGCGGCAGCTTTCACTTCTCCTTCCGCAGCTTTTCCAGATAGCCGTCGGCTTCGATGGCCTCCGGGGTGAAGGAGTTATTCTTCCACCAGCCCGCAAGGGCGGCGGCCACGGTCAGACCGGTGGTCACCAGCTGCTCCACGGTGGCGCTCTCAATGGGCAGCATGGGTTTTCCGCAGGCGCTCAGCACCTGATTGGTCAGTGCCAGCGCCAGCGCAGCCGTGCGCGCCAGCGTTGCGGCAGAAATTTTGCAATGGGTATCGTTCATAGCTTCAGTTCCTCTCTTTCTCCAGATCTGCGATGCGGTGGTTCGCCACCTTCATCTGTTCTTCTAAAATGGGTACGCGGCGGGCAAAGTTGTTATGCTCCCGCACCTCCCGGGTCAGCTCCTCCAGCTTGGTGTCGGTCACCGCCTGACTTTTGCCGTTGGCGATCAGCACGCCGATCAGTGTCACTGCACCGGCGATGATCGCGGACAGGATACTCTCCATTGCGCTCACCCCCTCCACCGGGCTTTTTCTGCCCGGGTGTCCACGTGCACCCAGCCGGCGGCTCTGCCCGCCTTTGCCGGGTATCTCCCCACGCCGCCGCAGCCGTGCAGCAGGCGCTCGGCACAGGCGGCTACCTCCTCTACGCTTGCGCCCTGCACCCGGATATCTGCCGCCCGTCCGTACAGATGCTGGCTGAACCTCGTCCCGCCCGCTTTGGCGTTGTGCGCCGGGGTGCGGTAGCCGCTGGTAATGGTCACCGCCTTGCCAAAATGCGCCCGCAGCTGCTCCAGAAGTTCCACCAGCGCTGTGTCAACGAAAACCGGGTCGCTGCCGTCTTTACAGCGGAACTCCTGCACCCTGAAATGGGGCGAGAGGTACGCTTCGCCGTCCCGGACAAGAGAGTATGCCTGCAATGCCATTGTGTCCCCCCTTACAGCCGCTTCAGCAGCGCAGCGATGGGCTCCATGTAAAACCGCTCGTAGCCGGCCTTGTTGGGGTGTGTGCCATCAATCGTGTACTTGTCGCTCAGCTCGCTGACGCCGTGGGCACCCATGGGCGGGGCGCATTCCTCAATATCCACATAGGGCACGCCCCACTTTTTAAGCGCCGCAAGGATCGCGGGCTTGTAGGTCTTGTACCAGTTTTCGCTGCTGGCAAACAGTCCGCCGTGCGGGAACACATAGGCCACACGCTTATCACTGCGTTTTTTGGTCAGATAGTCCAGCATCGCTTCCAGCGTACCGATCGTGTCCCCCATATAGAACGCCAGATCAAAGCTTCCGTTCAGCGTGCCTAGCTTGGCATTGTTCCATGCATCATTCACGCCGCCCTCCAGCAGGATGTAGTCTGCCTTTTCCAGCTCCGTAGAGCTTTTCACGGTCATGCCGATGCTGGTGCGGTAACCGCCGTTCACATTGTCAGGGACCAGTGTCGCCAGCGTTGCACCGTCCACCGCTTCGTTGATCAGCTGCATTCCGTACCGGTCTGCAATGCACTTGCCGTAGCCGCCCGCGCTGCCCTTGCCATAGGCGATGCTGTCACCTGCAACGTACAGTGTTTTTCCCGCCAGCGGGTCGATGATCTGACCGTTGATGTCGTATATCTCCATCTTACCACCCCTTATTGATATATGCTTTTATCCGGTTATCACTCAGTAGGCCCTTGTACACCTTGCACTGATACAGCGTGCCCGGCCAGAACTGCTGCTTTTTGCTGCCGTCCGCGCTCTGTGCCGCACCGATCAGGAAGGTCTGGGGCACATCGGTGATCGTGCCGTTGGTAGTCAGCCATTCAGTCATCGGGCAGTAGGTGCTGCCGCCGCGATATTTACTGCCGTCCAGCTGCACTACATACCGCGTGCGGGTCTTGAGGTGCTCGATGCTGTCCGACAGGGTAACGCCGCCGTAGTTGTAGTAGGCAAACTCCGTCTTATTATTCAGCGGACTGCTGGTGGAGTTGAAGCCGGGCAGGTTGGCGGTGCTGCCGGTCTCGGTCAGGCAGTGCAGGAAAGCAGGCCATGTGCTTGCATCGAAGTTGTCTCCCGCCTTTGCATCCACCAGAATGGTATACTGCGGCGATTCGGTGGAAGCGTGCTCCAGCAGCTTCAGGCCGGTGTCAAAGCCGCTGGTCAGCTCCGTTTCGGCGGGCAGGGTGTAGATCAGCTGTGCTGTCTCCGCCTGCGCAATATTCACCGTGCAGCTGGCGCTCTTGCCGCCTGCCGTAGCTGTCACCGTGCAGATGCCGGCCTTCACGGCAGTCACCGTGCCGCCTGCCACCGTAGCAAGACCGGCGGGCGAAACGCTCCACCACACCAATTTGTTGGCAGCGTTCGCGGGCAGCACCATGGCGGTCAGGGTCTGGCTCTCGCCCTCGCTCAGGTTCAGGATCGCGGCGCTCAGGCTCACGCTCTGCACCGGAATGTCCTGTGCACTGCCGCCCCACTCTGTGCGCAGGGCATTCAGGGCAGACTGTGCATCGCCGGTCGTGTAGGCCGCGTTTTCAAACAGGGTCAGCAGCAGTTCCTTTGCACCTGCGGTAAAGCCGCCGGCTGCTGCAATGCCCTCCTCCATGTGGTTCAGGTGGGCAGCCGTCAGGGTCTGGCCGTCCACAAAGTTTTGTTTTTCGTAGCTCATTCGTTCCTCCCTAAGCTCATTTTTCCAAGGATCGCCCGTCCCAGCACGGCAAAAACGTTCTCCTTCGGCGGCTGCGGGGCGCTCCACAGCGCTTCCAGACGGGCATAGGCCGTCATGGCTGCGTCATTGCCCGCCGCCAGAAGCCGCAGCACTGCCAGCAGCGCCTGTTTTTCCTCTGCGGAAATGCCGCCCGCGCCCAGCAGCCTTACCAGCGCCTCCCATGCAGAGGTAGCCGGTGCGGGCAGTGCACCCTCTGCCGTGCCGCTGTTGGCACACACTTTGCACCGCACATCGGCGCTGGTCACGGTGCGGCTGCCGTCCGACCCCTCAAAGGTGATGCAGCCCGCACCGGGCACGGCCGTCACCGCCGCCGGAACCTCCAGAACGCCGTTTTCCACAAGCTGGGCTGCACTTGCACCGGGGGTGTGCCAATGGGCGCACACGGTCAGTCCCTTCCACTCGCCCCGCTGCTCGATACGCAGCCGGTAGTTGCCCCGGTTGCCCGCATACCCCAGCAGCAGCTGCCCGCCGGGCACGGCTGCCGCACCGTTCCGGTCCAGCCGGATGGTCATCTCGTTCATGCCGCACCACCCTTACACATACTGGTAGCCCTCTACGTTGAAGGGATACTCAAAGCTGAGACTCGTGTCCGTTCTCACAACGCCTATGCTCAGCACGCCGCTGTCTGCAAAGTTCATCCTCACAGGCGCTGCGCCGCTGCACTTGACGCCGTTGCTCAGATCAGAGCTCGTGCCGCCCACCATGGCCACCGCTGTGCCGCCCCGCACGATGCGGGTGCTGCCGTAGTCCGCAGCAGCGGCGACCGGGTTTGCGTCGTTTTCTGCCGTGGGTGCCACCATCCGCACCACAATGTAATTCACCGTGCCCGGCACGGTCAGGCTCGTGGCAGATTTGCCCGCAACGCCTGCGCCGGTGTAGACCAGTTTTCCATCCATATTCATCATCCTTTCCAGTCGTTCCAGTTTTTCTGTCAGGCTAAAGCCCAGTACCGCGTTCAGGTTTTCTCTGGTCACCTCCAATGTTCCGTCTGCGCCCACAGTCACTCCCCGCCCGGCCTTTACGCCGCCCAGCACGGCGGCGGTGGCACACGGCAGCGTGTAGGCCGTGCCGAATTTCCGGTCAGCTTCGGCCTTGGAGTAGAATCGGTCATCTGCGCCCAGCTGCAGCAGCGCTGCCGCCTTTTCCTGCGCCGACCAGCCCGCCGCCCCGGCGGCGCTGGTCAGCGCTTTTTTTACGCCGTAGGGCAGCAGCGCCGGGGTCAGGGGCGCATAGGCTTCGGTCATGCGGTCCAGCTGTGCCGCTGTGGCGGGCACGGTGGTCAGTGTGGCGTCTGCCCGCACCGCAACACCGTACTGCCCGTCTGCACGCACTGCGCCGGACGTTTCCGCTGTGGGCACGGTCTCGCTGCGCACATAGGGGCGCAGATCCGGCAGCGGGGTCGTGTCCGTCTGCACCGCACCGGTGGCACTGTTCACGCTGAGGATGCGCACCACCGCGCCGGGCAAAGGCTGTGCCGGGCGCGGCACCGCCGCCACATCCTGTGCGGTCAGCCGCACCGCGCCGCCCTTGCCGTTCACGCTCAGCACCCGTCCATCGGCAGGGGCATAGCTCTCGGCCCGCAGCGCAGCGGCCTCCGCCCGCTTTGCGCAGGCGTCGGCATCGGTGCGGTCGGCAAGGATCTTGTCCGCAGCCTTTTGCGCCAGCGCCGCCTGCACGGCCGTGTCTGCCGCACCGTTCTCGGCGCGGCGGGCGCTCTCCGCTGCGGCGCGGGCGCTTTCCAGCACGCGCGCCACGAACTGCTCGTACACCGAGGGCGGCAGCTCCTCACTGCCGCCGTCCGTGGGCAGGGTGGCGTACACGTCGTAGCTGCCGGGGCGGGTGTAGGCAGTGTAGCCGCCGCTGCCCATGGCGGCCAGCATCCACTGTCCCCGCACGCTGCCGGTCAGGCGGCGGTCCACCGTCACGCTGCCGTCGGTGTCCAGCGGAATGGCGGCCAGCTGCACCCCGTCGCTGCGGCGCAGGTACAGCGCCAGCGTGCACTCCGCCCACGCTGCGGGCAGGATGAACTGCAGCCGGTCCACCCCCTCGGCGTTCTGTGCGCCAAGGTGCAGCCGGTGCGGGCTGGGCACAAATTCGGTGCCGCCGCACTGCTGTTCAAGGATCTCGATCTCCATGCAAAACCTCCTTTTCTGTTTGCTGTCCCGATTGTACCGCCGGGGGCGCAAAACTATCCAGTGTGTACAGAAAATGTGAAATTTTCTGTTCTTCGGCATTTTGCTAAACGGGGTTTCTGCCCCGCAGAGGCAGGCCGTTTTCCCCTGCCGGAGCAGGGTAATTCCCCCGCAGGTTTTCCATGCAAAACCCGCGATGTGGGGCAGCTTGTTTTGGGCGCAGCGGCAGTATCTGCGGCCTTATTTGCAGGAAAAAAAGCCGGTGCAAATGTTAAAAATTCATGAACAAATCATGCGCAGAAAAAAGGCAAAAATCAGAAGGAAACCACCTAAAAACCAAAATATAAAAGAAAACACTGTGAAAATTGCACAAAAAACTATGTTACAAATCTAACAAAATGCGAGACACCGATTTGACAGATGCTTTACGGTCTGGTAAAATACCGTTTGTGCAACGAACGTTGCAGCGTTTAAATTCTATCTGGATGAAGTAAAAAGCCGTCCTGCGTACGGCACGGCATGGGCAGATGCGGCCCGTGCCGGGGCAGTTTTGTGGTCTGCCTAAAGCGGATTCCAACCTGTAATACGATGCTTCTTCTTTTACCCAAAGAGAGCATCGTATTTGACTGTGCGGCGTTTATATCCCCAGCCGCCGCAGTCCGGGCGGCCGGGGTGCCGATGCAATACCTGCGGCCGCGCCAAATACGACAAAGAGAGGAGTTGTCTCGTATCGCTTCCGTTAAATTGAAGAAAGCAGTTACTGCCGTAAAGCAGGCAGTATCTCCCCGTGTGCTGGCATTTTGTGTCATGGTGGTATGCCTTGTGGCTACCCTTGGCGTCACCGCTGCAAATCTGCGGCTGACCTACGTCACCGACTCCAATGGTGCGCGGCAGGTTCTTGTGACCGATGCCGCTGCTTCCCCCGCACAGGTCATGCACCTTTCCGGCATCCGCTCTGAAGAGGGCGATGAGGTCTACTACACCGCGTTCAGCGGCAATCTTGCATCCCTGAATATCGAGCGCGCATTCTCCGTCAGCATCACCGCCGACGGGCAGGAGTACCCGGTCAAGCTGGTGTACGGCACTGTAGCCGATGCGCTGGAGCGCGCCGGCATCACCCTTGAAGGGGACGACTACACCGAGCCGGCGCTGGATCACATCGTGACAGCCGGCAGCAAGATCGTGGTCCACCGTGTGGACTACGAAGAGCGTGTGGAGACGCAGGCTATCCCCTACGACACTCAGTATGTCTACACCAGCTTGTACTTCCGCAACACCGGCCGCACCACTACTATGCAGCACGGCGCAGCCGGTCAGCAGACCGTGACCACCCGCGACCGCTATGTGGACGGTGAGCTGGAGAACAGCACCGTTGTGGATACCACCACTACGGTGGAGCCCACCGACCACGTCATCAAGACCTACGGCGCAGGCGCACCGGTGTCCCCCTTGACCGGCGCGGACGGCACCACCAACGCCCCTACCTCTTATAGCAAGGTGCTCACCGGCAAGGCCACCGGCTACTATTCCCGTAGCGGCAAGGGCTCTTCCGGTCTGGGACTGGGCTACGGCACCGTGGCTGTGGATCCGGACGTGATCCCCTACGGCACCAAGCTCTACATCACTTCCACCGACGGCAAGTTCGTCTACGGCTATGCCGTAGCCACCGATACCGGCATCGCCGTCCAGAAAGGGCAGATCCTTGTAGACCTGTTCTACGAGACCTACGCCGAAAGCGTTATCAACGGCGCCATTCAGGTCAACGTCTACGTTGTGGACTGAGAAACGAAAAACAATAACCACTAAAAAATCGGAGCACCTGCGGGTGCTCCGATTTTTTTATTTTCACGGGAATTTAAACTCCCTCAGTCAAAACCTACCGGTTTTGACAGCTCCCTCGGAGAGGGAGCCTTTGGCAATGCGGGACAGTTTTCCATTCAACGGAAAAGCCACCGGTTACGCCAGAGGCCCCATCCCAGAGGCCGACTTCCCCCGGCCGGGGGAAGATGTCACCGTAGGTGACAAAAAGGGGAATCTGGCATCGCGCAGCGATGCCTGGGGGAGTTTGCTTTACCGTTATGAGCACCTTCTTATTCACAAAAATGCCGCATCCGAAACTCTTTCTTCTTTTTTCGCAACGCTTTCGCCGGAACCGTTTGTCAAATGAGCAGTTTACACGATGTCGAGCTGCAAATTTTGGATGGTATGCCCACAACATACAGAGAATGCCAGAAAATTTGTGTTAATTGTATTTGATTTTCGGACAAAAAGTCTTGCAAAAATGGTAAAAACCTTTTAATATAAAAGAGTACAAAGCTGCGAAAGCCGCTTTCGGCTTCCGCACGGGGAGGAGCAGTCTATGAAACCGACCGAAGAAAAGATTCAGAGCAATACATCGGATCTGCCGGTGTACCTGTTCAAGCAGGGCAATAACTGCGAGGCTTACCGCTACTTCGGCGCACATCTGGAAACACGGGTCGGGGAGTCCGGCGTTGTGTTCCGTGTATGGGCACCGCACGCCGCAGCCATCAGCGTTGTGGGCGACTTCAACAGCTGGAAGCCCGGCAGCCATCCCATGCGCAAGGTGGATGGCGATTCCGTGTGGGAATTGTTCATTCCCGGCATGAAGGAATACGATGTTTATAAATATTGCGTGACCACCCGCGCAGGCGACCTTGTCTACAAGGCCGATCCTTACGCTTTCCACGCCGAGACCCGGCCGTCCAACGGCAGCAAGGTCTACGACCTGTCCGGCTTTGCATGGCACGACACCGCATGGCAGGCCGCACAGAAAAAGGCGGACGTGATCAACGGCCCGATGAATATCTACGAGATGCACGCCGGCAGCTGGAAGCTGAAGGAGGGCGGCAAGCCCTACAACTACTCCGAGCTGGCGGACGAGCTGATCCCGTACATCAAGGATATGGGCTACACCCATGTAGAGCTGCTGCCGGTGATGGAATATCCGTTTGACGGCAGCTGGGGCTATCAGGTCACCGGCTATTTTGCACCCACCAGCCGCTACGGCACCCCCAAGGACTTTATGGCCTTTGTGGATAAGATGCACGCCGCAGGCATCGGCGTCATCATGGACTGGGTGCCCGCCCACTTTCCCAAGGATCAGTTCGGACTGTACAATTTTGACGGCGAGGCCTGCTACGAGGACCCCAACCCCAAGCGCGGCGAGCACAAGGAGTGGGGCACCATGGTGTTCGACTTCGGCCGCAACGAGGTGCAGAGCTTCCTCATTTCCAGCGCACTGTACTGGCTGGAGCAGTACCACATCGATGGTCTGCGCGTAGACGCCGTGGCCTCCATGCTGTATCTGGACTACAACCGCAAGCAGGGCGAATGGGAGCCCAATAAGGACGGCGGCAAGGAGAACCTTGAAGCCATCGCCTTCCTGCGCAAGTTGAACAACACCGTGCTGGGCCGTCACCCCCATAAGTACATGATCGCCGAGGAGTCCACCGCGTGGCCCATGGTCACAAAGCCCGCTTCGGACGGGGGTCTGGGCTTCAACTTCAAGTGGAACATGGGCTGGATGAACGATATGCTCAGCTACATGAAGACCGACCCGCTGTTCCGCGCCGGCAACCACAACAAGGTGACCTTCAGCTTCTTCTACGCTTTCAGCGAGAACTTTGTTCTGCCCATCAGCCACGATGAGGTTGTGCACGGCAAGGGCAGCCTGCTGAACAAGATGCCCGGCGAGTATGACGACAAGTTTGCCAACCTGCGCACCTTCTTCGGCTATATGATGGCACACCCGGGCAAGAAGCTGCTGTTCATGGGACAGGAGTTCGGTCAGTTTGCCGAGTGGAACGAAGCAAAGCAGCTGGACTGGATGCTGCTGGATTACGACAAGCACGCCGAGCTGCAGAACTACGTCCGCACCCTGAACGCCTTCTATAAAGAGCACCCTGCCCTCTGGCAGATCGATTACAGCTGGGAGGGCTTCCAGTGGATCGTGCCGGACGACTCGCAGCAGAGCGTCATCGCCTTCCTGCGCAAGGACGCCGCCGGTAAGCAGATCCTTGTCATCTGCAACTTCAACCCCGTCCTGCGCGAGGGCTACACCCTCGGCGCACCGGTGTCCGGCACTTACAAGGAAATCCTGAACAGTGACGATGCTGCTTTCGGCGGCTCCGGCACCGTGCACAACAAGCCGGTGCGTACCCACAAAAAGCCGCAGCACGGCTTTGAGCAGAGCATCACCGTTACCCTGCCGCCCATGAGCACCCTGTACTTTGAGGTGCCCACAAAGCGCACCCGCAAGGCAGCAGAGGACAGCGCGGACAAACCGGCAAAAAAGACTACCAAAAAAGCCACCGTCAAGGACGCTGTGGAAAAGGCAGTAAAAAAGACGACCCGCAAGGCCAAAGCCGAGCCGGACGCCGACAAGCCGGTAAAAAAGACCCGCACCACCAAGGCCAAGGCCGCCGAAACGGCGGATGAAAAACCGGAAAAAGCAAAAAAGACCGCTGCCAAGTCCAAAGCAAAGCCCGAGACGGCAGCGGAAAAGCCGGTAAAGAAAACCGCCGCCAAGGCAAAGACCGCGGCAAAAGCAAAACCTGAGACCGAAGCAGAAACCAAACCCGCAAAGCGCACCCGCAAAGCAAAAGCACCCAAGGAGTAAGGATGCCCACACGGATGCACGCACGAACATTCTGATCTGTTGACTATCATTTCCAAAAAGGAAATGCTAAAGGGGAGAATAAAGTTATGGCAAAAGAAATCGTGGCAATGATCCTTGCCGGTGGACGTGGCTCGCGCTTATACGCGCTGACACAAAAGACGGCAAAACCTGCGGTGTCCTTCGGTGGTAAGTACCGCATCGTGGACTTCCCGCTGTCCAACTGCGTCAACTCCGATATCGACACCGTTGGTATCGCAACGCAGTACCAGCCCCAAAAGCTGAACGAGTACATCGGTAACGGTCAGCCTTGGGATCTGGACCGTCTGCACGGCGGTGTGCACACCCTGCCCCCTTACGAGCAGGCAAACGGCACCGACTGGTACAAGGGCACTGCAAACGCCATCTACCAGAACATCGGCTTCATCGACAGCTATGATCCCGAGTACGTCATCATCCTGTCCGGCGACCAGATCTGCAAGCAGGACTACGCCGACTTCCTGCGCTTCCACAAGGAAAAGGGCGCAGAGTTCTCTGTGGCCGTTATGGAAGTGGACTGGAAGGAAGCTTCCCGCTTCGGCCTGATGGTGGCGGACGAGACCGACCGCATCACCGAGTTCCAGGAGAAGCCCCCGGTGCCCAAGTCCAATCTGGCATCCATGGGCATCTACATCTTCAACTGGGATGTGCTCAAGAAGTATCTGATCGAGGACGAGGCTGACCCCAACTCCAAGAACGATTTCGGCATGAACATCATCCCTGCCCTGCTGCGTGACGGCCGCAAGATGTACGCCTACCGCTTTGCCGGTTACTGGCGCGACGTCGGCACCATCGACAGCCTGTGGGAAGCCAACATGGAGGTGCTGGACCCCGAGAACTCCGGCATCGATATCTTTGATAAGACTTGGAAGATCTACAGCCGCAACCCCGTGCTGCCCGCCCAGAAGATCGGCGAGCGCGCCGTTGTGCAGGACTCCCTCATTACCGAGGGCTGCAAGATCTACGGCAACGTCAAGCACTCTGTGCTGAGCGCAGGCGTTGTTGTGGAAGAGGGCGCTACCGTTGAGGACGCCGTGCTGATGGACGGTGTCGTGGTCAAGGCAGGTGCCGTGGTCAAGCGCTGCATCCTTGCTGAGGACGTTGTTGTGGGCGCAGGTGCAAAGGTCGGCGGCGATGGCGCTATTGCCCACGTTGGCACCGGTCTGACCATCGGCGCAGGCGCTACCGTCAAGGAGGGCGCAAAAGTGTTTGAATCCGTCAAGGAGGGTGTGGAAGTATGCTGAGACAGAACACCAATGCGTTGGGTATCATTTTCCCCAACAGCTATGACAATACCGTTCCCGAGCTGGTGACCGAGCGCGCTATGGCCTCGATCCCCTTTGCGGGCCGTTACCGCATGGTAGACTTTGTGCTGTCCAGCATGGCCAACTGCGGCATTTCCAACGTTTCCATCGTGGTGCGTAAAAACTACCACTCCCTGATGGATCATCTGGGCACCGGCCGCGAGTGGGATATGGCTCGCCGTCACGGCGGCCTGAACATCGTACCTCCCTTTGCAGAAAAGGGCGTGCGCATCTACTCCGGCCGTGTGGAGGCTCTGGGCTCCATTCTGGACTTCCTCGAGCACCAGAAGGAGAAGTATGTGGTCATGAGCGATGCCAACATCGCCGTCAACTATGACTTCAACGCCCTGCTGGCTGCTCATCAGGCCAGCGGTGCCGATGTGACTGTGGCCTATCAAAAGACCGAGATTCCCGAGGGCCGCAAAAACGACAACTACACCCTGACCATTGATTCCGATGGCCGCGTGACCGAGCTGCTGTTCAATGACTACCGCTCCGGCGTGCAGAATCTGGATCTGAACATCTATGTGCTGGAGCGCGAGACCCTGATCAAGCTGGTCAAGGACGCTACCGCCCGTGGCCTGATCTACTTCGAGCGCGACATTCTGGCACACAACGTCAACATCCTGAACATCCACGCTCTGGAGTACACCGGCTATGTGGCTCATATCTGCGACATGAAGAGCTACTTTGACGAGAACCTGAAGCTGATCCAGGACGAGAATCTGGAGGCGCTGTTCCCCAAGGGCTGCCCCATCTACACCAAGATCCGCGACGATAACCCCACCCGTTACGTCACCGGTTCCAAGGTTTCGAATTCCATTCTGGCCGACGGCTGCGTCATCGAGGGCACCGTGGAGAACTGCGTGCTCTTCCGCGGCGTCAAGGTCAAGAAGGGTGCTGTGGTCAAGAACTGTGTCCTGATGCAGGATACCGTGGTCGAGCCCAACGTGGAGCTGGACTGCGTTGTTACCGATAAGAACGTGAAGATCACCGCCGGCAAAAAGCTGTCCGGCACCGAGAGCTTCCCGGTCTACGTCCAGAAGAACCACACCGTCTGATCGATGCAATATCCATAGGGGCGGCTTCCTCCCCGGTAGCCCCTCTTGAGAGGGGCGGGGGCACCTGTGTGCCCCCGCCTGCTCTTTTGTATGCAAGGTTCGCGCCGCTTTTCACGGCGGCGGGGAGCGCGAACATCTGTCTGTATCATGGAAGGAGCGAATCCTATGAAGATCCTATATGCTGCTTCGGAAGCCAATCCCTTTGCCAAGTCCGGCGGTCTGGCCGATGTGGCAGGTGCCCTGCCCAAGGCGCTGGTCAAGGACGGCGTGGACGCCCGCGTCATCATGCCCCTATACGGCGATTTGAAGTTCCGCGATAAGCTGGAATACGTTACCAACTACTCCGTGCCTGTGGGCTGGCGCAGCCAGTACTGCGGCCTGTTCAAGGCCGATGTGGACGGCGTGACCTACTACTTCCTTGACAACGAGTATTACTTCAAGCGCCGCGGTCTGTACGGCTTCTACGATGACGGCGAGCGCTTCGCCTTCTTCTCCCGCGCCGTGCTGGAGACTTTGTTCTATATCGACTTCACCCCCGATATCATCAACTGCAACGACTGGCAGACCGCTCTGGTGCCGGTGTACCTGAACCTATACTATCGTCATCTGGACAAGTTCAACCGCATCAAGACCGTGTTCACCATCCACAACATTGCCTATCAGGGCAAGTACGGCACCGATATTCTGGAGGACACCTGCGGCATCGGCCACCGGGATCAGCATATCGTGGAGTACGACGGCTGCGCCAACTTCATGAAGGGCGCTTTCGAGACTGCCGACAAGATCACCACCGTCAGCCCCACCTACGCACAGGAGATTTTGGACCCGTGGTTCAGCTACGGTCTGGACGCTCTGCTGCGTGAGAAGCAGTACAAGCTGTGCGGCATCCTGAACGGCATCGACATGGACGCCAACGACCCCGCTACCGACAAGAACATCCCCTTCAATTACAGCATCAAGACCTTTGAGACCGGCAAGGCCAAGTGCAAGGAAGCTTTGCAGGACAGATTCGGTCTGAACAAAGACGGCAGTCCCGTCTTTGGCATGGTCAGCCGTATGGTGGGCATGAAGGGCTTTGACCTCGTGCAGAGCATCGCTGACGGTCTGGTGGACCGCGGCATCCAGCTGGTCATTCTGGGCAGCGGCGAGAGCCAGTACGAGAACTTCTTCTCTGACCTGTGCGGCCGTCACCCGGGCCGTGTGGGCACCTACATCGGCTTTGAGCCCAAGCTCTCGCAGGAGATCTACGCCGGTGCAGACGCCTTCATCATGCCCTCCAAGAGCGAGCCCTGCGGTCTGGCACAGATGGTGGCCTGCCGCTACGGCACACCTCCCATCGTCCGCGAGACCGGCGGCCTGCGCGACTCCATCCACGACAGCACTATGGGTGACGGCAACGGCTTTACCTTTGCCGGTTACAACGCCCACGAGCTATACGTAGCCTGCTGCAACGCACAGGATGCCTACAACGACAAGGAAAACTGGAAGAACCTCGTGCGTCACTGCATGGAGTGCGATTTCAGCTGGGACGTTTCCGCCAAGAGCTACGAGGGTCTGTACAACGAGACCGCAAACCTCTGGTAAGCGCCTGAATCCCAAAGCACCCGCCGGGGCTGCCGCACAAACGTGCGGCAGCCCCTTTTTTGCTTCTTTTTCACTTTTTTACACTCTGCACAAACTTTTCTGCAAAGTTTGTGCAATGATGTGCCCGCAGGCGCACAATGTGTGTTTTCGGCGCACATTTATGGAATCAGTCTTAACAAACTATGAAATTTCACTATATTTCGGTGGAGAATTGATTGCAATATCCAACGTTTTGAAGTATACTGAGGGCATAGATTTTTTTGCTGCCTGTCCATCTCTGGCAAGACTTCCAGATACTGGAATGCGGGCAGCACCCGCAGAAAGGAGCGGCGCAGGACTTGAAGGGCTGGTATAAAGCTTTAGAGGATCTGGTCTGGCTGACCCAGCTGGGACTGAATATGCTGCTGCCGCTGGTGCTCTGCCTTGCCGGGTGCTGGTGGGCTGTGGAGCACTGGAGCTGGCCGGAATGGCTGTTTTTGCCCGCTGTGGGGCTGGGGCTTGCCGCCGGGGCGCAGAACTTCTGGGTGTTCTGCAAGGAACGGCTGGAGCGCTCCAAACACGAAAAAAATCATCGGGTGGGCTTTAACTCCCACCAGTAATGGAGGTCCGTTTTTATGAAATTGCAGCCGGAATCCAAAAAGGAGCTGCTGCGCATCGCCTGCGGCGTGTCCTTATGCACCGCCGTGATGTGGGTGGTGTTTGCAGCACTGCATCTGGTGGGCTGGGTGGTCTTTGACTACCGGGTGCTGCTGGGCGGCATCATCGGCGCGCTGGTGGCCATCGGCAACTTTGCCGGCATCTGCTTTGTGGTGCAGAAGGTCATTGACGAGCCGGACGAAAAAAAGCGTAAAGCGCAGCTGCAGATATCCTATAATACAAGGATGCTGCTGCAGGCGCTGTGGATCATCATAGCCATTGCGGCTCCCTGTTTCCAGGCGTTTGCAGGCGTTCTGCCGCTGCTGTTCCCCAGAGTTACGATCTATTATCTCCAGATAACCGGGAAGTACAAGCCGCTCACGCCCCCGCAGGAGCCGGTGGACATCGCTGTGGAAGATGACCCCGCCCCCGCCGAGGAGTCTGCGGTGCAGCCCCGTGACGAAGGGGGTGAACAAGAATAAATGGAACTGAACGGCGCAAAGATCCTATATACCATCCACACCAATATCCCCCTGCTGGGTGATTTTAAAATTACCCAGACCTTGGTAAGCACTTGGATCGTCATGGCGCTGCTCTCGGGTTTTGCCATCTGGCTGGGGCACGACCTCAAGCTGGAAAATGTGTCCAAACGACAGGCCGCAGCCGAGTTCATCGTAACGCGGCTGGAGCAGTTCGTGCACGACAACATGGGCTTCCACTTCGATCAGTATATCCCCCTGGTCGGTGCTATTTTTGCACTGAGCATCGGGTGCAACCTGATCAGCGTTGTCGGCCTGTGGAGCCCCACGGCTGACCTGAACACCGAAGCAGCGTGGGCCATCGTGGTGTTTGTTTTGATCATGTACTACAAGATCAAGACGAACGGCATTCTGGCCTACCTCAAGGGTCTGCTCGATCCGATCTTTATCATGGCACCCATCAATGTGCTGTCGGAGATCTCTACCCCTGTCAGCATGGCGTTCCGTCACTTCGGCAACATCCTGTCCGGTACGGTCATCTCCACACTGCTGTACTGGGCACTGGCAAGCCTGAGCCACGTCATCTTTGGCTGGCTGCCGGGCTTCCTGAGTCAGATCCAGCTGTTCCAGATCGGCATCCCGGCCTTTACCGGCTTGTATTTCGACTGGTTCGGCGGCTGCATTCAGGCGTTCATCTTCTGTACCCTGACCACAATCTTCATCAAACGTGCTGCCGGTGAGGACTAAGGCCTTCCGGCATCCCCCAAAACACAAACACATTTTAGGAGGACAAATCTTATGACTGATTTCCAGTATCTGGCTCGTGGTATCGCTCTGGCAGGCTGCGGCATCGGCGCAGGCTGCGCACTGATCGCAGGTATCGGCCCCGGTATCGGCGAAGGCAACGCCGCTGCTGCTGCCTGTGAGGCCGTTGGCCGTCAGCCGGAGTGCAAGAGCGACGTTACCAGCACCCTGATCCTCGGTGTTGCCCTTTCCGAGACCACCGGTATCTACGGCTTTGTTACCGGCCTGCTGCTGATCTTCCTGGCTCCTGGTATGTTCATGAAGTATCTGGCATAAGCCTCCCGATCCGAAAAAATAACGAAAGGAGACGCTTATGGAACTGTATCAGGCGTTGATCACGCTGGATGGCTGGACCTTTCTGGCCCAGATCTGCAACCTGATGATCCAGCTGGTCATCTTCAAAAAGTTCCTGCTGAAGCCGATCAAACAGGTGATCGCCGACCGCAAGGCCAAGGCCGACAGCGAGATCGCAGATGCGCAGAAGCTGCGCACCGAGGCTGAAGCCATGAAGGCGGAGTACGAGCAGAACCTGCAGAACGCCCGCACCGAGGCCAACCAGATCGTAGCTACGGCGCAAAAGACCGCCACCGCCCGCTCGGAAGAGATCGTGGGCGAAGCCCGCGCACAGGCCGCTGCCCTGAAGCAGAAGGCTGAGGCCGACATTGCGCAGGAGCGTAAGAAGGCCGTGAACGAGGTCAAGGACGAGATCGGCGGCATCGCCATGGAGATCGCATCCAAGGTGGTGGAGCGCGAGATCAGTGAGAAGGACCACAAGGACCTGATCGACGAATTTATCAAAAACGTGGGTGAAGCATCATGACCGAAACTGCAAAGATGTACGGCGGCAGTCTGTACGATCTGGCGGCAGAGGAAGGGCTGGAGACCCGCATTCTGGGCGAGCTTGACGAGGTGCAACAGCTTCTGAAGCAAAACCCGGACTACCTGCGGCTGCTCAGCACCCCCAGCATCCCCAAAAAGGAGCGCTGCGGCCTGCTGGACGAAGCCCTGCGCGGGCAGGTCCACCTCTATGTGCTGAACTTTTTAAAGATCCTGTGCGAGAAGGGCACCCTGCGGGAGCTGTCCGGCTGCGCACGGGCCTACCGCATCCGCTACAATCAGGCGCACGGCATTCTGGAAGCTACGGCCATCTCGGCTGTCCCGCTGACAGAGCAGCAGCGCGCGGCGCTGCACGCCAAGCTGGAAAGCCTGACCGGCAAGACCATCGACCTTAAAACCAAGGTGGATGCCAAGGTGCTGGGCGGAATCCGGCTGGATCTCGAGGGCACCGAGCTGGACGGCACCGTCCAGAACCGTCTTGCCTCCCTGCGCCGGGATATTGCGGCGGTCACTTTGTAACTTTTTCCCTGCCCTTTGCAAACGGGGCAGAGCACAGAACGAATTTCCACCCGAAATGACTATTATGAATTGAGTGGTGAACAAACAAAGATGCAACTGAAACCTGAAGAGATCTCCAAGATCATCCGTGCGCAGATCAAGCATTACGAAAATGCCATCGAGCAGAGCGAGACCGGCACGGTCATTATGGTGGGCGACGGCATCGCCCGGGCCAGCGGTCTGGAAAAGTGCATGGCAGGCGAGCTGCTCCAGTTTGACAACGGCGAATACGGTATGGCCCAGAACCTGGAGGAAAATACCGTTTCCATCGTGCTGCTGGGCTCGGATGCCGGCATCAAAGAAGGCAGCATCGTCAAGCGCACCGGCAAGGTAGTCTCCGTGCCGGTGGGCGATGCCATGATCGGCCGCGTGGTCAACGCACTGGGTCAGCCCATCGACGGCGCAGGCCCCATTGAGACCACCGAATACCGCGCCATCGAGAGCCGCGCGCCCGGCATCATCGAGCGCCAGCCCGTCAAGGAGCCGCTGCAGACCGGTATCAAGGCCATCGACTCCATGATCCCCATCGGACGCGGCCAGCGCGAGCTGATCATCGGTGACCGCCAGACCGGCAAGACCACCATCGCCTCCGATACTATCATCAACCAGAAGGGCAAGGACGTTATCTGCATTTACGTTGCCATCGGTCAGAAGCGCTCTACCGTGGCAAACCTCGTGCAGAGCCTGACCGAAGCCGGTGCCATGGGCTACACCATCGTGGTGTCCGCTACCGCCTCCGAGCTGTCTCCCCTGCAGTATATCGCCCCTTACTCCGGCTGCGCCATGGGCGAATACTTCATGCAGCAGGGCAAGCACGTCCTCATCATCTACGATGACCTTTCCAAGCACGCTGTGGCCTACCGTGCCCTGTCGCTGCTGATCCGCCGTCCCCCGGGACGCGAGGCTTACCCCGGCGACGTTTTCTATCTGCACTCCCGTCTGCTGGAGCGCGCTGCCAAGCTTTCCAATGAGCTGGGCGGCGGCAGCCTGACGGCTCTGCCCATCATCGAGACGCAGGCGGGCGACGTTTCCGCCTACATCCCCACCAACGTCATCTCCATCACCGATGGTCAGATCTTCCTGGAGACCGAGTTGTTCCACTCCGGCGTCATGCCGGCAGTCAACCCCGGTATCTCGGTGTCCCGCGTCGGCGGCAACGCTCAGATCAAGGCCATGAAGAAGGTGGCAGGCACCTTGAAGCTGATCTACTCCCAGTACCGCGAGCTGCAATCCTTTGCGCAGTTCGGCTCTGATCTGGACGCCGACACCAAGGCGCGTCTGGCACAGGGCGAGCGCATCGTGGAGGTGCTCAAGCAGAACCGCTCCGCGCCCGTACCTGTGGAAAAGCAGGTGGCTATTCTGTACGCTACCATCCATGACTACCTTGTCAACGTCAAGGTGCCGGATGTGGCCGAGTACGAGAAGAGCCTATACGAGTATCTGGACAGCGATGCCGCCGGGGCTGCCGTGATGGACACCATCCGCACCACCGGCAATCTGGATAAGGACACCGAGGAGCAGCTCAAGACCGTGCTGACCCGGTACACCGAAAGCTTTGTCAAGGCGCATTAAAGGGAAGGAGGCGTAACGCATGGCTGGTTCCATGAAGGACATCAAGCTGCGCATCAAAAGCGTAGAGAGCACCATGCAGATCACCAAGGCCATGGAGCTGGTGGCTTCCTCCAAAATGCGCCGTGCCAAGGAGCGGGTCGAGCACAGCCGACCCTATTTTGAAACGCTGTACAAGACCCTGACCGAGATCGCGGCAGCGGACCCCCGGGCCCGCAACCCCTACCTGCGCCGCAGCGAGATCAAGCGCACGCTGCTGGTGGTCATTGCCGGTGACCGCGGCCTTGCCGGCGGTTACAACGCCAATGTGCTCAAGCTGGCCGCACAGGAAAGCGGCAATGTGGAAGTGCTGCCCATCGGCAAGCGCTCGGCAGAGTACTTTGCCCACCACGAAGCCGAACTGTTCACGCAGGAAGTGCTGCTGGCCGCCGATGTATCGGTGGGGCAGTGCTTCCAGCTGGCACGCCAGATCACCGAAGGCTACCGCAAGGGCGAGTTTGACGCCGTAAAGCTCTGCTACACCCGGTTCGATTCCATGATGACCCAGACGGCTGTCTCCATCGAGGTGCTGCCGCTGGCCATGGAACCCACCGAACAGCAGAAGGCGGAGGCACGCCGCAGTCAGATCTTGTACAAACCCAGCAGCGAGGAAGTATTCAGCGCGATCATCCCGGAGTATGTGGCGGGTGTCGTCTACGGTGCTGTGTGCGAGAGCGTAGCCAGTGAGCTGGCTGCCCGCCGCACCGCCATGGACGCTGCCACCAAGAACGCCGGTGAGATGATCGACCATCTCAATCTGTATTATAACCGTGCCCGTCAGGCTGCTATCACGCAGGAGATCACCGAGATCGTGGCCGGCGCGGAGAACTAAAGGCAGCTCGCCCTCTCAGGCCGCTTCGCGTCCAGCTCCCCCAAAGGGGGAGCCCTTGGCAAAACCATAGACTTTGTGGGGACTGCCAAGGCCTCTCCCTTTGGGAGAGGTGGCATTGCGAAAGCAATGACGGAGAGGGCGAGGACGCTGACCATTAAGCACTTGCATTATAAAAGATAAGGAGTTGTAGCCTATGTCCGAAAAACATATCGGCAAGGTGATCCAGGTCATTGGCCCGGTGCTGGACATCCAGTTCAAGGATGGCGAGCTGCCGGAGCTGCTCAACGCCATTGAGATCGACAACCACGGCCAGAAGCTGGTGGTGGAGGTCGCTCAGCTGACCGGCGACAATGTGGCACGCTGCATTGCCATGAGCAGCACCGATGGTCTGGTGCGCGGCACAGATGCCGTGGACACCGGCGAGTCCATCAAGGTGCCCGTAGGCGACCAGTGTCTGGGGCGCGTGTTCAACCTGCTGGGCGAGCCTGTGGATAACAAGCCCGCCCCCACCCCGGATGCCTACTGGCCCATCCACCGTCCCGCTCCCAGCTACGAGGAGCAGCAGTCCACCACCGAGATCCTTGAGACCGGCATCAAGGTCGTTGACCTGATCTGCCCCTACGCCAAGGGCGGCAAGATCGGCCTGTTCGGCGGTGCCGGTGTCGGCAAGACCGTCCTGATCCAGGAGCTGATCTATAACATCGCCACCGAGCACAACGGTTACTCGGTATTTACTGGCGTTGGCGAGCGCACCCGTGAGGGCAACGACCTGTACGGCGAAATGACCGAGAGCGGCGTTATCAACAAGACTGCGCTGGTCTACGGCCAGATGAACGAGCCCCCGGGAGCCCGTATGCGCGTGGCACTGTCCGGCCTGACCATGGCGGAGTACTTCCGCGATGTGAAGAATCAGGACGTGCTGCTGTTCATTGATAACATCTTCCGCTTCACGCAGGCCGGTTCCGAGGTGTCCGCACTGCTGGGCCGTATGCCCTCTGCCGTTGGCTACCAGCCCACGCTGGCCACCGAGATGGGCGCTCTGCAGGAGCGCATCACCTCCACCCGCAAGGGCTCCATCACCTCGGTGCAGGCTGTCTACGTCCCCGCCGACGACCTGACCGACCCGGCCCCTGCAACGACGTTCACCCATCTGGACGCTACCACGGTCCTGAGCCGTGACATCGCCTCTCAGGGCATCTACCCCGCTGTGGACCCGCTGGACTCCACCAGCCGCATCCTCAGCCCGGAGGTCGTGGGTCAGGAGCACTACGAGATCGCCCGCGCCGTCCAGAAGGTGCTGCAGCGCTACAAGGAACTGCAGGACATCATTGCCATCATGGGCATGGACGAACTGAGCGAGGAGGACAAGCGTACCGTCAGCCGCGCCCGCAAGGTGCAGCGCTTCCTGAGCCAGAGCTTCCATGTGGCAGAGCAGTTCACCGGTATGCCCGGCCAGTATGTGCCGCTGAAGGAGACCCTGCGGGGCTTTAAGATGATCCTGAGCGGCGAGTGCGACGAGCTGCCCGAGAGCGCATTCCTGTTCGCGGGCACCATCGACGACGTGTTCGCAAAAGCGAAGAAGGGGTAAGCCATGACGACCTTTCATCTGACGGTGGTCACGCCGGACGGCTGCGCCTTTGAAGGTCAGGCCGAGCGCATCGTCTGCCGCGCCATTGACGGCGATATTGCCATTCTGGCAAAGCACGGCGATTACTGCACGGCACTGGGCATGGGCGAGGCGCACATTGTGGATGCCGACGGTCAGCGCCGCCGTGCAGCCTGCATGGGCGGCCTGCTCAGCGTGCTGGACGGGGACGTGCGTCTGGTGGCTACCACTTGGGAATGGGCGGAGGACATCGATCAGGCGCGTGCGGAAGCTTCCAAGAAGCGCGCCGAGGAGATCCTTGCCCGCAAGAACCTGAACGACCGTGAGTACGAGCTGGCACAGGCGCGCCTGAAGCGTGCGCTGGTGCGCACCTCTATCCGTTAACCTTGTATGCAAAAGGCACCCGCAGCCGGATGGCTGCGGGTGCCTTTTATTTTAAGCGGGAAGAAATCCCCCTTCCGTCTTGCCCAAGGGGACGGCCCCCCCGCAGCGTCGCTGCAAATGCCGTTTCCCGCCACGACCCCACCCGTGAAAAAGTAAATCGGGAAAATCCGCAGATTTTCCCGATTTACAAATTATAAATAATTCTTCCGCTGAATATGCCCAAAGCGCACGCGGCGGGCATTCCAAACCGTCTTACCCCCGGTTTGCCCGCTCGATCAGGGTGCGGATGTGGTGCGCCAGCATCTCTACGGCGGTGCTGTTCTCGCCGCCGTTGGGCACAATGATGTCCGCGTTGCGCTTGCTGGGCTCTACAAAGGCTTCGTGCATCGGCTTGACTGTGGTCAGGTACTGGTCGATCACGCTGTCCAGGCTGCGCCCGCGCTCCTTTACGTCCCGCAGGATGCGCCGCAGGATGCGCTCGTCCGCGTCCGTATCCACAAAGATCTTGTAGTCGAACAGGGCGCACAGCTCCGGCTCTACAAAGGGCAGAATGCCCTCCACGATCAACACCGGGGCAGGCTCGATGTGCTGCACCTCGTTGCTGCGGTTGTGGTTGGAGTAATCGTACACCGGGCAGTCGATGGCGCGGCCTGCCTTCAGTTCCTGCAAATGGTAGATGAGCAGGGCGTTGTCGAAGGCGTCCGGGTGGTCGTAATTCAGCTTGCAGCGCTCTTCAAAGGGCAGCTCATCGTGACGCTTGTAGTAGCTGTCGTGGGAGATCAAGCGCACCTCGTTCTCCTCAAAGCGTTCCTTCAGCCGCAGTGCAAGGGTGGTCTTGCCGCTGCCAGAGCCGCCCGCGATGCCAATGATCAGATTGTTCATGATGCAAACTCCTTCTGTACAAAATCCGCCGGTTTCTGTGGAAAAACCGGCCGGAATGGATTATAATAGATTTGTATATATTCTGCTGCCCCGGGGCTGTTGCCGCCCGGCAGCAGTTCTTCCCTTTTATCATAGCACAAAATGTGTCGTTTGGACAGGGCTTGCAGGCCATCCTCCGACACATTCACAAAAAAGGACGGTCAAAATGTCAAAAGAAACATTGAAGCACACTATGAGAAGCAAGGTTCGGGTATTTGAGGACGGCGGCATCCGTCTGCTCCGCAAAGGCCAGAAAGGGCTGATCCATGCCATCTTCAGCCGCTTTGGGCTGGTGCTGGTGCTGCTGGTGCTGCAATTCGGGGCGCTCTTCAGCCTGATGCGCTGGTTCAGTAACCTGCTGCCCCACTACTTGGGCGGCACCTTGCTGGTCACGGCGGCCATGATGGTCTACCTGCTCAATCAGGACATGAACAACAGTGTGCGCATCCCGTGGCTGGTGGTCACAGCGCTTGCCCCGGTGCTGGGCGTGCTGCTGTTCTGCTATACCAAGGAGGATGTTGGCCACCGTGTGCTCAAAAAGCGCCTGCTGGAGCTGGAGGGACAGACCCGCAGCCAGCTGCCGCAGCCCAAAAAGGCAAGCAAGGCGCTGGACGCAGATTGCCCCGGCGCGGCCTCTCTGGCGCAGTATCTGCGCGGACGGGGCGGCGGCTTCCCGGTGTACGAAAACACGCAGGTGACCTATTTCCCCAGCGGAGAAGCCAAGTTTGCTGCGCTGCTGCCCCAGCTGGAAAGCGCCACCCAGTACATTTTTCTGGAATACTTCATCATCGACGAAGGGCTGATGTGGGGGCGCATTCTGGAAATTCTGGCACGCAAGGCCGCGCAGGGCGTGGATGTGCGGGTGATGTATGACGGCACCTGCGAGTTCTCCACCCTGCCCCGGGACTATCCCAGACGGCTGGAAGCGCTGGGCATCCGCTGCAAGGTGTTTGCGCCGGTCACGCCCTTTGTCTCCACCCACTATAACTACCGCGACCACCGCAAAATCTTAGTCGTGGATGGCCGCGTGGGCTTTACCGGCGGCGTGAATCTGGCCGATGAGTACATCAATCACGTTGAAAAATATGGCCGCTGGAAGGACGCTGCTATCATGCTGGAAGGCGAGGGTGTGCGCACCATGACTGCTCTGTTTTTGCAGATGTGGGGCATCCAGCGGGAGCCGGAGTTTGCCCAGTTCCTCACCCGACCCATCCCGGAAACGCAGGCCAACGGCTTTGTCATCCCCTACGGGGACTGCCCGCTGGACGGCGAGCGGGTGGGCGAGATGGTGTACATCGACCTGCTCAACCGCGCCCGGCACAGCGTACATATCATCACGCCCTACCTCATTCTGGACGGCGAGCTGGAGACCGCCCTGCGCTTTGCCGCCGAGCGCGGCGTGGATGTGCACCTGATTTTACCCGGCAAGCCGGACAAGTGGTTTGCTTATGCGCTGGCCAAGACCCATTACCTGCCGCTGCTGTCCTCCGGTGTAAAGATCAGCGAGTGGACCCCCGGCTTCACCCACGCCAAGGTGATGATCATGGACGGGCAGGAAGCAGTCGTGGGCACCATCAATCTGGATTACCGCAGCTTGTACCACCACTTTGAAAACGCGGTCTGGATGCGCGGCGTGGACTGCCTGCCCCGTATTGAAGCTGATTTTCAGGATACGCTGGCGCAGTGCCGCACAGTAGAGCCTACCCGCCAGAGCGTCTGGCAGGGCAAAAAACTGCTGCATCTGGTGGGCATGGTACTCAAGTTCATCGCCCCGCTGATCTAAACGAAAAAACGCCCCGGAAACGCTTTCAAACGTTTCCGGGGCGTTCTTTGCTTATGCTTTTGCGCCTGCCGGCACTTTCTTTTTTTTCAGGGTGGAGGGCATCGCCTTCAGCGGGTCGCCCACCACATGATGATAGACCTCCTCGTAACGGTCCAGCATCACCTCGTACTCGAAATTTGTATGGATGTACTGGATCTGCTGCTGCCGCATTGCGTCCGGGTACTCCTGTGCGCATTCCCGCTCCAGCGCCCGTGCAAGGTCGTCCGTATCCTCCGGCGTAAAGGCCGCACCGTAAATATCGGCCACGACCGTATTCTCAGGGATATCGCTCACCAGACACCGTGCACCGATGGACAGCGCCTCCAACAGAGACAAGGAAAGTCCCTCGGTGTGGCTGGGCAGAACAAACAGTCTGCAGTTGCTGTAAAGCTCCTTCAGCGGGTCGCCCACCACATAGTCCGTCATGATGATATTGGGGTCATTTTGTACCTGCTGCTGTACTGTCTTGCAATATTCGCTGTCGTCCAGCGGGCCGACCAGCACAAGCTTTTTCCCTGTCTTGGCCTTGCGGTAGCCCTCCACCAGATCCATCGTGCCCTTTTCCGGCGAGATGCGTCCCACATATAGGATGTACTCTCCCTGCTCCAGCCCATATCTTTCCCGGATCAGGCTGCAGGGACGCTTTTCATAAAAACGGATGGCATTGGGGATCAAAATGGACGCGCGGTTATACTTCTGCAAAAAATAGTTCCACTCCGTCTCTGAAAGCACCACCAGATCATCCGCATATTTTGCCGCGATCCTCTCTCCCAGCTTCATGTAACGACTTGCAAAGCCGCGCCACTTGTCCACCTTCCAGTTCAAACCGTGCACCGTACATACGGTGTGCTTGCCGAACAGTTTAGCGATCAGCAGCGGTACGCTGGGTCCGATGGCGTGGTAATGGATCACATCATAGCCCCGGAACAGCGCATCAAAGGTAGCCAGAAAGGAGTAGATTGTGGCATTCAACGAAGGCTTTTGCAGGGTAAACACCCGCCGTGCGTGAACGCCGTCCACATCGTACACATTATGGTGCTTTTCCAAGCCGCGGTTATATACGGTTACGTCATAGCCGCGTTCCACCAGACTTCTTGCCAGCCCGCCGACCATGACCTCTACACCGCCCGAGCGACTTGGAAAATCCTTGTGCCCGATCATTGCCACTTTCAACGTAACAACACCCTTTCAGATTTCTGCACACCCCAAATACCTTCTTTGGTTATATGCAGATGCTTTCTTCTTATACTCCCTGCCGCCTGGCAGACCCTTTTTCACACACTTTTTACATACGTTTATTGTAACATATTCATCACTTAGCCGCAACTAATTTCCATAATATTTTTAACAAAATATGAATTTTCAGTTATATCTTACTTTATTGGTAAAGATTTCATCTTTTTCGCATAAAAAAACGCTTCAGGAAAATCTCCTGAAGCGTTTTCTAAGTCGGCGACTACCTATTTTCACAAGCCGTTTCCAGCTAACTATCTTCGGCAC